>JMBY01000001.1_pt1 | contig 118204 bp, 184 predicted proteins | sample 173741 | NCBI WGS metagenome assembly JMBY01 (sample SAMN02716984, study PRJNA234377) | hydrothermal vent metagenome | biome: Hydrothermal plume; isolation source: Uncultured SUP05 viruses from deep ocean hydrothermal plumes from the Lau... | collected 2009 | reverse complement strand
TATTGGATAGGGTCTGGACAGCCAGATTCGATAGGCATTCTTGGTGCTTCAGCCATAGTATTTCTCCTAATATATAGTATTGGACGAAGAGAATCTCTCCGCCCTAAAAATTGTTATTTAAATTACAGTGTGTGTTACGCGTTTGCTTCGGCTTTGTTTTCGAACCACTTAACCGCTTCTTCGTCCCACTTGTCCATACGAACATATGACATGTAACGTGGTGAATCAACCATGTTAGGATTAACCTCTAAGCCAATGCCTTCCATGAAGTTCACAATACCGATACGCTCGATCATTTCACCTGTACGCTCATGCTCTAATGCATTTTCAGCAAAAAAGTCAATCACTTCACCCGCTAATTCTTCGATGTATTCATAATCTTCTGGTGTATCCATTTTAAGGAAAGGAACAACAACAGTACCAAATAAGTCACCAATCTTAAGAGTTCTTTTACCACCCATACAAATCGTTACACCTTTGTCATCACCTTGTTCAAGAATTGCTCCTTCTGATGCATCACTAATATATTTGTGAGTTTTTGGTGAAGTAACATTTAAACAATGCATACACTTAACACAATTCTTATTGTCGATTTCTAAACTATTATCAGGAAGCATTTTCATTGCTTGTGTTGGACATCTACTAATGATATTATCATTAACATGAGCAACACCATCATCTGCAACCATTTTCTTCCATGCTGTTTGATTGATTTTAATATCATCTCTCCAAGTACCGATTGTTGCAAAGTCTGAACGTTCAATAGAATTCATACAGTCGTTTGCACAACCAGAAACTTTAAACTTCATCTTGTATGGTAATGCAGGTCTGTGCATGTCATCAAGGAATGCATTAACAAGAGTTCTTAAAACTGCTTGTTCGTTTACATTAGACATTTCACAACGTGCCGCACCAACACATGACATACCCGTACGTACTGCTGGACCTGCACCACCCATGTCAAAACCAATCTCGTTAAGCTCGTTGAAAATTGTCTGAGTAGTTTCTTCAGTTGCGCCTTGGAACATAATGTCGCCAGACTGACCGTGGAATGCAATCAAACCAGAACCGCCGTTATCTGTAAAGGTATCGCATAGATTCCTTAGTAGATCTGATGTGTAGTGCATGCCTGCTGGCGGTTGAATTCTTAATGTATGGAACTCGGCCGCATCTTTAAATTTATAATCGCCGTTTTCATCTTTAAGCTCATTGAAGCGTGGGATAACTCCACCACCATAACCAATTACACCTACTGTGCCACCTTTCCAGTAACCTTTTTTAGTTACGTATGATGTTTCTAGTGTTGCAAGTACATCACGTACCATGCTTGCACCTTCGTGATCGTCAGAGGCAAGTTTTTTCATACCAGTTACAAAGCTAGGCCATGGGCCTTTTTCTAGTTCGTCTAAGTTTGGTGTATTATATAGTTTGGCCATGTCGTTCTCCTTGGGTATATTAGCGTTATATTATATGCTATTTATTAAGAAGTTAATATAATATTATTATTATTAATTAATTATCTTTTGCTGTATACTTATGAACAAGCAGAACGTAAACAGCTATCATTAACGAGCACTAAGAAATATTAAGTGCATTTAACACTAGCTAAATAAGATCAGCTTAAACGGCACAGCAAAGCGCGATAGTAATATACGGTTTGTTATTTTAAAATAATGATTAATACACAACTAAAAAAAGGTTATAAGAATATGAAGAATATGAAGAAATTGGTATTGGCTACTGCGTTAGCTACTGTAGCAAGCGCGGCAACGGCGGAAATTATGATTAACGGTAAGTACAAAGGTAAAATGTCTGAAGATACTTCAGGAAGTTACAAATACGTTAACGATTTAGATCTTACGATAAAAGGTAAATTTGGTGATACTGTTATGGTTTCTACTTTTGAAAATATAGGAAAAACTGGTGATGACAACAAAGATGTACTAGTTAAACAGATTTACATTGAATCAGCAATGGGTGATGTTCTTAACTTCAAAGGCGGTACTTACAAAAGTAAAAACGGTAAAGGTCTTTTACAAGAAAACACTACTAAAACTAGAATGAAAGTAAGTACTGAATTAGGTGGCATTAGTGCATCTATTATGCAAGTAAGCGGCGAGAGTGATCAACAACTTAGTTTGTCTACTAAAGTTGGAGGTACTACTTTTACTGTTCAAAACGTTACCGACGATACACGTTTCTTTACATTACAAGGTGACTTAGGAGGTATTTCGTTATTAGTTGAAGCTCAAGAAGCAAGTCCAGGTAATACAAACATAGGTGTACAAGCAGGAATAACAGCTGGTGCACTTGATTTAACTGGTGTTTATATAGATGTACAAGACACAGCTGGCGTTTTTCAATATGATGGTATTATCGGAAAGATTGCTGACGCTAATAGTGGTAGTACTGTAACAGGTTTTGTTGCTTCAACTAAAACAGACTTCGGTAAAGTTACTGGTAAGTACATTACTAAGAACGACCTAAACACTGTAGTTGGTAAACTAAATGTTGGTATATGGGAATTTGGTGCTTCTAAAACTGAGAACGATGATGCAGTTTTTGATGCGTCAATTAAAATTAAGTTCTAAACAAATATAAATTTGTATAAAGAAGGTGCTTACCAGCACCTTTTTTTATCTTTAAATAATCTTCGGTTTTTAGATCTATAATTTATAGCAGAATATCTATTATGTAACGATATTGTGTTTTTTAAGTTCGGACCCTTTGTAGAAGCGCATGTCTATGTCTATTAAATGCAATACAGCTAACTCACTGTCCATACCCATTTCCATTAGGTACATCGATACCATAATAGCAGTCACTACGCCATCGTTCCAAAGATCTAAAGGGTTAGCATTTTTAATTTCGTTTGATAATGTGAGGTACGGTCTATGTAACCCGTATCCACCACCAAGCTTAATGACTCGTTTAGTGCCTCCCATAAACGCATACGCGCATGTACTAGCGCACATTGCTCCTGATGGTATTACTGTTTTTATGTCACGCTTTCTAAATTCACGTCCTAGTATCATACCAGCGGATAAGTTTCCTCCGGGAGAATTAAGTACTATTGTGTCGTAATTACCTAAGTTTAATTTTCTAATAATGGCTTCGGTATCATCGTATTCGATAACACCTGTTATAAGCATCTTATTTGGATATTCTTTATCTTCGTATATTTTTAGAGTAGAAGTCCTCTCTGCTGTATGCAATTTAAATGCATTAGTACTATTAGGAAATATAGGCTCAACATTATTGATTAGTGCTAGCGATAACCATATCACTACCATTGCGATAATGTATCTAATAGTAACCATTAGCATTCTACTTATTTAAGTGCGTACCTTTTAACGGGCAAGGTAGAGGTAGAGTAGCTTCTTCGTTGTCCTCTTCATCTTCGTAGTATATGACTCCGAACACTAATATACCATCAGGAGAATTGACGTCTATAAATTCAATCGAACCATTATCAATTCCGTCTTGTACTATTTCCCCTTCTGAAAGCGTTAAGATACCGTCGTCTATTGCGACTTGTATCTTATCATCTAACGCGTTAGTGTTGAACGACAATATTACCGTTGTCATTACTATTGCCGCGGCTGTTGTTTTGTTTAACATACCATTCTTTCCTCATAGATAGCTTACATCTATTTAGCAAGAAGAAATAGCCACAAAAAAAGCACCAATTAAGGCGCTTTCGTTTTTAACTAAGGGTTACTATTCAAAGAACCCTTTTGATGGGTTTACTGCCCAATTAGATGCCATAAACGCATTGTAGTCATCTTCAGATACCGTAGCAACCCAATCGTCACTACCAACAGCGTAATTGCCGCCATCTTGAAACGGATCAGTCCAATCGTCCCATAATCCAAAATTAAACTCTTGATTAAATGCTAAATGTACATATTTAGTTTCAACATTATGTGCTAGTGCAGAGCCTGCGCTCATAGATACAGCAACTATTGCCGCTAGTGTTATTTCTTTTAACATAATTTTTTCCTATGATTAAAATAATATTTAGTTTAATTCACAAAAAAAGCACCCCGAAAGGTGCTTTTTTAGCTAACTAGTTAGCTTAGTTTTCAGCTACGTATGCCGCTATTTCTTCAGCAGTGTATGTGTTCTTCCAATAATGCACAGGTGTACTTGGATAGATAGCAACAAACTTATCGTCTGCTTCGCCATCTACTTGTACTGCATTGTTTTCTAAAAATGCAACGCCGTTACCACCGTCTGCTAACTCAAACGTGATATCGCTCCAGTCATCCATATCGGTCACGTCAAATATTTCAGTACCATCACTTTTGAACATTCTACCTGTATAGTTGTTAGTTATCATTGTACCATGAACAATAAAGTGAACACCATCATATTCACTATCGTGCTCGTTTGCCATTGCTGTACTAGCACCCATTGTTGCGACAAAGATTGCCGCTAAACTTATTTCTTTCAACATAATATATTACTCCTACTGTTGTTAACATTAAAATTTTATACCGTGATAACGGCATTTTTATACCGTTATCACGGTATTATGTAATATCTTAAAGGATGTAGAACATTACATATAATCTATTTATAAAAATACATGTAATTTAATAATGATGTATAGGCCTTTTCGATCCTTACCTAGGGATTTCAGGTAGAATTCAGGAAAAAACTACCGGAACTCGCACTTTAGAAAGAGAGGTATTAATTAAAAAAATGTAGAGTTCTTACCAGATAAATGTAAATGGACCGAAGTCAATAGTATCATACCCATAGCTGGAATAGTTGTACGGATTGTTATAGTACTGGTTGTACGGAGTGTTATAGTACTGCGCTAATGCTCGATTGTAATTATCACTGTACACTTTGTTTTGACTTTCTAGCTGACTGTTTTGACTTTCTAGCTGACTTGCTGTAATTGTCATTGGGCATACTGTGTTTGCTGATTTTATAAGTGATGCTTTACTGCCACGATTAAATTTATCGTCGCTACCAAATGTATAAACGCATTCTTTTTCAAAAGTTCTATCCCATTCGTGTGTGAAATTACCAATTGATGTATCTGCTGATGCTGTACCTAATGTTACTAGTGCTGTAGTTGCTAATAATGTTTGTTTAACTGACATATTGTTCTCCTGTTTTTTTATTTCTTTTTATAATAGCTTGTATTATACATATACAATATAGTTAACCACTGGTTAATTAATCCGTTTTAATAGCCTTGGTTAATTAAAGCCTTTCCTTTAGATTCTAAGAGTTACTTAGAATGCCACGCTAATGTACCAACTGATGTTAGTTTCGTCAGTCGCACCGTTTGTGTTGCCGATTTCAGCAGTGAAGTTACTATGTGTAACACTTGCGTCCATGCTTGGCATCCATGCGCTACCGTACAAGTTGCCTACTGATAATTCAACACCACCTTGTATTGCAGGCTCGTCATTTGACTGCGTCATGCCACGCCAAACGTAGTTAGATGTAATCGTCGATGAACCAGATAATGTAACACCGTTACTAAGGTCCGCGTCTGCAGATGCAACACCTGCGCTTAAACTTATTGCTACTGCTGTGGCTAACAATGCCTTCTTCATTTCTTAAAAACTCCTATAGTTTTTTATTAAAATTACAGAACATCTCTAAAACATATCTGACTATTAGCAAATAATGCTAATAGATTTGTCTTCGGATTATTTAGTTGCCTTTATTATACAATAATAATTTAATGCTATTTTAGTTTATTATTAACCGTACCAATAGCACACGATACAAACGATTTTGCTTTAGCTTTAACAGCGTTAAATCCTTCGATTGAGTTGAGTTCTGGGTATCCTAACCCTAGCAATACTTCAGCAACTTCGTCGTGCTGATCGTTGTTAATATCAATAGTTACAGTTGCTTCTTCAACATTTACACTAACAGTTGTATTAAATGTCTCTTGTAACTTCTTAGTGATAGATCCTGCACATCCATTGCATTTAATATTATCTACTATTATATCCATTATTTCTCCTTCTTCGGTAACTAAGTGCTACAGGCACCTTCACTTGTTGAGTACTATTAAGCGTTTGAATGTCATTATTACACCTTGGTACTCAAGTCTGAACTTAATTAAAGATCCGGTTTCGTCGAATCGTGCTTTATACCCTGTTAATAATGGATTCTTACCAAACATAAGCGTTAAATTTCCATCCATAACACCGTTAGTAACACCTTCGTTTGCACTAACAATAGTAACAGTAGATATCAGATCATTGCCCTTCTTTGAAATAAAGCTGTACTTAAACACTTGTCCGTTGTAGAACTTTCCTTCGGGTAAGTTGATGATATCTAGCTTAACGGCACCGTCTGTTGATATGTAATGTATTGTGCCAGCACTCGCAAATAACGAAAGTGACATTAATAATCCTGCTAATACTTTCTTCATTCTGTATCCTTTATATTATATGTGTCATCAAAGGGTTCTTCCGAAGGTCGTGAAGATAACCATGATGCAATGATAGACTCTAATCCTTCGACTTGTACTGCCATAACTTCCATTGTAAGGTTCATTCTAGTGCCATCTTGAAAGTCATTTAATTGTTCTACAATATATTCTGGATCTAAACCAGCTAATCTAGGGCCTGATCTAGTTCCTACACCATTGACGCCATGACAACCAATACATCCTTTCTGAATATATAGTTGTTCTCCTGTAGATTGCCAGTCGTCATGTTGAGCTATTGCTGTAGATTGCCAGTCGTTATATTGAGCTATTGCTGATGCACTAACAAGAAACGCTGTTGTTAATAATAATTTTTTCATCTTTTAACCTTTTGCTATTTAATTATACTATGTATCATAGTATAACGGTTAACATCATTAATTATTTTTAATTAAACGAACAAGTGGTGATCACCAGTTGAAGCTTCTTCAAAGTAAGTCGCCGCGCCAGCGAACTCAACACCATCAATAAAGTCTGATTTATCATAGCCAAATAATTCAACAGTCATTTCACAAGCAATCATCTTAACACCAAATTCTTGACACATATCTCTAAGTTCTTCGATTGGTGCTACACCGTTCTCCTTGATAGTCTTCCTCATTAAGAACGTTGCTAAGACATCAATAAACGGTACTTGCCAAATAATGTTAGGTATAAACTTGTTAAGGTCTATTGCTTGAATGAACTTAGGACCAAATGGTAGCTTCATAGGCATATCAACTTTACCAATCGGAGATACTTTCAACTTGCTAGTATCTTTTAATAATAAGTTAAGACCGTAGAATGTAAAGAAAATTGTTACTTCTTTATCCATTGCTACTGCTGTGCTTGCTAGGATGAATGGTGGGTAAGCCCAATCCAATGTTCCTTTGGTTGCAATTAGAGTCATTTTATTTTTTTCTGATAAACTCATTTATACGTTCTCCTAATATTATTATTATATAATTGTATGCTTATTTACACTATAAATTGTACTACATTAGTAGTGCATTGTCAACTATAAATTAAGTTTTTTAATTAGAAATATATGATTAGTGTCTTGTTTAATGCTTTTAATTAACTCGTTACCTGTTTGCCTGCAGAAAGTCGGAATGTCGTTTATAGAACCTGTATCAGTTGATATAACTTCTAGAATCTGCCCAACATCCATCTCTTTTAACGCTTTGTGCGCTCTTAATATTGGCGACGGACAGTTTAGTCCTGTTGCATCTAAAGTTTGATCTGCTATATCGTTCTCCCTATCTGTGCGGGTAATTATCGAAGTACCATTTATTATAAATTTCATTCCAACGCAGTTCGGTATCCCTAGCGTTATGTACATCCGGATATATGTCTTTATCAGTTACTGTGACAGGGCATTCATCATTTGGTGTTACACGGAGTATAGATCTCCTACTGCTTTTTTTATAGTCGTAAATACATGATTTACCACCTATTTGTATTCTTTCGTATGCGAAACTGCCTACTTCTCCAGTGTTGAACATCTCCCCCATTCCACCAAACGCTATCGCTGATATCGACATCGCTCCTGTAAATGTAGCTACTACTAATCTTTTCATTTTTTCTCCGTGTTATTTTACTGATTCTATATTAAATCCAACTGTAACATACCGTCCCGGACGTTCAAGTAGTATTGTTGAATGTTCTTGATCGTTTAGGTTAAAGGTAACATTATATCCTGAAGTTACAGTTTTGGTTCTTGTTGTGTATTTTGTTTCGCATACTCGTTTCTTCTCAAAATGACCACTACTTCCTCTGCTATTAGAGCCTGCAATTTGCGAGCCAATTACTGCACCTGCCGCTGTAGCAATCTGCTTACCAGAACCCCCACCAAGTTGGTTACCAATTGCACCGCCTAGTAACGCACCGAACAATTGGTCGCCAGCACTGCCAAAGAAATTTTGTTCTTCTACCCAAACTTTATGCACCTGACAAGATTCATATGGTGATGATGTTGTGAATGTTTTGGTTAATGCATTTACGCTTATGACTTCCACTTTAGTGGTAAAGTCTGCGGCGTTTGCTATACCTGATAATGCTACTGTTGTTGCTACTGCGGTTAATACTGCTTTCATTTATTATCACCTTTGTTATCTAATCCAAAGAATGTATTAAATTGGTTACCTTTTTTGTCAACCCAAAGCTTACGTGCAGAATTGCTATTTAACCAAGCCCACCCATCACTTACAGCATTTGTAACGTTATCGATACCATGGCCGGTAGCAACAAACATCTCGCCGACTGTATCAAATCCTTTTTTCTTTTCTTCTTCTGCTACTGCACCTAGCGACATCACTGTTAGAAATATTAATGTTAATTTTTTCATTTTTTTCTCCTGATTTTTTAAAAGTTTTTAAACGTTGTTAAGCGTTATGTGTAATATAACATCAGTTAATCTGTGTGTCAAGTCTATTATTATATTAGCATATTATAATATCTTTACCAGGAACTGAATAGCAATTTATCTAAAGGTGTATTAAATACCGCAGATGTCTTATGCCCTTTAGGACCTTGATCACCTACTGGTTTATATAAACAAGAAACCGTGTCGCACTTCTTTAATCTTGCGTATGCGGTTTGTTTAGTACAGCCTACAGCTAATACTATTTGCTTGATGGTAAATTTCTTACCGTCAACGGTGTATCTTGTATAACCTTTTACCATTTTTCGTATGTTAGTTTAAAAATAAGATCTTCTGGATTTAATAGTTTTTTATTGTACGAGTTGCATTTAAAGTTAACGTGTACGCCCATAGCTCTATATACGTCTTCTAATGTTGTACAAGAGTTTAGTCTTAATATAGCAGTCTTAGGCGTACAGCCTACCCTATCTACTACCATAGCTGAAGTAATCACTTGTCCTTCGATTATAAACTCTTTGCAGACTAGTTTTTCTAGTGGGCGGAGTAGTTCATCTGTAGTAGTACTGTTTAACAAGCGTCTTTTTGCTGTAGATTCACTACAACTCAACAACGCCTTAACTTTTTTAATAGTGTAAGTCTCGTTTTCGATCTCGTATACTTTTGCATTATGCGCTCTCATAGTTAAGACCATTTACCGTATGTTAGTTTAAAAATAAGATCTTCCGGATTTAATAATTTAGCGTTGGCTGGATGTCGTTTATATGTTTGATTTTTTCTAGCCCTTTGAACCTTATCACTGATTAACGGTTCACCTAAAGGTCTAAATAATTCTTTAAGAGTTTTGCATCTTCCTTCTCTTAGTCTAGATCTCGCTGTATTAATTCCGCACTTTGCTTCTCTCATTATATCAAGAACAGTAATCCCTTTCCCTTCGATCGTGTACGTTTTCAAATTAGAATTTTCAGCACCGAGTAACTCCTCGATAGTCTTATAGGTCCTTAGTCTATACATTGCGGTTTGTCGAGACTTTCCTATCATCTTAGCTAACTGTCTAGCAGTAAATTCTTTTCCTTCGATTGTAAATACTTCTGACATTACCATTTTCCGTATGTTAGTTTAAAAATAGGATCTTCTGGATTTAATAATTTCTCGTTATGCTTGTTTCTCACTAACTGATTACGGTTAATAACAGGTCTAAATAATTCTGCTATTGTGTTAGATTGGAACAACCTCGCTGCCGCTGTATTATATTTGCACATTAGTTTATCTGCTACTTGCTGTATAGTATAGTGTTGCCCTTCGATTAATTTTTGTTGTTGGTTACGTGGCTTATATAATTGTTCTAGTGTTGTGCATCTAGATAATCGCTGGAGAGCCGACGAGTGTGAACAGCCTATTTCTGCACATAGTGATTTTGCAGTGTATTTCTTGCCTTCGATAATATAAGTCACCGATCGGTCACCGCGATAGCTTGGCGGTTTTAGTAGCTCTTCTAATGTTCTGCACTTTTTTAGCCTGCTTCTAGCACTACTATCTGTACATCCTAATATTTTAGCTAATTCTTTAGCAGTATATTGTTTATCTTCTACAGTATATACTGTGGAAACACGCGGCTCTATTAACATTTTTTATCTTTAATTTTTATATTATATAGTAGCCTATTATACTGCAATGCGGCTAAAAGTCAAGAGCTAAGAAATGGTATATAAATATCAGATGCTAGATAAGTATCAAAAATACAATGGAATTGTACAGTTTAATTCGATAATACCTAATGCGTTTCCTGAGTATAACTTTTTTCCTAGTATATTACAGCATGGATTTAAACCTGATCATAGTTGGATACTTGCGTTACCAAAAGTTATAGACCAAAAAGGAATAGTTTTACACGCTCAAGATCACTTAACTGTATATGAAGATGGAAAAGTAGCAGAACTTATAGAAATTGAAGAGTTCTACAACGATACAAATATAGACATTGTAGTAGTACACTGGGATCATAATCTTAAACATCTGTATAAAGGTCCAATTAAACTAGTAGAGTTCCCAACACATAGTTTTGACTTTGTACAAAACTTTAAGAATCAATACAGTGAATGGAAACATGTAAACAACAAAACACATACATCGAAGTTTATGTGTTTAAACGGAAGACTCAGACGACATAGAGTTGATATCTACAATTATTTAAAGAACTTGTATACAGACGCTATTGTTTCTATATCTAGTGAACCAAATGATTACGGTATACCGCTATACGAAGATTATAGTTTTGATAATGTTAAAAACTTTATAGAATTAGCACATTTATATCAGATGTGTTCAGTTAACATAGTAACAGAAACACTGTATTATCAACCTACTGGTATTCTATCTGAAAAGTTGCTACAAGCTTTTGCTAGTTTGCAATTGCCTATTATAATAGCATACAAAGGGGCTGTTGCTGATGCTAGGCGTTATGGGTTTGATACGTTTGACGATATAATTGATACTAGTTATGATAACATGCCTAACGAAGTTAGATGGAAAGCGGCGATTGATTCTAACTCGCATATACTGGACAATAAGTTTAATTACCAGGAATTATTACCGCGTTTAAAACGTAACCAAGAGTATCTGCTAAATGGCTATTTAGATTTATTAGTATCTAACTTTCTTAGTCAGTCAACTGAAGTGTTGCAAGGTACGAATTAAAATTACCGTATAACTTAATCATCATTGCTTCTCTGCCGCCTAGTAGTATGATTTGTGATTTAGGTCCACCTATACCATCTATATAGTACGGACATTCTAAGTTTTTATCTAGCGTTAACAAGTTTTTAGGTGTAGTTAAATGGGTAGCTTGGAATGTATAACTACTATAGTCCATTTTATCTAATAGCCCGAACCCAGACCTTGTTAGTCGTAGTCCGCCGTTTCGTCTAGAATTAATCCACCATTTAAGCAATGCTGTTCTAAAATCGTAATGCTTTTCAGGAACTGCATTTAGCATTTCTTGCGTTACTATAACTTTCTTATTCAGAGTAAACTGTGTCACCATGACGTAAGAACACTACTGTGAATTTTTTTGTATTAAACTGCTTGTTTAGTTTTTTAGCAAGGTTTATTGCGTGTCCACTATTAGAGAATGAAACCTTCTTATATTTAGGACCTGGATATTGTGTTAGTGCATGTTGGGTCTTAAGATTAATAGGACTACCATCATGGTACACTGCCCAAATACCATCACTCTTTAGTACTTGGTCTCGTTTGTATGTTTTCTCATTTACTACTTCTAGTAAAACTGCTGGTGCTGGTCTCGGTGCCATAAATCATAATCTCCCTTATGTATTTATTGCTTATTTGCTACCAGTCTCCTCCGTTTAGCTGTATGTCAGTAGGTACTTGAACTGCACGTTTTGCACGTTGCTCATATTCTTGTAGTGCTAGTAATAGTTTAGTGATATCTCCGTGCAAGTCTTTAGCATCTTTCATTGGTATAATAAAATCTTTGCTATGTTTAGCTTCGAAAAACTTAATTTTATCAATAAACCTATTGATGTGGATCACTATGCGTCTTTCCTTGGTATAGAGTAATACGGCCCTTGGTAGTCATTACGCTCTAATACGATCAACTTAGGTGCAAGTAACGTTCTCCACTCATCTTTAACCTTTACAATGTAATACCCAGCGGCAAACCAACTCTTGCTTATTTCTTTTTTATTATATAGTGGTAACTCAAGTTCTGTATTCCATACTGGATTATGTACTTCGCCTGAGGCCGGGTAACCATGTACATCATTAGGTAGTGTATCGCTAATAGTAGGCGCCTCATCTGAGAACTTAATACCTGTTTTGTCAGTGAGAGATGCAAGCGTGCTAAAGATAGTAGTTTCTCTGTCTTTGACGTTTACTGCATAGCCTCTCTGGACTGCGTTTACTTCTCCTATTTTACGGTTCTCATCGTGTAAGATCCAAAATTTATTTGATATAACCGATTTTGCTTTAATCATGTAGTACTCCTTGGTATGTTTTGTTTAGCCAGATCCCGTATTGCTCGGGGTATTTTGCTATGTTAACCAATTCGTATTTTCCGCAAAAACGAAGGAAGTGAATGCCTACGCCATTTATAGCGTTTGCAGATACTCCTTCTGTGATTGTAGTGTCAACGGACTGTTTAATGTCATCCGGCTGTTGAGTTAAATCAATCAAATGTCTATTCCGCTCGTAATCGTCTTTAACAAGGTGCTCTACGGCATTATGATCAGTCCAGTGCTGTAGCATAAGATTGTTCCATGCATACCCTTGGGTATGCATATCTTCAAATGCTTCTAACAAGCCGATACGCTTTTTAGTACTCTTTTTCCTGACTCCAGGAAACGCACTAAACACGTTATCTGCTGAATCACCTCGTATACATTTTTCAAATAAAAGCCATTTAGGGTTAGGGAGCTCTTTAGGGCTTTTAGTTTTCTTATCGATAACAGGCTGATTTTTGTAGTCAAAGAAGCCTTCGAGGGTGATCAATTGATCTGTAATGCCGTTGTATTGCACAACTTGATTAGTGATTAACTGGTAAAAGTCTGAATCACTACTAACGATAACATGCTCGTCATCTGGGTGTAACGAAATCCACCTTGCAATTAAATCATCTGCTTCGGCTTCACTGTTACGAAGAATAGTACAGTTTGTCTTATCTTCTATGTATTTACCAAAATCGTTAAAAACTTCAAAGAACTGTTCGTCCTCTTCTGCTTCTTTTTCTGTTCTTGCATCGCGTGCTTCTTTTCTGTTCTTCTTATATGGTTCATAAAAGTCTTTACGCCAGCTTCTACCATCTAAGAGAAAGACTATATGATCGCCTCCGTGAACTCTGTGTACTTTATTAACTGCACTTAGCATTATATGTAAGCTAAACCCTAATTTAGACCATGTGTCGCTTGCTCTGTGCGCAGAATGCCTGGCTCTGAAGAATAGGTTTAAGAAGTCGACAAGAATATACTTTTTCATGCTGTTATTATAACGGTATTAAGGTTAGAGATAATGGTTATCTTCCAAATAATCAAATAAAACCTTATGCCCTTTACGATTAGGATGCACTCCATCGGGGTAAAAATACTCCGGGTTACTTCTTAATAAGTTATACCTTTCTTTTCCTTTGCTGATACAATTTAAGATACTTTCTACATCGCCATATTTACTTTTAATATCATCTATCAGTGTACTATCCTTTTTGGTATACCAAGAATAGATGCATCGATCATATTGCATATTAGGATTTCCAGTTATGATTAGATTTGTCCAGCTTTGGCATACAACAGTTAAATTCGGAAAATCATTATTAAAGTCGGGATATGATAGCATGTCAGCAACACCACCGATTAGATAGAATTGTAAATCGTGTATTACTGCTAGTTTAGATAATATCGAGTAGAATTTAGTTAAAACTGCAATTTCGAAATCCGTTATATTGGTGGTATTATTGATGGTGTTATACCACTCTTTATTAACTAATGAGACATCACCATCTTTACGCATATCTCGAGAATATTCTGATTGCACTATTAAAACTTGTTTAATCTTAAGTGTATTTGTTATTAAGAACGAGTGGAGACGGCAGTATATTTCCCAATTGCTTGAACCTATTACAGATATATTAATAATATTACCTTGGTAATAGTGTGCTACTCCTTTGTGGCTAACAACAATGCTACCGTCTTGATCTCGATCTATTTCGCCGCATCCCCAACTATCCCCGACTAATAAGACCCATCCGTCACTCACAATAAGTTATTTTTTAAGATATGCATTAATAAAAACTTCGACCATATACTATGACCATGTTCATCGTAGTGATAGCTGTTTAATGGTATCTGTCCTTGTTGTCTTAGATAAGAATCGTAAGTATCAGAATAAGGACTAATATAACTATCCCCCCAGTCTTCCCGGTCTTGTATCTCGCTAAAATTATTGTTACAGTTAAAGAAAATATGTTTCACACCGTTCTCGTCTAACCAATCATGCAATGCATGTATTTTATAATGCCAATCTATTGTTTTTTGATTCCAGTCTACGCTAGCGATATATTGCTTATATTTAATAATATGAGATTCTGGTACATAATCTATACCACTAGCGTTAACTTGATAGTAGATATCATCGATTAGCCATTCTTCTCTCTCCCATGTACTCCATCCAATTATAACAAATAAATTATCAGGTTTTCCGGGATAATTTTCAATCCATTGTTTAGTAGTTCTAACAATCCTGTCGTTGCTAGCGGCACTTTCAGCATCGCAGAAGAAAGTCATTTTAGTTAATCCTGCTAATTGCTTACCCCACGAAACTAATAAATTATCAGGATGGGGTAGTCTTCCTAAGTGTTTATATTTTTGATCATCTTCGCAGAATGCATGCGGATTAACTGCTTCTGCGGCCGCAGTATGGCTGTCCCCATTAACATATAACATCATAATAGATTATGCTCTTCTATATGATTAATTAAAAAGTTAGCCCACTCTTGATGACCGTCTTGGGCATAATGATAATTGCGGTCACTAATATGTCGGTATCCTGCATTGATTAGATATTGGTGATAAGTCAGGTTGCTATCATACGGGCTAATATATTCGACTCCCCAATCATTAATATACTTTCTATCCCGAACTCTAGCACGGCCTGCGTCACTGTAAATGCACGGTAAAAAGGTATTAAAAAATAGATGTTTTACATTATTCTGATTTAACTCGTTATGAAACTTCCATATGATCTCATTCCATTGTGTTCCTTTAGTTAACATCGTTTGGTAGGATTGGTTAGAAATGTATTCTTTATATCTTTGTTTATGCGAGTCTGGAATAGAAACGGTCCCGCTAGCATTAATCTGATAATATGTCTCGTCGATTAGCCATTCCTCTCTTTCCCAAGTACTCCACCCTATAAGAACAAAATAATTTTTATTATTTTCTATCCATTTTTTAGTAGTACGTACAACACGATGATTACTGCCACCACCTTTTGCTTGGTTAATTTCTTGTAAGTTAAAATGCTCAGCAACTAAGGTCACAAAGCTCTTATCGTTGTTGTTTAACTCAGCACCCTTAGTATGGCTATCACTATTATCATACAATATCATGTTTTACTTATTTAATTGCTTGGTCCTGCTCGTAGGTTTCCATTACTACGTTTCTACAAACGTTCTGGAACCATTGGTCTACTAGGTCTGAATCTGTTTTTCCTTGGTAACCTGCTTTAACTAATCTAGCAATAAAGATGTCATTCCAATCTAACTCAAATGCTCCGTTATCTAACTGCTTAGGGTCGACTTCCATACCTAGTACACTAACCCATGGCTCACCTGCTTCATTAGCTATTTGTTTTTCAGACTTCTTCGGTGCCTTCTTCTCAGGTGTTGGCTTTTTCTTAAATGGATTAAACATCTATTGATTCCCATGGTACGTTGTTACTGCCAAAATGTCCGTATGTACATTGCTTACTATAGTTTGTAAAGTTAAACAGATCAAAACGCTTAATAATGCCATATGGTGTTAAGTCTATCGTTTTAATCCAATCTTGTATTTCTTGATTGTTGCCGTTGCTATCAACGTATACCGATGTAGGCTCTTCTATGCCGATCGCATACGATAATTGCACATTGCACCAATTAGCAAAGCCTTTACCTACTGCATTCTTCGCTAACCATCTAGCCATGTAAGCCGCAGAACGATCTACTTTAGTAGGGTCTTTACCACTAAATGCACCACCACCATGCGGCGCAGAGCCACCATATGTATCAACTATGATCTTTCTACCTGTTAAACCAGTATCGCCATCAGGTCCGCCAATAACAAAGCTACCAGTTGGGTTTAAATGCAACTTTGTAAGACCTGGTTTGTATAAGTCTCCTAACTCGTTGATTATGGTATGTAGTGCTAATCCTTTTGCTTCTTCTTGTCTGCCGCTAGCATGTTGTGTACTTAGCACTACTGTTGTGGCATAATCTGGTTTACCGTTTCTGTATTGTATAGATACTTGGCTTTTGCAATCAGGTCTTAGTATATCTTTATTGTCTGATCTTAGTACATCTAAGTGCTTTAATATCTCATGTGAATAGTGTATTGGTGCTGGCATTAGACTTGGAGTATCATCACATGCGTAGCCAAACATAATACCTTGATCACCAGCACCGAAGTTATCAGTTCCTAACGCTATATCACTTGATTGAGAGTGTATTTTATTATTAATTACTACGGTTTTCCAATGAAACCCGTCTTGTTCATAACCGATATCTTTAATCACATCGCGTACGATATCAATGATATCAGTATTACTTACATTAAAGTTCTTTACTTCGCCTGCTAATATTACACAATTGGTAGTTACTAGCGTTTCAACAGCTACCCGTGTTGATTTGTCGCCACTTTTGAGACCTGCATCTACAAATGCATCACTAATTTGATCTGCTACTTTATCTGGATGCCCTCTACCAACGCTCTCGCTGGTAAAAATGTAATTACCTTCTCTCATTTATGTACCCCATGAATTTCCGTAGAGTGAAATGTGAAGTCTTGGACTAAATTTGTAACCATGCTTCATGCATAAGTCAGCAACATTTCTCTCTGTTAGTTCTTGCCCCTCTATAGTGGCTCCTTCAGGCATTAAAAATACATCTTCTATTTTTACACCCTCTTTCTCATACTTATCAAGTGCTTGCTCTACCTCTACAATATCTACCTTATCTCTAATAACAAATTTTAAGTTAATATTAGAGTCTTTAACTGCATTCATTGATAACAACACATCAGCATTAATCGTAATGCCTTGGTCTTCACCTGTTAATGATAACTTAGGACTACACATCCATGTTACTTCTAAGTTACGTATTTTGTAAGGTCGCATGTTAAGGTATGTTATAAAGTCCTCTTGAACCATCTTAGACCCGTTAGTTTCAAACGTAAGGTGCTGTAATTTGCTCATACTTGAATGATCTAATAATTCAGCGTATGCTTTCTGCCATCCTAACAGTGGTTCGCCACCTGTAATAACCAAATGGTTATTAGTACTCCAAGGAGCGTAGCTAGAGATTTTCTCTGCTATCTCTTCTGTAGTGCCAAACGGCGATAAGTGTTTGTACTTCTTGCCCCACGAAGCACTAGAGTCACAGCCTATATCAACCACTGGCAATAGCTCAACTGAGTCGTACTGTGATATATCTATTCGGTTATAAGGCATATCCTCTATAGGCATATGATTATCTCTTGGTTGCCCAAACCCGTTACACTCTAAGTTACATCCAAAGGTCCTTAGGAATACACTAGGTGTTCCTACCCATTTACCTTCACCTTGTATGCTATAAAATACTTCGCTGTATCTAATTTTCAATTTATATTACCTGCTATTACGTCTTGTTGTTCTTGTATTATATGCTGTTCTATGTTTTGATTTATATCAATTTTAATTTTGTTAGCAATAACTTGATTTAAATACTTCCAATGTGTTATTGGAGTAGGATGCGTATCTTTTTGGTCGTACTTATTAGAAGTCACAAACACCTCGTTATTTTTTTCTTGGAACTCTAATAGGCTTGTTTCTGAAACATACCAATTATCTATACTGTAATCTTCGTAGATGTCTACTAGTTCCGGTAGTATTTCTGTATGCATCTCTGATAATAACCACGGAAATGCACTAAAGTGGTAGCATGTGTAGCCTTTAATCTTAGAGTGGTTATCTACCATTTGTGCATAATCCATTGTTGTAGTAAATCTCTCTACAGGATTATAATAGTTTGTGTAAAAATCTTTATTACCTACTAGACACCCGTTATGTTGCCATCCGTTATTATACGAACTCCAACGATCGTAGCCAGTCCACATAATAACCACAGTGTCGTCTTTCCTTGCTGTAGATAATATTCTTCTAGCAATAGTAGCATTGTCGGCACCACCGACACCTAATCTTTTATGCCAGCCATAATGTTCACCTAGTATGTCTGCCCAAGTACTCCAGCAATAATTTGTGAAGCTACATCCTGAGGTGAGTAGTCGATTCATTCAACAATCATGCCTACCGAATAAACAGACCAATACCTGCATCAGTTAACTGACTTCGTAGACTATTGCATGTATAACGTGCAGAAGTGATAAATCCTTTTCTAAATTCATCTGTGTTCATTAATTGTGTTGCGGTTAACTGGTTTAGCTTAGTGCTATACAACTGTTTCATAACCATTCTCTGACCGATCGCAGTTAGTCCTGCACAGTTATACGTGTAATAATCAACAACTCCGAATGCAGTTAATGTTACTTTGTTATTAGCTATTAACTCACTAGACGTTACTGCGTTAACTGTTGTTGACAATGCTATTGCTGTTGATAAAACTAACTGTTTTGTTGTTATTTTTAACATGTTTATTCTCCGTAATTTGTTAAATATTTTAAAATCTGTACTATTGTTTCTTCTTCTCAATATCTTGCATTACGTTTGAAATTTCAGAATGACCAGCAAACATAATCCTTGCCCACTCTTCATCTGTATAAATTTCATCGGCAGAAGCACTAGGATGTTTGTCCATAATTGCTTTCTTTTCTACTTTAGATAACTTGCGGTTCTTGTTAGACATTTTCTGTGTGTGTGAATTCTAAAATAAATTCTTCCGAAACTTCCGAATCATAGTAGTTGTTACACATACGCTCTGCTTCGTCTTTGTCGTCAAACACGCCCAATACAGAATCGCCTTCTGTAAGCACATGTACACTAACCATATCCTTTGTTGGTTTGTCGTGATTTGTAATCTCCATTGGTTCGGGACCTTCAACTACTGCATCGTGATAACTATTTGTCATTCGTTCTGATTCATTAAGTGTATCGTAAACGCCCATAATATCAAGACCGTCCATTACAACATATACATCTACAGTTTTATTTTCCATGTTATTCTCCGTGTTTCCAAACGTGTGCGTAAATTCCCTTTCCGGTTGAGTCACCACCGTCATTATCTAAGTTTTTGCCGTTGTACGTTATATCCGCGATTTTATCTTCGCCTGTGCGCCAATCTTCGGCAGTAAAAACTGTAAGACTTGCCTTATCAAACTTATCATCGATTTTAACAGTAGCGTCAAAGAAAGTTCCTTTCTCTACACTTTCGTATGTAACCATATACTTTTTGTCTTGTATTTTATCCAGTATTGATTGTTCTTCCTTTGTCCACGTAGTACTACTTCTAATATCCACTTCATCAGGGTCTTGTTCATCGCCGATAACTACGTCTCCAACCATTATATAGGTATCATCTTCAGCGAACACGCTTTTCCCATCAACTTCGATTTCTATGCGTGCTTCTTCCCACCCAATACGAAAATAATGATCAATCATACCATCTGCATCGTAAACCGCTCCTCCTTCTAAAAAGTTTGCAAATTCAGGAACTTCGAAGTCGTAATCATCATCACTCCATGATGAAATATATGTTTCGAGCATATCAGTGTCTTGTTGTTCCCACCACGTGTATGCTTTTTTTGTTAATGATACGTGACACGTTTCCGAGCCTGCTCCGTATACCTGTATTGTTAATTCTGCCATTTTATTCTTCTCCTGATTTCCAAACGTGTGCGTAAATTCCCTTTCCTACTGTGTCTTCGGGTTCGCTAGTAGTATCAAAGTCTTCGCCGTTGTAATCTACGCCTGCAATCGTACCATTTCCCGACCAATCTTCTTCTACATAAAACACTAATTTAGACTTATCAAAGTCGCTATCGATATTAGTAGCAGAATCAATAAACATACCTTTTTCCGAACTCTCGAATGTAATAACGTACACTGCGTCTTTAAATGATTCGTGTGTGTAAGGGCTACGAGTGTAACTCATTGCGATGTCTTTGTTATTTGTATCGTCTGCGTCACCAATAACAACATCTGAGAATTTAGGCGAAGTATTATCTTCAGCGAACACGCTTTTTCCATCAACTTCGATTTTGACACTGCTACAATCTGCTGTCTGTTGCCAGTACTGGTCGATTAAATTTTCACTGTCAGCCCAATATACTTTACTGCCTTCTTCACGTCTTAAAAATTCCGCTTCTTTTGGAACTTCTGGCCCTTCGTAATCGCTTAATTCCCATGAGTTCAAGTAACTCACTAATGCATCTTCATCTTCTTCGTTAGTTTTTTTCCACCATGTGTATGCTTCTTTTGAAACTTCGATATGCCCTACTTCAGCGCCATAACCAAAAACTTGTACTGTTAATTCTGACATTTTATTCTCTCCTATTCCGATATTAAGCTAACTCATTAATAATGTTATTACCTAATTGTTGAGTGGTTTTTTCTTTGCCTTCTGAAGTATTAATGCTGACATTAATTTTGCTAGCAATCTTTCGAAGTTCACCTTTAACATCTCCATGAGCAACAAACGAAGTGTCTTTAAATAACCGAATAGGCCTACTTAAATCGGTTCCTCCTTCAACTTGTGCAATGATGTAGTTGTTGTAAATTGCAGTTTTCTGATATTTGGTCATGTTTCTCCTTTGTTATTTTTTTATGTGTTCGTTAGCAAATTTACTAGTTAAGCGTATATACGTTGCTTTTTTAGGTGAAGTGTATTTAATGCGCTCAATAACTCCTTCAGCTACTAATTCATCAAATGGTGTTTCGATAGAATGTATAGACCATCCAGAGTCAGTTTTTAATAGTCCGTGTGCTTTAGATGCTAGTTCGTGCAACTCTGTGCGCCTAACTGATTTAATGCCGTGTATCATACGAAGTCCTAGCAATTGTTTTATAATTTCTCTCTTCATACTTGCGCAGTTTAATGTAACGTGAATTCCGTGTTTATCTTCTTCAACTAAAAGTGTGTCTGAAAGTCTAGAAAGTGTTACGTTAGACATATCGGGGTTTACTTTAATCATTTTATTCTCCGTGGGTTATTTTCATTTAGTGTTTATTAACTTACTCGCTTACTGCGATATCATCTCTTCTAATTTATTCTTTCGAAAAATTGTGATAGTTTGTTTTGAACCTCCTGTTCTTTTGCTATTCTTCTTAGTTTAGCTCTTGCTTTTAATATTCCTTCTCTTGTCTTGCCTAACTCACTATTTTCAGGATAGACAACCTGTGTTTTCTTAAATACTGCCATGTTAATCTCCGTACTGCTGTATTATAGCATCTTATTGCTTCCCTAAAAAATCGTTCCATCCAACCCATTCTTCTTTATAAATCTGGTCTGGGTTAGCTGGAAGATTTTTGTGAGCTTCTTTATATGAATATTTGTAGTCAAGTATATTATTGATATCCATACAAGAGCTACTATATTTTTCAACTACTTGTTTTGCTTTCCTATAAGATAAGAAATCTTTTCTTTTTGTTTTCATAGTCTTCTATGTTGTTGTTAATTTTAGTTTCTCTTAGTGCTGTATTATAGCATCTTATCGATCAATTAGTATCATATGGTTTCTAATATTTCCTTTACTCTAAAGATTGCTCGGATTTTGCTATTGCTAGGCTTATTTGGGTACTATGTAACTCACTGAGTATTTTTCGTCTTTTATCAAATTGGTCGTTCATTGCATCTCTATACTCATGTAATATCTCACTATATAAGCGATTTAATTCATCATAGGAAACTCTCAGAGTGTCGTTAATCATTCTTAGTGAATTAATCATTTCTTCATCTCTTTCTGTCTTATCCATTATCTTTCTCCTTTATATAATCATTAAATTCTTTACGAAACTGTATACGGTCTTCGTCAGTAACTCTTTTACGTGGTGCCTCTTTGATCCTAAACTCTCCAGTAAACATATTAAAGTTATCAAAAAAGGAAGACCATGCTACTACCATTAAAGGCCAAATAACAATTGCAAAAAAGAAAATATAACTATATAATTCAAGTGTTCGACTCCAACTCATTTATATGCTCCTTGATCTCATTCCGCAAGTTTCTTTTTGTTTATGTGTCATAGTTAATTTTAAAGTTAGTGTTGATGTTAAAGGCAGTTACCTATTGTATTCTATATTTCTTGTATTATTTTTTATGCATTTATCATAATATACATTGTAATAATCATCTACTAATCCCAAATCAATATTATTATTAATTGCATAACAATGCTCCAGGAATTTAGGTTTATTTAATATATCACGATACGGTAGATTATACCAAGTTTCTGTATTAGTAAACCTATTAATAAACAAATAATCGTTATATAAACCTTGAGATGTGGTAATCACAACATAACTTTTGTATTTGTATTTCATTGTTTCTATTTTATCCCATTGTGGTAATTCAAATAGGTGCCCGGAATGTATATAACACTTTGAATGGTCTGCATTCAAGATACGTCTTTTGCTGTAATTATTATATTTGTCTACGTGTGCTGGTTCTGTTGGATCATTGATATTTAATGCACTTATGTACCTTTCTAAACGACTACTTATTGGTGTGCATTTATAACTAGAATCTGCAGTTCCATTTGAAAATGTTAGGCAATTTTTAACAAAATTACCTCGGGAATTAGGTGCAAAAAGCACGATAATATGTTTTGCGTTATTATTAAACACGAATGTGTTAACGGGCGCGTTTAATCATAACTAATTTTCTCTTTCTTAATTGAAACTTTTCTCATTGATATTCTCCTCTTTTTTGTGATTATTATTTTACTACTTTACTACTTCTCATTTTGCAAGTGATTTGATAATGCTGTCTAGTTTTTCTTCAATCTCTGGCATACGGTTATATATTTGGTCTACTTGATATGCTTCACCTTCGCCGGAATCTCTACTCTGTTGATTGTGTTCTTTGCTGAATACGTCAATAACAACACCAATCATCATGTTCAAGAACACGAACCCTGCTAGAAATATAAAACTCAAGTAGTAAATCCAACTAAGTCCATACACAACCATTGTTTCGTACATAATGTCAGTCCAGTCTTCAAACGTGACTATTCTGAACAGTGTTAGCATGGATATCGAAATGTCTCCCCACAACACAGGATTGATTGTGTTGAAGAACATACTACCAACTGCGGCGTACATATAAAAAATAACAAACATGAGCAACACAATGTAGCCCATCCTAGGGATGGCTTTAAGCAATGCACCTACGAGCATACGAAGTTCAGGAATAAATGAAATTAATCGCAGTACTCTAAAAATACGCAATAGTCTAGCAAGTAGCACCATTTCGTTGTCATCGATTGGAATCAAACTTCCAGCAACAATGATAGTGTCAAACACATTCCATCCACTTTTAAAGAAATCTTTAAATCGTGGAGTTACCAACATCCTAATAGCAATTTCAATTGCAAAAAACACAGTAATAAAAACATTGAGTGCTTCTAATATACTAATTACAGAAGGTGGTATGTCGTGTGTGTTTGCACCGATTGCTAGTGCAGAGATAATAATAACTGCTATTACAAGATATTCAAATGGTTTACACGAACGTATAGCGTCTAGTCGATCGATTGCTGTTTTGTAATTTGTTTTGATGCTATTAGTTGTCATTTAATTAGTAATCCGTTCATTTAGTTTCCTTAAAATTTATATTCAACTACCATGTTAAACAAGTGCTTTCCGTTTTCATCTGCAATTACATCTGTGCGCAAACTTAAATCTGTACTATTCTCGTTAAAGTAAAGTACAGATTTGACACCGATAAATGGTATTGTATCTGTTCCATAATTATTGGATGTTGAATTATAATGCATAACACCATCCAAATCAACACTATTCGGAACAGATAAGTCAAGTCTGCCTTTAATTACTGTTGGTTTAATACCAGCATATAACGTAAAGTCATCTAAAGTAAGTCCGCCAATAGCATAAGCAGAAATTGCATCGTCGATATTAACTACTAGTCCTTTCTTAATATCTGTTTTAGTATTCATTACGCCTGCTTGTGCCCACACGTTGTTTCTTTTCCAAGTAAGATTGGTATCGATAGTAGTAGCACCATTAACTTCACCCCATACACCAGACATGTCAATCCATGGACTTGTGTTGGACTTACTGTACGTAACGCTTAAATCTAAATTATTATTTAAATTGTGCTTATAACCAAGTGCGTAAGATCCTTTACTGTTTGTACCTACAGTAAAGTTTTTATACTCTTGTGTGCTAATATTTGCGTACTTAATACCCCAAGACTGTCCCGGCTTATGATTAAGATGTTCTAATGATGTATTACTATCAGTAACCATGCTACTTAAATCAACTGTAAAGTCTCTGTCGAAATCATCCACAGCACTAACAGAACTAACACTAGCACTATCCAACCCGCTAACTGAAATAGTTCCACTAACATTAGCAGTATTGCCTGTACGACCAGTAGTACTAATTCCCAATGTGCCGACCGGCTGTGTTGCTTGATCTAAATCAAGTAACCCTTGTCCATGAGTGTCGACACTATAATTTGATAAGTTTTTATCAGCAGTTTGTAGCAGTACTTGTGCAATATTACTACCTTCCATATAAGGCCACATTTGATGTACAATTGATACTCCAGCAGTAATAACTGGTGCCGCCATGCTTGTTCCGGACATTCTTGTGTAGCCACCGCCATTATCAATACTATTAATATTAGTGCCTGGCGCTAATAAGTAAAAGTCACTAGTTTTATAAGTGTCGTTACATTGTGTAGTGTAATCTTTACATACGTGTCCTGACTTAGCACCATCGATTGTTTGTGTACTTGTGTTCCAATTACCAGCAATAAGCATTCTGCCATCTAATTCTAATACTCCATTAGCATCAACTGCACTTGCTAGCGTCGCAGGATTTTGTACATATCCTGCTTCTGTATTACCTGCACTTACAACAAGTACAAGTTCGCTTGGTAATACGTCTGCCCAAGTACTCGCATCTTCTAAATTATAGTAATTAGTGCCGCCATAATCTGAATGACTATTAGTAAATACACCATTGCCTTGGTCAGTCATTGCATTTTTATATGTATCATCGTATGAAGTATTAATACTTAAATTAGCAACTACAATATCATCAAATGCCTTTGCCCATTCAAGTGCTTGTTTGGCGGCAGATAATCCACCCATTCCATTATCCGAAACTTTAGCAATTGCTAAATCTGTATCAAATGCAACACCATGTACTCCTACTCCATCTTTGTTAGCAGATACAATACCTGCTACGTGTGAACCATGCCCATGTTCATCTTCGTAAGGAGTTGCAAAACCTGCATCCCAGAGATATTTAATTTTTCCTGCAAATTCCGGATGGTCTTGGTCGATGCCTGTGTCTATGATAAGTGCTGTAGAACCTTTACCTGTCCAACCTCTAGCGTAAGCATGGTTAGCGTATGTTACTAGCACAGCACCGTTTTCTGCTTCTGTTGTTTCGTATGTAGCAGGATCATTATTAACGTCCACAGTTGGAGTTCCTAGTGCTGTGTCGTTGTAGTATGTTGTGGTGTCATAATTAGTTACACTATGGTCTGCATCACGTTGTGCGTACGTATAAACACCCGATGAACCACTAGAACCATCTGGTGCTACAGGATTACCAATAAATGTTTCTCCGACTGGAACACGTTGTGAAGTGGTTCGTTTACCGCCCCAAGGGTCTAGCAAGTATTCTTTTGTTAGCGTAGTTGAGAAATCAACATCTGCTGTTACTAACGTATCAATAACTGATCCGTCTGTGTATGTAGTTCTTGTGTACTTATCTTTGAGTATCTTATCGTACACAGTCTTGTGCCAACTGTAGTAATACAATGTAACTTGTTGTTGAATTGGATTACCGTCAGCGTCAGTACCTACAGTGATAGTATCGGAGTTAGTACCGTATAATTCTGAGATTAAATCACTTTTAATTGTACCTAAGTTACGTTCGTTTAAGTAAACAGTTGATGTACTTGATACATTAGCAGTTACAACAGTATTAGTTAGTTCTTCTCTAGTTGCAGTTGTTACGGTGTTAGATGTACTATTTGTGCTAGTAGTATTAATAATTTCACTTGTTGATGTTCCGGTTGTCCATAGAGTAGTTCTAGTAGTAGTTACTTCTATTATAGTTGTAACAGGTGCAGTAGTTGTATCTGTATAGATAGTAAATGTCTTAACTACAGTACTTCCGTTAGCATCTGTGCTTGTTCTATCTTCTGTAGTACTTGTAGTGGTTACATTAACAGTTCCATTTGATGTGCTTGTAGTTGTACTATCGCTATCACTTGTACTTGATACATTAGCAGTTACAACAGTATTAGTTAGTTCTTCTCTAGTTGCAGTTGTTACAGTGTTAGTGACCGATTCACTTGTACTAGTATTAACAATTTCGCTTGTACTTGTGCTATCTGTCCACAATGTTGTGCGTGTTGTAGTTGTAATTGTAATTGTTGTAACAGGTGCAGTAGTTGTATCTGTATAGATAGTAAATGTCTTAACTACAGTGCTACTATTAGCATCTGTACTTGTTCTATTTTCTGTTGCTGAAGTGGTAACTGTTGTAGTAGTTCCATTTGATGTGCTTGCACTATCACTATCACTATCACTTGTACTTGCTATGTTAGGTGTAACCACTGTATTGGTTAATACTTCACGTGTTGCAACCGTTTCTACATCTTCTTCTGCAACCGTTTCTGCAGTATTAATAACTGCACTTGTTGAAGTTCCATTAGTCCATAGTGTTGTACGTGTTGTTATTATAGTTGTTACAGTAGCATTTGGAGTAGTTGTTGTATCTGTATAGATAGTAAATGTCTTAACTACAGTACTTCCGTTAGCATCTGTGCTTGTTCTATCTTCTGTTGCTGAAGTGGTAATCGTTATTGCTGTTCCTTCTGTAGTGGATGTACTTGTACTATCGGTATCACTTGTACTTGCTATATTAGCGGTTACTGTAGTACTAATAAGTTCCTCACGTGTTGCTGATGTTACGTTGTCGTTATTAGCGGTACTTGTTGAAGTGGAAATAACGTCACTAGTAGCTGAACTGTCTGTCCAAAGAGTAGTTTGTGTTGTGGTTATTGTTGTTACAGTAGTGATAGTTATTGTGGTTTTATCTGTGTAGACTTTATACACTTTAGTTACTGTACTGCCATTAGCATCTGTACTTGTTCTTGTGTCATCTACACTTGTAGTAGTAACAACAGGGTTACTATTACTCGACGTAGTTGCTGTACTATTAGTATCACTTGTACTTGCTACATTAGGTGTAACAACAGTATTAGTTAGTTCTTCTCTGGTAGAAATAGTTACTACATCTAATGTTGAAGTAGTTGTAACCGGATTAGCAATAGTTGCGGTTGTACTACCGTCGCTATATGTATTGATCGTTGTCGTTGTTGCAACGGTCGTTGTTGTTGACGCTGTCGTTGTTTTATCTGAGTAGACAACGAACGTTTTAGTTACAGTGCTACCATTTGCATCAGTGCTTACTCTATTTTCTGTGGTGCTTGTGGTTGTAACCACAGGGATAGAATTAACCGATGACGTAGTTGCTGTACTGTCTGTGGTATTAATAAGATTAGCAGTTACAACAGTATTAGTTAGTTCTTCTCTGGTAGCAGTAGTTACTGAGTTGTTAACTACATTGCTTGAACTTATATTAATAACTTCACTAGTAACTGTGCCATCACTATATGTATTAGTACGTGTAGTTGTTATTGTAGTTGTAGTGGTTATAGGTGTAGTTGTTGTATCTGTATAGACCCGATAAGTTTTAATTACAGTACTACCATTAAAATCAGTAGTAGTTCTGTCTTCATCTACGTAGGTTGTAACATCGATTGCTGTTTCGTTAGTTATTGTGTCTACTGAACTTGTGTTGTCTACTGAACTATCTAACGTTACAGGTATTACGCATTGCTCATTACGTTCTTCTGTGTTAGTTCCGATTAACGAGCCTTTAATTCCAGTAGCAACTCCGTTAATGTGTTTTTCCCACCATATATATCTACTATAGATGTCAACAGTGCAATTTATATCTGTGCTTGAGACAGTAGTTGAAGTAAATGTCCATTCATCATATATACCGTTTTCCCAAGTAATATCATCTTCCAAAACAACAGTAATGGATGAACCACCGCCACCGCCACCACAAGCAGTTAATGTAATTGCAATTAATACAGTTGTTAGCAGTTTCCCCAAAGTCATCATATCTATACTCTCTTTTGTTAAGTATGCGTGTATTATACCTTAGGTTGTTAAAAAGGTCAACCAGTTTATTAAAAACGGTCTTTACAGATCACAAAAAAGCACCCCGAAAGGTGCTTTTTAACTAACTACAAGCTATTAAACAAACTCTGCTTGTTTGATTAAAGCAAGACGTAATGCTTCTCTTGACATATCAATAGTAGCCCAATTGATATTAGCAATTAGTTTCTGTTCATCTAAGCGTTCGCTAACTGACCCCGAACTCGTTGAATGATCGCCTGCTACTCCGGTTTTCTTACTTACAACAAGATGATTTAATTGCGGAAGATTGTTAACTGTACAAAAAACAGATAATACATGAAGTCGATCATTTGTTTGCCCAGCACCCCAACCAAATGCGTTGTGTAATACACCGTATTCGATTGTAGTATCATCGTTATTTCTGTTGCCTTTTTCTGCTTGCACCCTAAGAACAGGTACAATCTTGTCAGCAACATCTGGAACATCTCTCATCATTCTCTCGATGTTATTGTTACGTGTTTTGCCGTTGTTTTGAGTAGAAACAATTACTAGTTTCTCTTCTTTCTCTTTTAGATCAGACATATAGTCTCCTATGCAGTTTAAAAATGCCTCTGAATGTGTTGCACACTTCTGGACCTAAGTATTATAACATCGTAGTTTTAAAACTAATTAATTATTTTTTTATCAAAAGCATAAATAAAAAGTATATTAGCAACTGCTAATATTATAAAATATTAATATATTTTATACTTTAATATAATTCTCAAGGAGAAGTTAAAATGAAAAAAATTATCACCCTAGTGTCAACAGCACTTTTAATAACAGTTAGTTCAGCAAATGCGTTCTGGAACACAAATACTTGGAATGACGGTAGTGATTCTGATAACGGTATTTTTAGTTACAACCCGTATAACTACGGCGAACCACGTTGGTTCACTAAAGAAATGGCAAATTTATTTAATGAATTTGATAATGACTTGAATACAAAAACACCATCACACGTACATCAAATAGAGAAAGGTGTTAGCGTTTCTGATAACGGTATTCTTAATTATAATCCATATAACTACGGCGAGCCGCGCTGGGTTGTTAAAGAAATGGCAAATTTAGCTAATGAGGTAAATGACGGATATGATAGCAACTATAATTTTCCTGTAATAGAAAATCGTGCCCGATTCTAACTAATAGTAAGATTTATATTCAGCCTGTATATTGCAGGCTGAATGTATTTCCTTGGGGATGATTAATACTCTAATTATTCCCAAGGAAATACAATCCAACAATCTTCTTCTACTTTATTAATCTGTAGAACAGAGTAGTCAACTTCAAAATTACTTGCTTCGTTGTTTGTTATTGTCGCAGTTTTTACACAGTGATGCCACATTTCTTTAGATTCTTTACACGTCCAGTCCCCTTGCCAATCGTTCCATATCCAATGTAAAGTTTCACCAGTATCATTAATATCATCAACTATAAGAATTTTATGCCCTTGTTTACCTTTTGTAGCAAGATGCTCACTACTTTCTGGTTTATATCCATTGTGTGTATCACGTAACCTTACGTCTAACGTATACATAGGAATGCCTGTTTTGTTACTTATCATAACAGCAGGTGCTAGTCCACCTCGTGTTAGTCCTACAATGTATTCGGGGCGCCAGCTATCGTTATACATTTGTAAAACAATATCGTTAACTGCGTTGTCGATTTCTTCCCAGGTATAATAGACTTTTTTCACTTGTAATTCCTTAGTTACTTTTATTCTATTATATAGCCTTGTTTGTGCGGAATATATATTTTATTGGCCAGGTTTAAACCAATGATACACTACAAAACTGTTATCTTTCATTTGGGACTACCATCACAACATCGTCGAACTTTACAACAACTTCTTCACCAGTTGTGGTGATAGTGAGTACCACAACCTCAGCGGCTATATGAATTTGTTTTTTGGGGTCGTCAATTACTCCCCATTCGTCGTTTTCTTCGTTGAACTTAACTAATGCTTTTTGTTTGTTGCACCTTAACTCTAATAGTTTCGCTTTCATCGTTTAACCCCTATACCATGTTAATAATAGAACAATGCATTTATTATGTTATATTATTTTCTCTGTTGTTTTACTTACCATAACCATAATAACATCTTTTTAAACTAATGTTGCGGGCAATGTTGCGTTAGTGGTTTGTTAAGTAATCCGGTTAACTGCAATGTGTATCGATTAGTTGTACCAATATTTGCCGCACAATGAGGGCATGCTTCTTCCCATATATAATAATCACCAGCTTTCCAATTTGTACTTGCTGTTCCGTCCATGTCTAAATAATGCCCTTGATGCCAATCCTCTAACATTATCAATGCCCGAACAATTACCTTGTTTTTTGTATTGTACAACTGCTTAAATCTGTTAAATGTGTCGACGTGTTCTGGCAAAATAACACCAGGTGTCATACAATAAAAACTCCAACTTATATATTCAAACTGGAATTCTTTTTGTAATCGATCTAGGTCCATCCAAGATGGTACTGAGTTACGCATATCATACATGTCACCTGTAAACTGATCATGCGTAAACCCTATAGTACGCCACCTCTCGGTATCTTTTGTATTATTAAACGGTTCGTTTTGATAATTAAGTTTTCGATGTAGATTATTCCACCACGGATTAATATGTCCAGCAACCCATATCTTATCCATTAATTCTTGCGAGCTAGAGACATAAACTCACTTCTAGTAACAGGATCACGTTTAAATGCACCGCCTAGTTTACTAGTAGTAGTACTGCTACCGACATCTTCTACTCCTCTTGACTTAACACAGAAATGTTGTGCATCTATAACTACAGCAATGTTATCAGTTTCTAGTATGTATTCTAAAGCATGCCAAATTTGTGCTGTTAAGCGTTCTTGTATTTGAGGACGTTTAGAGAAGTACTCTACTATTCTATTCATTTTAGATAGTCCTAATACCTTTCTGTTTGGAATGTATGCAACTGTAGCTGTACCATCTATAATAACAAAGTGATGTTCGCAATTGCTTTGCACGTTAATACCACGCTCTACTACCATTTCATCATATTCTATTTTGTTTGATACTGCTGTGCATTTAGGAAATGCTTCGTAGTCTAACCCCCAGAATATCTCATTTGTGTACATTTTAGCAACACGCTTAGGTGTATCTGTTAGACTATCATCTTCTAGGTCTAACCCTAGTACAGACATAATACCAGTGAAGTGTTCTTCAATTTTATCAATCTTTTCTGTTCTAGAGAGCATAGATTCTCTAGTAGGGGTTTCTACCCCTGCCTTCGTTAAATGCTCATGTACTTTTTTCCCTAGAATCGGGTCTGTCTTTGTCTTGTTATATGACATCTTGTCTCCTTCCTAACTCGGATAATTTATTAAATTGTAGTTTGTTACCTTTGTGTAACATCTATATTTATTCGACTAACATCAGGATATGTAAAATCCTGTGCAGTATTAATATCATTGTTGTTTAATTTGTCCAGTCCTATAATGCATTCTTCTGGTCGCATCATATAATGGTACCCAACTTGAAATTCTTTTTGATTTTGCCAAGGACTTATACTCAAATCTCTTCCATCATAACTTGCACGTTTAAGCCAATTATATGCTTCTTTATTGTCTAGCAGGATAGCACCGCCTCGTCCTATTTCTAACGGTTTTGTCCTGCCAAAGCTTAGACACTGAAATTGTCCTTGCTTATACATATTATGTGTTAGCTTTCTAGCACTATCCCAAACAATAGTAGGCTCGATGCGGTATTCGCCTTTCCACTCTATGTCCTTGTACGAGCATTGCATGCCTAACTTATGAAAAACCATAGGCACACTTAGGTATGTTCTATTTGGAATAGTTACAAGATACGGATTAGTGTGTAATAGTATCCATCTAAAGCATAACTCCATAGCATGCGAACAGCAATCTGTTGTAACTACATATGGTGCACCTGTGTATTCTGCTAGTGCTTCTTCAAAGACTGTAACTACATCAAACGGATTGTTATAATCCTCTATCGTAATCATTTTAATTTTTCAAATAAATGTGTTGCAGTAAAGAAGTTAGTATCTAGCATAGTTGCTTGTATATCAATTGTGTTTCTATATTTCTCATAGTTCCCCATATAGACATTTATACACTCCATTACCATTTCTTTGTGTGCTATGTAACTATCCCAATCTTCAGTCCATTCACTTGGATATAAGAAATTTTCCATGTACATTTCGTGGTAACTTAATCTATCAGGTGCCATTGGTATAGCACCAACTAATGCACCTTCATATAAACTAATGCCTAACGTCTCTTGTAAGTTTGCTGAGAACACTAGTTTAGCTTGTCCTAACAGTGTATGGTACTCGTGTTTAGTTAACTCTTGTTCCTGGCATACAACAAACTCGTACTGCGGCATCGATTCTGCTAAGTCTTTAAAAATCTCAGGTTGTTTTTCTACTGATATTCTATGCGGAAATAGTATAAGATCTCTTTTTTCTAAATCTTTGTAGTCATCTAACGTGCTAGGCATATAGTCCATAGGCCAGCCTGTTCTGTATATCTTTGTAGGGTCTAATATAGACGGTGGTTCTATGTCGTTTACTACATGCCACCCTGATTTCTTAGGAGTATTTGATATACCTAGTGTTTCTTGGAACATCTTAATGTGAAATTGCGTTGCAAAGTAGTTACAATCAAAGCATTCAAACATAGCACGTTCGCTAGCGTAAGACCAAGCTTTATCTTTTATTAGTCTGCCTAAGAAGTCAGCTGGATCATAACTACCTGCATGCCAAAGCCCATGTAACTTAACATCTACACCTAATAAGTCAACCATATACTTAATTTGTATAACGATAGGGTTCCAGGCGTCTGTAATTAATATATGATCGCCATCTTTAAACTTATTGTCACGGAACATCTCAGCAACTTTAATAAGTTGGCTAGACTTATACATATTAGTAGCCGCAAAGTCTAAAAACGCACCTTCTGTTGGTTTTTCCGGTACTTCCATGCCGTGTATAACATTACAATTACCTAAACTTTTAGGCAAATGCTCATACCACTGCTTAGTATATCGTGTTTCTATAGGTTCGATAGGTATAATATGTATCATATTTTCATTGATTGCATAGGTACGTATCGATTATATTCTACAGTAGCACCGTTTTCCCCATCTTCGCTAATAGTAATATGTACATCTCGGCCCGGATGCTTTCTGCCTATTTGTTGGTATAATGCATCGCACATCATTTCACACGACTTATTGTCTAGCTGTAGTATATCGTCTGCGTATAAGCTTTCTAACCAACGTTTAAACTGTATAAATTCTATATCTCTATCACTGTGTACAACTTCTATACTTACAGTAAAGTGAAACATGTGTCTATGCGGATTACCTAAAAAACTTACATCTTCTAGATTAGGATCAGTTAGTGCCGCAGGATAAGCGTGTATGCCTTCCTTCTGAAAAGTAACAAAAATCATAGTTCTTGAAGATAATGCAATCCTAGTTATCTCTTCGTCTATTGCTTCTTTGCGTTGTTCATCCATTAGTTGTAGTCACCTAGTATTGTATCGCTTGTATATTCGTCCCAGCTTGTAAAGTTGTCTTTAGACATTAAGTCGTGCAGTTGGTGACACCATACACCAGGGTTAGAATGACTGTAATCACTATCGTCTATCTTAACAGTTGCATTGTAACCTAAGTTGCGTGCAAAAGGTAGTTTAACAGAGATCATAGGTATAAACCTATTGTGCTCTACCAAAAGCGACTCATTAAGTATGTCTATTAGTTTTACATCAAAGTCTAAGGTACACCAATAGTCTAATATTAAGAAATGGTTTATTACTTCTTCCCATGCTCTAAACTCATCCCATTTTTTAATGTTAAAGCTTTGATTAGCACCAAAATAGATGTGTTTGATATCTTTGCATACAGTTTTGTACTGTAGCTTTTCTGATATCTCTACTATATCCGGCATACCAGCTACAAATAGGGTTTTTTGTCCGTGTGTAGCAGTGTGTTCTACCTCTTTGCCTACAAAGAACTTAACGTCACCCTTTACACCGTCTTGATAATCTCTAATCATTATGCCATCTCAAATAAGTTATTAAATTGCGCACTTGCGTTAACGTTGCGCTTGCCTGTAAATCCTCTAGTTCCTATTATACTTTGCCAGTACCTAGAGTTGTTCTCGATAATATCCATACTTGCCTGCTTAGAGCCTGCACTAAAAATATCGTTTACTAAGTCTTTAAATCTTACAGCAGTAAACGTATCGTTAATAAGCATGTTTGGTGTATTACCGGCATCATACTGTCTATTGGCTTCTTGTACTGCATTAATGTGGAACCATACATTATGCCCCATCATTAACGCATAACTGAAACTATCCCAACTTGTCTTACCTTCTTTGCCTATCTTGTTTAAGTCACCCGGTGCGTACACACAGATATCTTTTATTAGTAGCTGTTCACTAATAGGACTATTTTGGAATGTCTTATGTATGCCATCGGCTATACAACCATCACTAAACTTACGTGTGTCACTTGCGTACTTCTTATCATCTGCTGTAGGTGACATTCTATATACCCACTTAGTTCTATCTTTTGTTTCAGTGTTGTGGTATATCTGTCCATTTGCTGTTGCTAAGAACGGACTAGCACAGTCAAATGATATAGTAAAGTTAGGGTTGTGATACTTACGTACTGAACGTTGTATATCAGTTAATAGTGTTGCCCATTCTAGTTTACTAGTGCCTAAGAAGTGCATCCAGTCATGTATTCCTTCTACTAGCAGACCGTCATATATTAGCGTAACAAGGCGTTTCAGGACCAAGTGAATGTCACACATGTTCTGTCCTCCCATACCCCAGCCATTAAAATGATTGTCGTGTTTTGTTGGATCGCAGTAGTCTTTCATCTCATCGTACCAAAGATCTGCTTCATGGTGATTACCACCTTGCAGTACGTTTAAGAACTTAGTATCGCCTGTTCTGTTTTTAATGAAGTACTCGTTGTTGTACTTTGTTGCACTTACTGCATCTTCAAAGCTGTGTATGCCTATAGCTTCTGCTACCTCAGGGTTCTGGTATGACCAAGATGGTATATCAAGCACCATACTGTAATCAGATATCTTACATAACCATTTAAGTACTAATGCACGTCGTTTCTCTGCATCGGCATCACTAGGATCATTCCACTTACCTTTCCACACGCCCTTACCAATTTGGAAACCTCCAGAGTCAGCAATTAAGAACGTATCTGAACTACGATTACGTAACATGCTTTCCCCTGGCTCGTCTTTATCCATATCTAACTTGGCATGTCCTGCAGAGTATAAGCCCCACTTATATGTAAAGTGTCCTTTCTTTTTGTTAAAGAAATTCATGTTCTCCATTTCTGGAATACCTGTTGGCATCCTAGATTTAGGAACGTACTCGCCATGCTGTTGTTTACCTATGTATGTACTGTAAAAGCTACTAATAGCAGGTAAAAATATAGCATAGTCGTTCTGTGCCTTAGTTAGATCTTTGTTCATTACTTACTTACTCTGTGCTGGTAGAATGTAATTGTACACTGCTATACCGCTATCAACTGTAATCTCTGCCGCACCGTTGTCACTAATCCTCATCGTCTTAGTACCTGTTAGATTAAGAATACTAATAACATGTTTGATAGGCCAATGCCATGCTCCCTTTAATGTGCCTTCTATGCCTGCTTGAAATACAAAGTGTCCTGCATGTGTACTATGATCACCAAACATAAACACTAGGTTACCATCTTCTGTTTTTGCTTTAAATGTAGTTTCGTTAGGACTCACGTCTGCTTGATACTTTAAACGCTGTATGCTCATCTCTACAGGTGTAAACTCTACGTCCCAATTAGCACCTTTGAACTTAACTGCTTTAAGTTTATCATTAACAATTTCACTTACCATAAAGCGATAGTCGTTGTTAAAATCTGCTCCTTTATTCTCAAAATGTAAGCCTACAGGCGTATTCTTATCTTCACCTCTATCCTGGCGTTTTACTGTAATGTTAGCGTCCTTTAAGTACTCTGGAATAGTAAGCAACCGTTTTAGGTTACTTAGGTCTGGCATACCAAATGTGCCTTTGAATTCTAGTACTGGAGTTGCGAATTGTGCTTGTACTACTACACTTCGATCGTCTGCTAAACCGTTAATTTCTGTAAATTCGTCGTTTCCTGTGATCTTTACTAGATCAATACAACCTAAGTCATGTGTGTGACTAACTAGGTCTAAAAGGTAATCCTTCATTTTTTTCTCCTTTAAAAAGTTAAATTATAAAAATATTATATAGGTTTATTTAGGCGATTGTAACCTTAACTGTTTATTTTGGCCAAACATTGTCCGCCCCTTAATGAAGTTAGTTTGCCAGACTTTTTAAGTTCTAACCAACTAACATTGGTCTCGGGGTCGCCAAATGATTTAAGAATTTCAAAACCTATTAATTCTGTCAGTGGTTCTACTAGTGCTCCAGGTGTATATGAATACAACGATTTTTCGAAATTTTGCACAGCAATAGGAAAATCACAGTTATTGTAAGTAAACAACAACACCCCTCCAGGTTTTAATAAATCATATATCTCTGTTAAGTATTGTCTAATAACATCCAATGGTTTATGGTTAAAAAAGTTCATAGCAACAATAAATCCAAACTGCCCTAGCGGAAAGTTTTTAAAAATTATATCTTTTTCTTCGTCGATGACTCGATATCTTAGCCTGTCTTGATATTGTTTAGTCCAATGACTTTTTATAGGCTTAAGAAGCTCTTCAGATTCGTCAACTACGTATAGTGGATCTGACGATGTCATCTTATCTATATATTTTCCATATTCAGGACGAATAAACATACCTGTGTGTTTCCAACTACTATGATAATGTATTCGATTAAAAAATCCTTCATCTATTTCATCCCGATATATTAGAGCTTGAAATAATACACGATCTAATATATATGTTGAATCATCTTGATCCTTGCTATCTTCGTATATTTTATAACTTGTTGATAAGTATCCAGACTCCTCTTTTTTTAACCTATTAGCAGTACTGTCTTTAAATTCAGATAAAAGTTCATCGAACTCATTAATCTGGTTTATTACTTCTATTTTCTTTTTTAATAGTTCATCTTTTAATTCTACATTAAATGCAGATTTGCCTAATGCATTTAATGTAGACGATAAAGCATTATCTACTTGTTTAGTAATAGCATCGACTGATGTGTTATCAACGATAGTTTTGTATTTTACAAAATAGCTTAAAGGATCTTTCATTTGAAGTCGAATAGCTGTTGGAATGTGTTGCTAATGTCTGTTCTTCTAGATATATCCCAATTTAGTACACCTAGTAAATTTTCAACTTTTTTATCAATAAGAGCTGTTTCCATTAGTTCGTCGTCGAACGGTAATTCTTTGTACCATTCTGGTATATTAGTTTCATCAGTTGGAATACCTATGCTTTTGAATCCTAGAGGATTATCTTTAAGTTTACACACAACAGTTTTCATGCCATCTTGTATTTCTATACTGTAGTTATCTCTGTGCATGTTACGCAAGGTATTCCAATTTACTGCCGCTCTAACATGTCCTGGAATAGTAGGTACCTTGTTACCTTTTCCCCTCTCTACTTTTTCGGTCTGCATTATTTTACGGTAGTGTGTTAATTTATTAACACGTTTTGGTGATCCCTTTTCCCAACTAGGCTTGTCTTTAAAACTTTTTTTAAAGTCTATAATCTTCTCAATAATGAACTCCTCATTTCTATTTGTAAGCAAATCGTTTAATATATCCTTCAAGAAGTCTTGTATTACTACAGGAGTATCACTGCGTTTTAAATCTAACCCCATAGCTTTAACTTTGCCTGGTTTATTATCTATATCATATCGTGTGCCTTCACTGTCGTATACCATTATAGCGTAACGTTTCTTCTTAATGAATAAGCCACTTTCGCCGGTTATCTCGCGACCACACTTAATAATTTCGCCTTTCTCTATAGGTACGTTATGTGCGCGTTCCATATAAAGAGGAAAACTAACATTTACATCATCTGCTAATCCTTCGTACAATGCAGTTGCTATTTCTTTATCCCACTCAGCACCATTTGCAACTGCTTCTTCCATTACTGGCCAAGCACTAAAGTATGCTGAGTCTGTATCACCGTATATAATACATTTACCTACATGATCATATTCGCCAGTTAAACATTCGTTAACATGTGCATCCATATGTTTTGCAATTGCTCTACCTGTTAATGTAGTTGACTGTCCTATGCGCTTATCAAAGAATCTACAGTGCGGGTTAAGAATTGCACCGTACAAGCTGTTTAATAGAATCTTTTTAATAAGCTGTCTCTTGTCCCAAAACGATTTATCTTCTTCGGTTTCTGATTTGCGTAGTTTTGCTTGTAGTTCTTTGCGTTCTGCGTACCAACGCTCTAATAGTCCTGGTATAATACCTGCTTTTTCATATGAAAATATAGTGCCGTTAGCACTTAATGACCAGTTGCTACCTTGGTTAAAAATAATATCATGTATCTCTTTTGCTGAGTGTTGTGTTTCGTCACCGTTAATCCAATCAACAGTAACACTAAAGTCAATTCTTCTTTCCATTACTGCTGTGTATTCAAATGAGCCAAATAGTCCTTCCCATGCACCTGCAAATGAAGCACCTACATACTTTTTACCGTTGCGGAATTGATCTCCCATTTTACTTGCAACATGTTTGTCAGTTTCTATAGGTCTGAATTGTCCTATGATAGTTTCAGGAGCCATATTTAACGATCTAATAACAGATGGATACAAGCTGTTGATATCAACTGATCCTATCCATTTATGTACTCCTTTTTTAGGTTTTGCTACATACGCACCAGCGGCTTGTGTGTTGCCTTCGGATCTAATCCTATCTGGCACTACCATACCACGTTCATGTGCTTCGTTAATGATAGCTTGTTCTACAGTAGCAACAGTACCCATTGTAGCTGGTATTAATACTGTGTTTGAATGTGCTAATTCATTTGCTAGTTCTAAGAATTTAAGCTTCTCTTCCATCTTCGCTAACAGCATTGTATCTTGTCTGTTATAGTCAATGAACTTTTCAAAGTCTTGATTGTACAATTGATCTAATGTACCTGCGTATGCTACCTTAGTTTCACCTAGCTCATACTCTGATATAGCATCTAGTGAATAAGAATGCATTTCTTGATATGTGTACTTTCTGTACAGTTGCATATAGTCAACGTGTACCCTGCCGTGTAAGTCGTACGTTTCTTGCTCTGCCCCGTAACGTTCAAATTTACGCTTTCTAGGGAACTTATCCCATAAACAAAAGCGTCTTGTATCGTTTTTACTTAGTACTCTAGTAATGCGATTAACCATGTACGGTATATCAAATCCTTCACTGTTCCAACCGCTTAATATATCGCCATCTTCAATTAAGTCTAGAAACGCTATTAACATTTCTTTCTCGGTGTCGCAGATTATAGTGTTCTCAAACTTGTCCGCAATCTCATCTGCCTTTTCACGTAGCATGCCCTTGGGTGGCACTGCAAGACATATAAGTTGCTTAGTCCATGATAGATAAAGTGCAATTGCTGTAACTGGATTGAACGGATCTTTAGGCGGACTAAAGCCTTTCTCTAAATCAAAATCTACTTCAATATCAAAGAATATTGTATGTAATTCCGGTGAATCGGCATTTTTATAGTTCTCTTCTAGGCACTTGTTAACAACATTAATATCACTTTCGTATGTCTTCTTGTTATCATGAATAGCTACTTCTTTACGAAATTCACCTTTGTTTCTTGCCTTAACTTTACTTACAGGGTTACCAAATACGTTAAGGTACTTGCCTGCAAGATCGTCATAATAAAATTCGTACTTAGGGTTGTAAATTATTAATTTACGTTTTCCATCTACTCGTTCTACCACATGTATCTTGTCATGCTCGTGATCGTAAATTGCGTCAATATATGCCATGTTATGTATTATATGTGTTATTTAAAACCGATAAAAATTTCATAATACTTGATCAACTACGTTATTATAAAATTCCTCAGTCTGTAACTCATCGTACCAAGATTTTAGTAATGCTTGGTTATGTTCTGCGGTTTCGATTATGTTATCAAAGCCAAACATATCATGCTCTAATAATTTAATAACAAATTTAGCCTGCAACAAACATCCTGTCATTTGATCTAATACGTGGTTAATAGGATGTACTTTAAATCCCATTTCTTCTAATATTTTAACTGATCCTGTTTTATTTTGTAATATAGAAATGTTTGCAACCTGTAGACTTCTCATTGTTTTTTCAGTGAACACGCACCATTGAAGGTTATGTAAATCGTTGTAAGTTTCAAAAACAATAGAGTATTTTGTGCTAGATTCTAACTCGAATAAAGTATCAGGTTCGTCAAAGTTTGCAAATGGAAAAGTTAATCTATCTATCATATCGCTGTATATATACCCAGCTTCTTTGTTAATATCATTAACAATATCGCTTGGAGATACATTGCTGTCTATCTGATATGCTAAAAGACTAACTTTTCCTAGATCAATTAAATTATGTTTAAAAAATTCATAAAATTGATGAGTCCTGTTCTCTTCTGTCCTCTGTACTAAAAAATTGTATAATTTATCGTAAGTTAACAGGTCTGAACTTACATAGTCGTTGTAATATACTCCGTAGAATTCTTTCACAAATAAAATTTTAATAAAACTACTTTCAAATTCTTCAGTATAGAATACATCTGTAATTATTGTAAATTTAAGATTTTGCTGTTCTGCTATCTTATCCATTTCTACTAAGTTTAATCTGTCGCAAGGAACATCACCAAATCTCAAAAGCACAATAGATGCATTGGTTAATTTTACGCATCTGAATATAGTATCCATTGGTAAAATTGTATATTTTTGTTTTTTTATTTTCCTTGTAAGGTTGTCATGCATCATAGCGTAATTACTACCCCATGTGATATGATCTTTAGAAATACGTGGCTTCATCATTGTGGTCTTCTAGTCAGTGCGACCCACTGTTTCTAAGATAGTTTCTAGTAGCTCGTGGTCGTCAACTGCTTGCTGAAAATTTACCTTATAAGCCACTCTAACGGCTTTCTTTAGTACGCCAGGCTTAACTTCCATTTCTTCTGCAATTGCTTTAATTGTGTCTGCTAATCCTTCGTTAAGGATTTGAACTTCCGACATTACACTAATGCCCTCTTTAAACAGTTGCTCTAACTTCTTTTTTTGTTCTGGGGTGAATATCGTTGAATCTGGCATAGTGTCTCCTAGGTAATAAATTGTAATTACCTAATATTATACTACTATACAGAATAAAAAAGATGCATATAGCACCTAATTAAAGTTAATGAGTTAGGTTAATATTGTGAATTTAACGATAACAAGTCTGTTCTATCTTCTATGCTGTCGATTTCTGCTTTGATTGCATCTATTTTAGCACGATGTTGATCAAGTGATCTACGATCTTCTTTTTCTTGTTGTTTTAGTATTGCAAGTTGTCGTGACTGCTGTTTGTTTACTTCGTCAGCGTGGGCGACGCTATCTTCTAAGCTGTTAATGTTTTTCTTATCACGTTCTTGCTCATCAGCCATTAGCTTAACAAAAGCTTCCATATCTGAGTCTGTGTACGCATACTGGGCTCGTGCCTTATCCATTAAGCGTCTAGCTAAAGGATCACGGATTTTTACGTCTTGACTATTTTCCTTGTCGTCTTCGAATAATTCAAATAGTTTCATTTCTTAGCCTTTACGCTATTAGCGTACTTTTTCTTAGATTTCGATACAGTAGGGTAAATGCTAGGATTGCCCCTCTTAATAGTTCCGCCCAATGGCGCTGATACTGTTGCGATACCGCCTGATGTTGTTTCCATTATTTCGCGTACTTTCATAAGTGTATTTATGACTAAGGTTGTTGTTGATTATATCTATTAAAGAACTCGTCGTAGTACCTAGGATCTTCAGAGGCTGATTTACCACGCCATCTTTGTACTAAGTCTTTGATACCCGATTGTGGGTTTTTACTTTTAAGCTCGTTGCCCATTTGTCGCATAATAGTTTGATTGAACTTTTTATATGGTGCATGGTATTCGGTCCCTGATAAGTCACCCTTACCACCATACTTATATTTTGAATCAGTTCCTCTTTTATGTTTGTTAAAATGCGAACCTTGATGTATGTACTTCTTTGCGTAATCCTCTTGCCCTTTAAATGCTTTTGGATATCGTGTAGTGAAGTCTTGGGCTGTTGTTTTGTTTAACTGTGTAGGACCGTATGCGCTTGAACCTGTTTTATATGCTTGCGTGCCTTTTTTAGCACCGTGTGTACGTATGTAATGTCCTGAGCCGTCCTTACCTGCATCAACACTTGACATCTCAGCGGCATTAAACGCGTTGTAGGCTTTGTCGTAATCTATACCGTTTGGTGTCTTCTCACTTGATAACTTATCAACTGCCATTCCAGCTAAACCTACACCAGTTGCGGTGGCAGCCACGCCTTGCCCAATCGACGCAGGATCTACTTTTTTCTTTGTAAAGCTTTTAAGAGCTTTTAAAGCTTTTGGTCCGTACTTCGCAGCCGCAGCCGCCGCACCTGCGAAAAATGGCAAAGCTTCATCTAATTGTGTGAATTCATGTGATCTCATTTTGATTGATATTTTAATTTACTATTAATAGAAAATGTCATTTTTCCATTTATTAATTTTAGGATCACCGTATACGTTGCCAGTTACTTTCTTTGGTAACGGTAAAGAATCAAATTCTGTACTTGATTTTCTATTAATATCTACTCTGCTGTCGCCTTTAGTAATGCCTTTTTTCTTCGCTGAATCGGGTGCTTTTTTAAACATGTTCTTAACTGCTCTTACAATGCGCGGAGCATTCTTAGCAACTCCAGCCGCCACCGTGCCTAAAACTAATGGTAATGCAGGCAAAGCTTCATCTAGCCGGTTGTTATCTGTTATTTCATTTATTTTCATTAGTTCACCTATGTTATGATATCGTCTAAACGTGTGGATTTTTTAATCTTATTGCCAGACAGAATTTTCTTCGCGTATTCAGGGTCTGTTGACATTTTCTTTTTCATCTTTTTATATCCTTTTTTCATAGGAGTAATGTCAGGATTAAACTTTGGTTCGTCAAGCCATGTAGTGGGGTTCCACCATTTAACTTCTTCTTCTAAGTTTAAAAATTCATGTAAACGCATATTAATTTCTCCTCTACACAGATGCTTGACCTTTAGGCAAGTTCCATTCATCGTGTTTAATTGGTTTCTCTGGGTTCTCTGTTTTCTCTGGGTTCTCTGTTTTCTCTGGTTTCTTTTCAGACTTGCGATTCTTAAAGACATCCCAATCATCGCGCCGCATAGAATCCCAATTATTTAATATATTATTGTATAAATTATTGTAGAATAGTTTAGAATCAAATTCACGTAATTTATTTTCATTTTTAGCGGGAAACCCATATGGATTAGATATTATAGGCAATACTACTTTTTCTTTACTCTTATCAATCGGTATACTACTAACTTCGGGATCTAACTGCGGAATATCATCATCCCAATCAAAATCTTCGTCGCGGCCGTCATCATCATCAAAATCTATTATTGGAATATCATCGCCATCTGCTTTTGCTAGTGGCCTGCGATTACCGTCAATGCCTAAGTTATTACGTATGCCATCGTAATCGAGCTCTGTATACGTTTGAAAGAACTGAGATATCTTGTCAGTTATATGCGGTATATCTTTTAGGTACGGCGAACCCCTGGTTATGAATGGGTTTTCGGTTATAAATTCGTTAGCTCTCATCTTCTTCTAATATTTTAAATGTATGTTTATCTACTATCTCACCTGGTCCGTATTCTACTCTAGTATTTGATATACTGAATTTACTTATTTGCGGACCTACCTTCTCTAGCTTAAATCTATATGTTCCTGGTTTAGCTTGTACTTGTAGTATTTCTGTTAAGTAGACTGGATCTTCAAATCTATATGTTCTTTCTGTAAATAACTCATCATTTAAATATACTCTATAGTCAGGAGGAATACCTTCCCAATTACAGTGCAAATCAAATAATATTTTTACAAATTTAGTACTCATTCTACTATTTACCGTAGAAAAAGTTACTTTTACTCACTCGGTATATCTATTTCGGGATCTAACTGCGGAATATCATCATCAGTTGCTTTAGCCACTGCTTGTCTACCTTCGTCATCAAAGTAGCTAGCCGCAGTATCAGTTGCAGTATCAATACTATCAATAGTATTTCCCACAGTGTTAGCTGTCACGCCTGCAGTACCAAGAGCTGGATGACCAAACTTTAGTGCTCCGTGTGCAACAGCTAATGCACCAGGAACATAAGGAGCAAGTCTACTAGCTAATACTTGCACTCCCAGAGGTACATTAAGTAATGGACCAAATTCGTCTAATCTGCTCTTGTCTGTTATTTCAGTTATCTTCATACTAGTCCCATAAGCTATCGAACCAACTTGGATTCTCTGGTTTTTTAGGCTGGCCTTCACGTTGTTTCTTATATATAGCTTCTCTTTCTGCTTTTTGTCTAGCCGCATCTCTAAAGCCTTTATCCCAACCAGATTTGGTTTTCTCCCAAAATCCTCTAGGATCTTGAGCTTCGATTTCAGCTCTTCTCTTAGCTTCTGCATCTTTTTTAGGTTGACTTGCCGCTTTTTCTCTTGCGAACGTTGCTTTGCTTTTAGCTAAAAACTCTTCTCTTTCTTTGTTTACTTTATCTGCGTATTTAAATTGTTTATCAATGTGGTCCATTTGTTTAGTATACGCATCACCAATCCAATCAGCCGCATCACCTAAGTCACCGGTAAGTCCACCTTTGGTAAAGTAGTCAGTTATACCTGTTTTAGTATCAGTAACCTTCTTATCTATTGCCCCTCTATGCTCTTCACCTTTGGCTTGAGCATCTTTACGTGATTGTGTACTCAGTATGTATTTCTTTAATCTTGAAGCATCGTTACCAAGCTCATCACCTGTAACATAATCGTATGCATCTCCAATTGCATCTTTGGCTGTACCGAGATCTTTATCTGCTTCACTACCTTGGAAGTAACCTTTTACATCAGCCCAGACATCGCCTGCTGTATCTTTAACACTATCTGGAATAGCATCTGATATGGTGTCGATTGCTCTACTGACATCAGTTTCTGGTTTAGCTGATGTATACGTTTTATTAACAGGAGTATCATCTTTTGCCATAGGTTTTCTAAACACGCCTTTTGCTTTACTACTTCTGCCTGCTTTTTCTAATGCATCGAGTACTGCCTGATCGTCTATTTTTTGTTGTGCTTGTTTAGCTCTGTTATCTGCATCAATCTTGGTTGTTCGTGTTAAGAAGTCTGCCGTACTTTCACCTGGCATTTGCATTTGTTGATCTACGTTAGCATCAGTAAATACTTTTTGTGCATCGACTTCTGGTTGTTCTTCACGAGCTTTTTGGTACTGCTGGTAGAGTTTAGTTGTGTTAGTATCTAAATTAGCATCAAAATCTTCATCGCTTATTACTTGGTTACCATCATTATCATACATTTTATCAAGTTCTGCGTCTATGAAACTTTCTTCCCACCTATCAAATTCTTCTTGTGTCATGTGTCCGAAGTTTGAAGTGTCGTACGGATCAGTTGTTATAGATTGTGTTTTATCTAAGTCATCTATTGCTGTATTTAGATCGTCTATGTCTGCGTCTATATCAGTGTCGTCTGCTTTAGCTTGTGGTTCTTTTTTACCTACTCTTTCTTCAAAGTTTACTAAATCACTATTGAACTGATCATTTGCTTCTTCTTCTGACATGCCAGCGTACCTAGGATTTGACTCCCAATTGTCAATGAAGTTGTCCATTGCTTTGTCTTCCCAAGCTACGAATTCTTCCTGCGTCATTGTGCTGAAGTCTGGCAATTCTGTTGTTAATACTGGTGCAGTCTCAAACTCATCTGCTTTAGCTTGTGGCTCTGGAGTTAGTACTCCAGCTAGGTCCCTTATTCTGTTTAGATCTGCATCGCTAGTATCTACTTCAGGCTCTACAATTCCTGCTCTCTCTTGTTGCGATGCTAAAAATGCTTGTGCCGCATCGGAGCCAAAGTTTGATTTAATAAATTCTACATCATACTCAGAAAATGTTTCATCGTCTGTATCGGCAAAGCGTTTTTTCCATTTTGCAAATCTTTCATCGTTAGTATCTACTTCTACTTCAGGCTCTACTTCTACTTCAGGCTCTGGTGTTAAATCAACCTCTGGCTCTGTGGATGATTCTCTCTCTTGTTGTGCAACTTCAAATGCCTCTACGGCTTGATCGCCAAAATTTGATCTAATAAAATCTGTATCAAAGCTATTGAATGTTTCGTCATCTGTATTAGCAAAACGCTTTAACCATTCATAGTATTCTGATTCAGGTGGATCTTGGGTTACAACGTTATCATCAGTATCTTGTGTATCGGCGTCCGTATAAGCATCTGCTACGTCTTTTGTTTTTTGTACCTTTTCTAATTTAGCATCTACGTATGCCTTAACTGATGCAGGTCCGTAAGCTTTAGCATCTTCAGGGGTAATTGTCTCAAGATCCTCAGGATCCATATCAGTGTAATGTTTTTTCCATGAAGCGATATCTTCAGTTGAAGGCTCTGGATCTGGAACTGGATCTGGGATAGGTCTTTCAGTAGCTAAGAATGCATCAGCGGCTGTGTCACTATAGTTTGCCCTGAGAAAGTCTTCATCAAAATTAGCAAAATGATCTGCATCCATGAACTTGAACAGTTTTTTCCACGTGTCAAGTGAATAATCTTCACTATCACCTAATGAGTACTCATCATCGACCTCAGTCTCTGGAGCAGTATCTACTTCTGTCTCTGGAGCAGTATCTACTTCTGTCTCTGGAGCAGTATCTACTTCTGTCTCTGGAGCAGTATCTACTTCGGTATCTATAAATGATTCTCTCTCTTGTTGCGATGCTAAAAATGCCTCTGCGGCTTGATCGCCGAAACTTGATCTAATAAACTCTTCGTCGTAGTCAGCGAATGTTTCATCGTCTGTGAAAGCAAAACGCTTTAACCATCTAGCGAACTCCTCTTCTGGAGACTTTTTAAGTTGCTGTTTAACTCTTCTATCTAGTTCTTTTTCGTAGTCGCTTCTAGTATCTGACTCGTCGTCTGCTCTAGCTTGCGGAGAAGGTCTAGTAGTAAGTTCGCCAGTATCAAGTCCTAGTTCTGCTTCATACGAACTTTTATAGTCGTCTTTGTCCGATGGTACATATTCGCTAGGTTCTGTCTCTGGAGATTCAAATTCTTTTGTTCCTTCCCAATTTTCACGGCCGCCGTAAGACTTATCTAATTCTGCCCTAAGTTCATCTGCTGTTTGCCCGTCCCATGTTGGATCAACTTTATCAGTTACTGAACCTGTCTGGGGAATTGGATCAGCAGGTTGACCGTGTAACACCCATTCTAAATCTTCTGGAGGTAACGGTGTATAAAACGCCTTAGTACCGCCTTCATCAGAACTCTTCTTTCGCTTTACTATGTCTTGTAGTTTTTTTAATTCTTTAGATAATCCTTCAAACCCTACACCAGAACCGCCACCAAAACTAGTACCACCTGAATGTTGTGGCCCTGTATTGCCTAAAGGTGCCATGTCGCCTCTGTTTACTGCACTAGCGACTTGAGCTAGGTTCCTGGCGTAGTACGGATCATTTAGTATCTGCTGTTTCTTCTCATCACTAAACGTTGACTGCTTTACGAATGTTTGTACGTCGCTCGGAACACCTTGACTAACATCTAATTGATTAGTCATGTAATCAGCAACATCAGATGCCCATGGACCCCAACGATTAAGTGTCTTAAAAGAGAACTTTGTTTGTTTCTCTACTAGTACGTTGTCTAGTTTGTTTAGAGTTTCACGTAAATCAGTGTAAACGATGTCAGGTATAAGTACAGGCTTCATTGCATAATCCAAATATTTTTATTATCAGTATTTATGCTGGTTTTGTATTAGCACACTTCTATTAACTTTTCGCCTTTGCTAGTTGGTGTGCTACTTCACAAACATTTACTATGTTTAACTCCCTCGGGTAAATATCATACTAATATTTTTATTCATTATATGCTTTCCCCTAATCAATTATACGACTACCTACGCTATTACTGCTACATCAACAAAAAAAACGTAGAGGTTTTACATTTTACCGATTTAGGGTCCAAAAACCTACATGACTTAGTTCATGCAACAACTCCATATTTTCCAGAAAATATGCAATCAGATTCATCTCAACCCGAACTTATTACAGAACGCGAGTCAAACGGAACACTAGTTATGTTTGATCAAGAGCCGTTGGATATACATGCGTACTGTGAAGTTACTAAAGAACATTTAACCAATGATAATGCCATTGCTAGTAAGCACATCGACTTACCAAACAACGAATTCTTTTTGTTTAGGAGTAGGGGTATATATACCCCAATAATTGCTGTAAGTGAAATTAACAGCAAGGATGTATCTTGGGTTTCGGACAACTTTCATATACCGTTTCATTTTTGGTCTAATGCGTTTTTAAGCAGATACTGGTATAGCATGTATGAAATGCTATCACCTGTAAACAACAGTAATAAAAATAAATTCGGGTGTTATATAAGAGGTGTTAGCGGTACACGCAAATACAGAAAAGATATACTGCAACTGTTAAAAAATTCAAATATAGATGTGTATTGTCCGATTTTAGATAAACACAATATTGAGTTATCAAGTGATTTAAGTGCAACAATAGAGTGGAAAGACCAGAGCAAATTTGATATACACATTGTTCCAGAGACTATGTTCGATACAGAAAAAGTACATTTAACTGAGAAAATATTTAAACCTATTGTTATGCAACAGCCGTTTATTTTATTTGGCGGACCACATTCTATTAAGTACTTAAAAAGTTACGGTTTTAAGACATTTGACCATATATGGGATGAAAGCTACGACTACGAAGAAGATACAGATGCAAGATTTAAAAAAATAACTGATTTGATCAGTTATTTAAATAACTTAAACCCAACTGAATACAAGAAATTAATACAACAGACAACTAAAATTGTAGAATTTAACAGAAAACATTTTTATAGTGACAAGTTTTATAAAATATTAAAAAACGAGTTGCATAATAACCTTGAAGAAGCACTAGCACTAAGAGAAGAACAGTTTTACACAATGCCCGGTGGAACGTTATTTTATTACGATAATATCTATCTCAATAAGTTTGGAATTAAGCCTCGAAGATGTGGAAGCCATAAACAGGCTTTAGAATATGCTTATAGTAAATCTAAACAAGTGGGTGATGCTATATTGAAAAAATATAGCAATCTAATTAATTAATTTCTTCGAGTCTTACTTGCAAGGGTTATTCTAAATATCTTTTCTTTGTGAGCCAACCCAGTGCGCCATCTTTGATAAACTTTTTATCTATTTTATCTATCTCTAGAACTAGATTGTTGTATGACTCTGTATGTCGCCATTCTTTAAAGTATTCAGCACAATAACTGTTGCTGTTTTCTTTGCTATAACCTTGAGAAAAGTATTCATCTTCGATTTTCTCTCCAAAACAATTTTTCTGGTAAAAAAATTCATCAATACTTGTTCTTCCGAAACTTTTGTTGAAACTCCAAAATTTTTCTGTATCGCTACTTTTGTAGATTTTATTAGAATTTGATAGATCGTGTTCTTCTAACCATTGTTTGGCTAAATGACATTGTTTGATCTGTAGTGTTGGATCTTTGCCCAACCAAAACATCTCAACTAAAAAAGGCTGTCCCCAACTTTCATCATCACGATCAACATGTTGCATATAGAACCCTTTTTCGTCTTTAAATACGTAGGGTTTGTTACTGCCTGTAACGATACATCCGTCTTCGTTGACCTCGTCGTATATATCGGGTTGTCTAAATCTTAAATTTTCTGCATGTCCCCAATGATGAAACCGCAGACCCCAATTTATATCACGTACGTCATTTTTAAAATTATAAATGCTATTACCTTCGAAGTGATCTAATTTTTCTCCGCAGATTATTTTAGCACCCATTAGTTTGCTTTTATTTTGTTCTAGGTATTGCATAGCTAAACGTATATCTTTGCTATAACTTGCATTGTAGTCATGTTGATACCAAACAAAAATATAGTCCAATGGTATTTTATTTTTTATAAATGTGTCTAATATTGTGCTACTGTCTACACCACCACTAAAAAAAAGTGCTAAAGTTTTATACTTGTTTCTTAAATACTCCGCATGATTTTTCTCTAATTGTTTTATATCTTGCTCGGGCTCAATTGTCCAATCTGCATTGTCCCACGTGTCGTCGTTGCAGTAGGCTTTATATGATTGCGGATTGTCCGTTGCATACTGAATCGCATCCCACTTATTGTTAAAGAAAGTATCTCCAACTTGCCAACCTGTGCGTTTATGCAATTTCATAAAGTTGTAAAAAAGTGTAAAAATTTTCTAGCCATATATCTCCTATGCACATCCAAAATACAAAAGGTAAAAAGTTTACTTTAGGGAATAGATATGCAATGCCTGTTGCAAACAAAAACAAGAACAAATTAAACAAGCCAAAACCAGTTTGTTTGTCTCCTACGACGTAAACCACGATTGCTAAAATAAAGAAGATTCCTAACTTTAACAACAGCTCATTGCTAGGGATCATTTTTGCAAAGTGTCTTGAAAATCTAATTGCTAAGATTAACATGATTAAGTTAACACCTACTATCAACCACCAATTGCTAGCTAACAATGCTAACGGCTGTGTTGCTGATCCTTCCCACCCTTTCGTTCCGAGCAGTTGGTATAGTATGGCTTCACTTCCTGTTATCGGTATACCAAACATTAACAATGGAAACAGTTGGGTAATACTACCGCTGTTGTTAGCAGTTTCGCTACTAGTTAAACAATGTGTGTTGCCTTTTGTGTATGTGTCCTTATGTACTCTTTTTTCTGCTACGTAGGCCAAATGACTAGCACTAATTGTGGTTAACCCTGGTAACATACCACCGATACTACCAATTATACTGCCTCTGATTATTGAATATTTGTGCTTTACTAACTCTTTAATAGCATTGTAGTTTTCTACAATAATAATTTTTGTGTTGGTTTTCTCAGTATGCATAACTTCTTTCATGCAAAGTAATCCTGCCGCTAATGTAAAGTAACTAATACCTTGACTTAAAAACATTAGATCAAAATGGACTAAAGGTACATTGCTGTTTATACTAACTCCAATATGACTTAAACCAATTGCTAAAAGAATTAAACTTAGATCTGTTAGTAATTTATTCTTTGTTGTAAGAATTAAACTAAGACCAACTGCCATGAATAAAATCATTTTTTCCATGGTAGTAAGTGTCAAATCTAAGACTGATACACTTAATACCGCAATAAAAACCAAGCCAAACATTGTGCCGATGAAACTGCCAACACCTGTTAAAAATATCGCCAGTTGTCCTTTGCCTTGCTTAGACAATGCGTAGCCTTCGATTACCGCAGGGAAACTGCTGGCTTCGCCCGCAAGTCCTAGGTATATTGCTGTTACACTGCCGAAGTATTGAGCACTGCTAACCATAGAGATATAAAATAGCAACAGCTCTACGGGTTGAAAGTCTAACAGGAATGGGTACAACATTGCTATGACAACTAATATGCCAACGCCTGGAATTAATCCAGCTACTATGCCAAATATTGCACCAAGTAACGCAACTTGTACTAGATCAATCATAGTTTACTTGATTAATGCCGAGAATGTAACGTAATATCTATAGTCAAGACTTGCATTTACTCCGCAGTGTTCTCCTTTGTAATCTAGAGAGAATACATCGCCTGACTTCATATGTGCGATTACATATTCTTCGTGCATAATAGCTTGTCCTGTGATATAGTCGTTAACTGAAAGCCACCATCTGCCTCTGCGTCTTATTTCTTCACCTTCGAGTCTCTTATTGTAAGTTTGCATCCAATCCACATGTAGGGGAGTGAAGCAACCCGGCATCTGTACATACATAATAAGTCGACTCGGTGCTGTAGGATCTGCATCAGTTATTTCCCAAAGTTTATCCATATCAACTAAAGGACGAACAATATCGTCATCGAAGAAAATGGAGTGTGAATTTAATGAAGTGTAATTAGATCCCGGTAAGTTCGGCCTAGATAAGATGTCTCCAGCCCCCTCGTATGTCCCGGCTTCGGGGGTACACTCCTTGAGTATTCTTTCTTTGTCAATAAATATATTTCCAATTGGTTTTAGTAGCATAATGTTCCTGTGTTAGTTTCAAAATGTTAGTAAAATCATTACACAATTATAATGATTTTACTAACATATTTACTTAGCTAAGGCCGCAAATATAATGTAGTACCTATCTGTAAGACTTGCATTTACTCCAACATGTTTATTTTGAAAGACAAAAGGAAATACATCTCCTGACTTATAGTGTGCAACAGTGCAATCTTCATGCTGAAGAATATGTCCCGGCATCCAATCATCAACTGCAATCCACCATCTACGTCTGCGTGTTATGTCGTCGTCATTGAGGCTCTTATTGTACGTTTGCATTTGATCTGCGTGTAAAGGAGTAAACATTGCTGGCTTCATCATATACATAACCATATGACTTGGTTTTGTAGAATCCGCATTTGTAACAGACCAAAGTTTATCCATATCAACTAAAGGGCTGACTATATGTTCATCGAAGCGAAAAGAGTGTGAATTTAATTCAGTGTAATTAGAACCTGGTAAAGGCGGCCTAGATAAAATATCAGTGGCCGCCTCGTATTTTCCAGTACTCTGATTACACTGCTCATGTATCGTCTCTCTATCAATGAAAATGTTTCCGATTGATTTTTGTAGCATAAGCAGTGTCCTCTAGTTTATTGGTCCCAGCTAAGGTTCTTTTCCATTTCCTTTTGCGTCGGTTGATCGAAAGTTAAGATAAGTTTCTTAGTGTTAGCGTATTTGCCAAATTCACCAGTGTTATTCTTAACATCGCTTGCTAACTTATCTGAAATCGTTTTAGCAGTACCGTCATCGTTGAACACGTACCAGCCACTCAAGAATGCTCTTGATAATGATGTGTCATTGAAGTATTCCGCTAGGATCGGCGCATCAACATCTAACGTATCTAAGGTTCGCATAACAATTGTATACTGGTCTTTTTGATCTTTTAATTTCAAAAAGTGTCTATATGTTGTCCAAATAGCATCAACTTCACCCGATGCCATTCCTGATCTCAGATTACCAGTACCTGAATATGCTACAAAAGTATGATCCTGGCCGAAATTTTGAGTAAGTTTATCGTGCCAATCTTTTTCAGGTCCAGTACCCGAATAACCAATCTTTAGTTTCTGCTTACCAAAGTCTGCTAATGTTTTTTCGTTAGTTATTAAGTACAATGATTGTACATAAGAAACGATCGGTGTTGCATTTTCAAAACTGATATACGGACAAGATGCATCATTTTTTTGTTTAGCAACTAATTGATAGTAGTTCTCATAGTAAGTTACAAACGTTTCATCAGCTGGTCTCTGCTTAATTAGCGCGAAACCCTTACAAGCGTTTCCTGGTGCTACAGCAGTTAACTTAATACCAGGGAATGTACCAGATTGGCTATCCTTAGCAATAAGTTGTGCAATTGCGTTTGTAGACCCTGTTAAAGATCCATTAACAATTATATCCATATCTTTGCTGGAATTGTTCCAGTCAAACCCATCTGTGAACCAATTTCCTGCTGTTACTGTTGTTAGTGCTGTGGCGAACCCAATTGCAACTAATCCGGTTATCTTTTTCATAAGATAATATCTCCTTTTTTCCACCTGTTAAAAGTTAAAAACAAAACGAAGCAGGTGTATTCTTCGCGTTGCTTGACAAGTAGTATACATACTAATTGCTATTAAATTAATAAATTAATAAATTTTGTTGTTTTGAGTTATAAACGATCAGTTGATCGATTTCCCTCTGACTGTTGCTAACCAACGTTCTTCCGGGCCACAATTTACAGCGCCGTGTGGAGTAGTTAAGACATCTACTTTGTAGCAGTCACCACTCTTCCAACCAACTATAGCCTCTTCGCCCCATAACGAAACTTGACCTGGAGCCCAATCATTTAAAAAAACCAAATACTTGACCCAATCAGAATCTGCCATAAAATCATAATGCATCCATAGCACGTCGCCGGGCATCTGTCTGTTTATTTTAACTAGAGAGTATTCTGTGTCTTTGTATTCTTCGGGCATGTACACGCCAAGATCCTTAGCTAGTTTGTCAAATGGTTCGTAGGGTTTCTTGCAGATTTCGCTTGGTAGTTCGGTGAACACGACCTGTTTCTTGTCAACGTACTTAGTGCTTTCGTTTCTAGGGAACGCTGTTTGTTCCTGTTGGGCTTTGACTCTCCAGTTCATCCCGTACCAATCGGTTCTAAGCCAATCATGATCTATTAAGTCAGATTTGATTTTTTCAAAGTCTACTTCCATCCGTCCTATGTACTCATAGTCGGTTTGTATAGGCTTCTTATCTAAACCCCTCTGTACCCTAGCATCGTCCCATCGATTATCCAATATGTTTATATTATCCATTATTTTTCCTGGTTAATACTAGATACAGAACTGTATCGTACGGAAGGGCGTTACTGATTCGATAAATGGTTAAATTAACCAAAGCGTCCAAGTTTATTCCGGCGTCACATAATCGTGGCGTTGTGCCATTATTTATTAATTAATTATGATATGATTATATTAAGTCCAATCAGCATCGCCACATATACTGATAACCTGTCTTGACGTTGTGCTGTCATTAACCACAGCATGAACATGTCCATCTGTGTTTAACCACATGCTTTTTTGTGTGTTCATCGGCACTAGACCTGTTGTGCTGAATTTAAAATATACATCATCGCTGGGGTCAAGACTGAGATATATTTTTTTCCTAAGGGGTTTATCTGGACCACGATCTATGTGTATGCCAATATGACCTCCGGGCTCTAGTGTGTTGCAACTAAGTGTTGGAATTCTAATAAATTTGTGTTTCACGGCCAAATCATAAAAAAATGTCAAACCCATCGGCTTTAATTTGTCTATGCTTACACCTTTTAAGGTACGCATAGTCCATCCACTGTTAGTATCTCCGCCTGCGGCATCAATTTCAAACAGGCTAAGATCGATTGACTGTTTGACTTGAGCAACATCGTGTGTTTCATTGAAAAACCAACTACTATCTTTGTGATATTTTTTGATCCAATGTGCTCCTGTGTCCATTGCAAAATAATCCTGAATATGTTTGGGTTGCGTAGACGAAAATGTAACAGGTCTGTCTATACAGAATTCAAAATGTTCATAGATCTGTTTACCGTACCACCCGTTAGGTAACTGTTGACACACAGTGGATCTAAAAATAGCATAGTTTGGATGGATAGGCAGATATTGAGTTGTTCCTTTGGATATATCTCCGAACGTGCATCTTTTGTCATCGTCAAACATAATGTACAACAGGTAATCGATCTTTTGTCCATCTAGTTCTACATTTAGAATTTTTATATAACTATCGCTTTGAAACTCAAGTAGTTGCCATTTATGCGGTATATTGAGTTCTACACAATGATCGTTAATGGACCAAAGTTGGTTGTTGATTATTACATTACCTGATGATTCTCTAAAAATAATTTTCATATAAAATTATTTATCGAGTGCAATCAATCATAACTGTTTATTGCTACTAACGATACTTAGATAATGGATCCCATGCGTTAGCAAAGTAAGGGTTTAGTTCTCTAGTAAGAGCGTACCACACCTTATTCATAACTTTAATTCTAAGATCGCTAGTTACATATCTATCACCTATGTCATTCATCATAGTATCCATACCAGGGAACATTCTAGGAATATTGTTTATCATAGTACTTGTTGCATCGCCATGATTTTTTAATGACTTTTCAAGTTCGTCTAAGTCGTCAATTAGAGGATAAATTACGTTAGTAGTATTTTGTTTATTTTCTGAGATGTGATTAATAATGCTATACAATCCATCTAACTTTTTCTCCATTGTGAATTTTTGGTCTTTAGTTAAGTCCGGGCTATCAAGACCGCTTTGTATACTATCTTCTATCTGAGACAAATCTAACCAATTATAAACACTTGTTGGGCTTGCTAGCTCTTTCTCAATCTTTGGTACTATCTTGTCTGCTGTAATGTCTAACCAATTCTCTAAAGTCTCTGGTTCTGCTAATAGTATAGATGGATTACCTGTTGGGATATCCTCATCACCACGATATGCATTAAATATATTTCCTTTAAATATTTTGTGTAGTTGAGGCCACCTTTTTATTAAAGAATATAACGGCACACCCACATCGTTCTCATTCATGTATGAGTCAGTCTCAAAATGCAGTTGGTACTTCTCGCCTCTGTGACCTGGCTTCTTTGGTAATATAATATACAATGCACCATCATCGTTATAATCTTTGAAGTAGTTACGTGACTTAGTACTAGCAGTACACCATTGTGTTCCTTGCCCGTAATAACAAGCCGCTTTTTGATCTGCTGGATGTACTATTCTTATTTCATCATCTTCGTAGACTTCTTTAGATGAACCTTTGTCTATCTTCTCTTGTTGCTCTGGTAGATCTCTGTATATGTTATATACATTACGGAAGAATCTTGCTACACTGTTATTACCAGTATCACCTTTAATTTTGCCGATATCCATTAACTCAGGTGGTATCATTCTGCGCGTTTTAAGTTCGTGATATATTGCTAAGTTCTCTGCTACTGTGCTATCCACATCTTCTAAGTATCTAATGCCACCGTCTATGTATCGTCTAATAATCCATTCAGTGTATTGCTTGTTTGGTGTAGGGTCAGCATCTTCAAAGAACTGTAATACGTTATGTATATGAGCGCCTAGTGTCGCATGGATTTCTTGCAATTCTGCATCATCTGGTCTCGAACTAGGAGAAAAGTAAGTTATTCCTGGAATAATACGTTGCAGTGTTTGACTAGTGTTGCCAATCGGACTTTGTACAGATTGCACTATCGTGTTAATTAACTGTTCACCTAAGTTGGTAGCAGTTTTATCTCTTTTGTATTCTAGTAGTTCTCTAAATCTCATCGCTATCGTACCAATCTGCTAAATTTTCTAAATCACCAGTATATATACTGTCGACGAACATATCACTTACAGCAGATGTAAGGTCAATTGCAACACCGTTGTCTGATGCTATTTGGTTTATTTGGTTTACTGTGTGTTTATTAGCAGACGATTTTAGTATTACTGCCATGCTAACTTCTCCAGCACCAAAGTCTTGTTTATATACAACTACTCCAGGAACACTTTTTAATGCTTTAAATAGACTACGTTGTCTTTTGGGAGAAGTAGCATCGCAATAATCTGGGTTAGCACAGACGAACTCTATTTCAGTTGATTCTGTTAGTAGTTCTCTAAATCTCATTCATCTAGTCCGTATAGTTCGTCACTGATATCCATCATATCGTTAAGAAACGCTCTGTATAGTTTAGTTTGTCGTTTAACTTTTCTATCTCTAAATCTAATCTCTTCAATACCGCCCTCGTTGACTTCTACTGTTATAAGGTCCACTTCGCGTCCTTGTTCATTAGGCATTGATAATACCCATTTATTGAATCTAGATTTTTTCCACTTATGTCCATCTTCGTATACAATCTCACCATCCATAAAGCCTTTAAGCTTTGGATTATCAGCTATGCTTGAAAGCTTGCCTTTAGCTACATACAAGCCCATGTCTGTTAGGTACTTGCCTGCATTCAAGTTCAATTTCTTTACTAATCTGTCTAATGTCTTTTTATGTATTGACATTAATAAATCTCTGTTAGTTTCGACACCAACAGCTACACTCTCTTTATCGTACTTGGCTGTACTATTATTGATGCTGTAGATTATTTGAATATCTTGATTTCTTGCTATAACTCTTAAAACTGGTTTTTTATTGTTATATAGCGTGTACTGCTCGCCTGTTGCGGCCATTCTGCCTCTATGGTACTTGCTCACAGGGTTCTGATCTCGTGTTGTGTATCCGCCGGTGTCAGCTTTCTCCTGCATGTTATGTATCTTTTCATCTACTGCTGTAGTATATGCTTCTTCTACCCAGGTACCACCTGGTCCTTTTGACACAACACTAGTTGGATGTACGTCTGATATCTTTTCTAATTTTCCGCCTGACACGAAGAAGCCTTTGTCTTTCATTTTGAACTTTAAGTCTTCTTCGTCATCGTTTAGTCTTAGGTGTATCTCACCTTTTTCTGATAAGTCCATTATGACTTGAGCAACTATATCAATTGCACTGCCTTTAATTGACTCCATTTCGATATTATAGAGTACATCTTTGTCGTATCCGCTTTCTTTAACTGTTGGCAGGGTAGCTATTAAATTACCTGTTTCTGAATTCTTAAGTAAGTATTCTTTTCTGAACTTAAAGACTTCGTATGGTGTACCTTCAGCTTCGCCGGTTGATTCTGATGTTGGCGAAGTCTTCATACCAGTCCAACCTTTTGCGGGACCATACTTAAAGCCAATAGCAGTCATTGCCTTGTTCGCTCTTTCTTGTGATCCGTACCCGTCTTTATCTCTTAGTACGTTATAGCTGTTTAATGTGTCAGCTACTTTCCTTAGATTATTTAGTAACTGTAAACGATCTTTAACTGTGAACTCTGTAATTGTTGCTATTGTCTTGCCGTCTCTGTAAGCTGTTTGTAGTCCAAACTGTGCAAGCTCAATACCTTCGTTATATATTTTTAAATGGTTGTGCGTTCTGATTGCAGTAAAGTTCTTGTCTTCGTGTTCGTAGTGCTCACCAGCTACACTATGGTCTGTAGTGAATATTCGTTTATCTCTACTGAAGTAAATACCTACAGATTCCATTGCTGATACCTTACCTGCATCATTGAACGGGAATTTCTCACCTAAGTTCACCTTATTGAGAACAGTTACTATATGCTTGGCGACATCTGTAACAGTTTGTTCATCTGGCCAATCAAGTCTAAAGTCAGTACCGGCGCTAGCATCATCACCGTAATTTATGTTGATGAGTTGTTGATTTTCTAGTGCTACAACATAACGTTTTGTTTGCTCTGGAGTGCTATATATACTAGGACTTGTTGTATGATACAGTGCAACCTTTCTAGACTTTGCTAACGGTTTCGCTACCTTTGAAATTGTTTCTGATGCTGAGCGATTGTCTACATTTTGGTAGATACCATAATCAGCAAGGTAAGGTCTAGCGTCTGGGTTTAATGAATTAATGTAGTTAACGAATACTGTTGATGAATCATCACTTATTGAATAGCTACCTGCTTTCCATATTTCCTTGCCATTTTCTTCAATGTAACTTACTTTATCTTTTAACTTACCGTTCTTTATATGTATGATCATAGGTCCGGTATCTGAACTCCATGAACTTTTAGTTGTTATGTTACTGCCTTTTCGTAGTGTATTGCCAGAACGATCATCATACAGTTCTTCACCTTGGTCTTCGTACATAATAAGACTATCATTATTCTCAGATGATATAAGGTAATCACCTAACCCTTGACGACCTGCATTATATCTACTCCAATTCGCAAATTCTCCAGTATCGGGATCCATTAGCTGTGTAGACAGCATTGAAATTACTTTTGCTATTTTGTACTGATTGTCTGCGTATTTTGCACCTTCAATATTAACTTCAGCAATACCTGGTTCGTTCTTAGTTCCAAGTTCGTACTCATAACCGTCCCAGTCTATACTAAAGACTTCGTTATCTCCAACGTAGCCGTAGTATGATGTGCCACTTCTAGGACCTGATCCGCTATTTGCTAATATGTTAAGTTTACCGTCAATGGTAGTTATAGCAGTTGCTACATCTCTTAAATGTCCATATCTGTGATTGGCAGAATTGTACAACAGGTTCATACCTTTAATGTCGCTCATACCAGTTCTATTTGGTTCTACATCTAATGAGTTCAACATTTCAATAGTAGCACGTTCGTACTTTTCTACTGGTGGTCTGTTTTGCTTGCCTTTTACTTGTTCTAACTGCCCACTTCTTACTTCTAATGTAACGTGTGGATAATTCTGTCTATCTCTAAGACTGTATATAACTGTATCGCCTTTTTTAACATCATTGCCGTAACTAGCAACACAGTGACCCATTACATCACCTTCACGGGATAAGCATTCTTGGTCCGTTAGTCTGTACCATTTAAATTCACCATGTGCTAATACTGGTACTAGACCAGTTTCATCTGCCGCTCTAACTAATTCACTGCTACCTTTTGAGTTAAGTTCTTTAACCCAGAGCTCAGCATGCTCAAACGCTTGTGTAATAGATACGTTGTTTATACCTTTGAGTGTTTTCTTTGCACGTGTAACTGACTGTTGGTCTGCTGGTGTTATACCGGTTGCTGTATCATTTGCGGCCTTTAGCCAATCTACAATGTGTGTAAGTTTATTGTTTAGTGTTGTACTTGGATTGAATCTGTATAGTGCTACACCTTCTTTCTGTCTAGCTTTCATCCACGGCTCAGCTTTATTACTAAACTGTGTAATAACTGAATTATCTTCTTCACTGTTAATTAAGTACTTTTTAGCTCTTGATGTAAGCCACTTCTTTAGTGCGTCACTTGGTAAGTTTTCAGCAATACTATTTAAGAATACATCAATAGCATCTGCGTTAATTACGTTTAACTCAAGTAGTATTTGGTTAGGAGTTCTAGTTTCTACTAATACGTTTGATAATTTGTTTAGTTCTTTGTTTAATCGTTCTGTAAGATTCATGTGTAAATTCCTTTTATGTCGCTCCACCAATGCTTTCCTTTACTGCCAGCGGCTATCCATGCGTCGTATTCTTCTTTTGGCACGTCAGGAATTTCATAACTCCCACCGCCTAATGTTGTCATTATAACAGATCCCATATCTTCGTCGTACGTAAGATCTGCAATCCAACTTGATTGTACAAACTCTTCAAGTAGTGCTATTCCAGTTTTATAATTTACTTCTTCTAGTCTCATGTGTAACTCTTCTCAGCGTGAACTCGCTCGTTCCATTTGTTTCTGCCGTCTTCTATAGTCATCCATCCGTATATTAGTTGGAACCCTGATGGTTGACCGTCGCCACCCCATTGTACTTTTACTACAAGGTGTTTCTCTATATCTTCAGCTACACTTTCAATTGCACTGTCAAACTCGTACCTTCCAGCTTCATCTTTTAGGTGCCATGCAATGAGTTCAGCAATATCTTTTATTACTGTTGTTGATTCCGTTTCTGCAGTATATTCTGCACTTATGTCATCTAACTCATCTTTGTTTAAGTCAACTAAGTTTTGAATTGTTGCTTCAAAGTCGCCTACTTCATCGTTGTATTCTGCATAGCTTGGTGCATCATCTGACACTTCGTCATCGGTTACATATCCTTCGTCCGTTAACCAAGTGTAAAAGTAATCATCGTCCGCCTCCCATCTTGATACCATTTCACCTACTACCTCATACTTCACGTACTCATTAATTTTTTGAATTACATCCATTAGCAGTCCTTCTGGAGCAAACTGTATAAGATTGTTTACTGTTGGTTCTTTTTTACGGAAGAACTCAAGTAATCCCGAGTCACGAAAACGACCGTCTAATATGCTATGGAGATCTTGTGGAGTGTCTGTTTCATCCATGTATTGTCCACTAGCAAAATGCAGTTGATACTTCTCACCATCGTATTGTGGCTTAGTCGGAAGTAGTATGTACAAATTGCCGTCATGGTTGTATTCACCAAAGTAGTTAGCACCTTGCGTTGCCGCTGTACACCACTGTGTGCCTTGTCCGTAATAGCAAGCCGCTTGTTTATCTTCTGGAACAATTACTCTAACGTGTCCGTCACTAAAGACTTCGTTAGCATCGCCTTTAGCTAATTGTGCTTTTTCTTCATCTTCGCCTTTTGCTTTTTTGAAGTCGTCGTACAAATCTCTAACATCTGATGCAAAGAGTCCCAACTTGTCACGTCCTTTGACTCTATTGATATCGGCTAGTTCTGGGGGTAGCTGTTGGCGTTGCTTCAATTCGTGGAACTGTTGAAGTACTTCAACAATATGCCCGCCTATTGCATCTTCCCATAGTCTAAATGTGCCATCTAAGTAGCGTAAGGCTAACCATTGTACGTATTGTTTATTTGGACTAGGGTCTATTTCTTCTAATCCACTTAATGCATCATTAACTATTTTTGACACTAGTGCTGGATTTTCTGTTGGGTCTTGAGGCACGTTTGCCGCATTGCGTCGTTTACTATTATAGTAATCCGCTAATTCTGGCTGGTTGTACTGATGTATTCTTATAAAAGACATATCGTCTCGTAGCCTAACTACTAACTTATGACCGAGGTTCTGAGCAGTCTTATCTCTTTTATACTCTAGTAATATGAATTCCCTTAGCCTCATGACGTTCTTGTTCCTGTGTCTCTTCCTCTACCTTTAGTCATTACGTTGCCGTGCTTGACTTTAATAGTGTCCATCATTTTTTGTATTTTATTATAAGTCTCTGGTGTAATTATATCTTTATCTCTGAATCGTTCTTTTGGGTCTAGACGTTTCATTCTACTGAATTCAGCGAATCCCCTTGCCCATAGTTCTTCAGGATCATATTGATAATCAGCTTCATCTTTAAGCCATGTATTATCACTTGCGTGTTTAAGTAAGCTCTTATCTGTTAATATATACGATACAGTAGTAGCTAACGCATGCTTTAGTTCTGGACGTTGTTTATTCGTTTTTCTGCCAAACACGTTTTTGTATAGTTCTTGTCTAAATCCTTTTTCATCTAACGTACCATCATCGCTAATGTACTTGTTTGCCATTGTTAGATACTTACCTTCTGCATCTTCTAAGCCGAATCCTGTGATATAATTGTGTTCTGACTTATGCGCTATGTTATCAGGATCTGCAATTCTCATGCCACCTTCTGCATCTACCGCGGCAAAATTCATACTATTGTGATGTGCTAGTTCATGTGACATGTGTTTCTCTAGATCTGTTAAATCTACAGCAGACATATAAGGATTATGCTTTGCATAAGTCATGCTTTGTCCGGCACCTACCCGGTGGTCCGATTGATTTTTAGACAATTTCATACTTCCTTGTTGGTTAGCTGTAAACGCTCTTGGCTCAACACCGTAGTCTTTAGCTACTTTGCCTATGCTTGTTTTGATCTTTTTCGCCTCTTCTTCTCCACCGTCTACATTCCAGCCATGCGCATCTGCGTACCCAGTAATACCCCAGTCTGCATAGGATCCTATATTTTTTCCTGGCGTTGTATACTTTGATGGCTTTTTTGGTTCTGGAGATTTAGTATATGTTCCTTCAGGTTTAGGCAATACTCTTTTAACACCACTGCTAGTACTAGCACCTAGATCTGCGAAGTATTCTCCCCATGCCTCAATATCATTATCAGCAGGCATCGGTGCACCTGATGTATGTGTTTCGGTTAACTTAAACTCATTATATCTCATGCCGTTCTTGTTCCTGTATCTCTGCCTTTACCTTTAGCCATTGTATTGCGGTTTACAACTTTAATGTTGTTCATTAGCTTTTGTATTTTAATATAAGTTTCAGGTCTTATAATAGTATCACCATCAAATCTTTCTTCAACTGGCAGTCGTTTTAATCTACTGAACTCAGCAAATCCTCTTGCCCATAGTTCTTCAGGATCATATTGGTACCCTATTTTAAAACTAGTCTCATCTGCATTTGTTAATAAGGTTGAATCTGATAATATGTATGATACAGCAGTAGCCAATGCGTGCTTTAGTTCTGGACGTTGTTTGTTAGTTTCTCTATCAAATACGTTTTTATATAATGCGCCTCTAAGACCTTTTTTATCTAAGTTTCCTTCAGCATCTCTGTATCTCTCTGCCATAGATAGATACTTGTCTTCCGCATCCTCACCACCAAATCCTGTAATAAAAGTGTTCTCTGACTTATGCGCTATGTTATCAGGATCTGCAATTCTCATGCCACCTTTATCATCTACTGCGGCAAAATTCATACTAGCATGATGTGCAAACTCGTGTGGTAAAGATCTTTCTGGGTCTTTAAATTGTATATGAGATCCGTATGGTTTATCTTTATCAAATATCATAGAGTGTCGAGCATCTGTAGTTGTGTCATCATCGAACCCTCCTACCATCTTTATCCAGCTATCTTGGTTGCCTGTAAGAGCTCTAGGATTTACACCATAATCCTTAGCTAACTGTTCTATGCTTTGTTTCAACTTCGCTCTGTCTGCATCCGACGCATCAACATTCCACCCGTGTATACTATGTCCGTTTATTATTTTATGTATTTGTGCACCAATCTCACTATCACTTTCGGGAGGCTTTTCACTAGATGTTGTTATATTTGGACCTGGTTTTGTAAACTTTAATGGCTGTTCAGGTGCTAGTTCAGGAGTATATGCTGTGCCTGATCTTCTATCCTTTTCTGTTCGTTTATCATAGTTAGTGTTATCCATTGCGTCACTAAGACCACCTGGACCCATGTCACTGACATAATCTAGCCATCCACTAGGATCATCGCTTAGCCTAGGTAGAGTACCACCTTCACCGTGTTTTTCGTTTAATTTAAATTCATTAAATTTCATTTTTTCTTCGCCATGTTAGTTGCGCTCTCCTTTTCGCTTTTAGATAGCTTGCGCTCAACTGCAAATACTTGGTCGCTAGTTTCAAAGTCTGGGTTACGAATTATAGTCTTAACAACTAAGTCAAGTTCATCGTTTTCTCTATCGTACTGCAAAACAAATGGAGCATTAATATCAGTCTGCATATCACTTAGTACTGCTTCTGTATCCGGACCTAACCTAGCAATTGGCTTACCATGCTTATTAGCTTCTTGTTTAAAGAGTTTAGTTAATTCAGACATGGTAATTTGTTTGCCGTTTCTATCGTCGTTTACACGTTGTAAGAAATTCCTAGTGAATTTAACATCAATGCCAACTCTAGCAAATACCTTGTCTGCAAACCTATCTAGTTGATCTACATCTTGTTGAGATATTTGTCGTTCAAGCCCTTCGAGAAAACGACCTTTACGCTTACGAGTATTATCAGTCCTCCTAACAGGCTTGCATACTATTTTTGATCTTGGCTGGCTAAGTTCTTTACCCGCTTTATCGCTAATCCTATCAACCATATGTTTGAAGCGATCGTCCTTATCGGTTAGTAGATCTTCTTTAGTTATTAGTTCACTTATTCTCATTATGTTCTCTCTTTAGAATGGCATTTTCCATTTAAATAAATCTACAGACTTTCCTTTACTGTAGTCGTTCCATGCCCCTAATACAGGTAAAAAATACTCCGAATATGGTACGTTATCTTTAATTGAATTCTTTATTGCGTTGCGATTGTTACGAACAAAGTTCTTATAATCTGCTATTTCTTCAGTTGTTTTTGGCATTGCATGTCTCCAGTTGAACTTGTTGAACTTGTTGTACTTGTTGAACTTGTTGAACTGGTTAGACTTGTTGAACTGGTTTGAAGTGTCCGGAGTAATTGCTTTATTAGCTAGTGTATTTCCTTGGAAAGCTACATGATTGATTCTAGGTTCTGGATTCTTTACAGTATGATCAACTCGAAAATCATCGCTTATCTTTGGAATCTTTAGATCATCTTCGTTAACTATTATTTCACTTAATCTCATTTTTGACCTTTAAGTACATGTTTAGCATATTTATGCTAAACTGATATGCTCAAAGATTTGATCTACAGTGTGTTGATTTAGTTGTTCGCAGTCTATATAGAATCTTCCACCAGTGATATAATTAAAATTAAAATCACAAGATTCCCTAGTACCGTTATAAATCTCTTCCGAGGACATGTCAACTAGATTTTTTATTAATTCTATAGTAGCGATCAATCTATCTTGATCAGGTATTATGCTATCAAAAGAAGTATCAAAGTTATAATCAAATTGTAACCCTAATCTTCTTAACGCACCATAAGTATCATATTGACCAACTGGTACAAATGCCGTCCTACCTAGTAAGCACTTCAATGTCTTTTCTGTTATAAACGGACCAGGGTGTGAATACAATGCTGGACTGCGTAGATCGCTAATATTAAAGCTTTCGTTAGTAAAATGTAACGCACAATTTTGGTATGCTGGCTGCCAAGGATTTGCAGTATGTTGTTGATAATTCAAGTCATTATTAAAATTATCAATTTTATATTCATTGCCATAATACTTACTAAAAAAGATATTAAATAACTCTTTTACTAGAGGTGGAGCGTACTCATCTTCCTGTAATATGTTTTTATTTTCTAACCAATCATGGAGCACGAGCATACAATCATCAGTTCCGAAATACTCTAGTAGTGCTGTAAATGTAATTAATTTAGTAGTGGTAATCCTATTGCAAAATGCGCTTGCTTTGTGTGTTATAATTTTAGGTTTATCGTCACACCCAAACCACTCTAACATTCTATCTAGTTGTATGTGCCAATAGTAATATGATAAAAATCTTACCCTAGGAATTGTGTAGTTATTACTTGTCCCATCAAATAGCACAAGTATTTCACCGTTAGTAATCTTACTTTGTTTCGTAAGCCATTCTATATCAACAGGCTCTAAGTGAAAACTAACTATGTAAATATCATGGTCTGACGGCAAATCCTGTTCGGGCCAACGTTGAAATAATGCTAGGTATATGTTTTTATTGGGTAGCTTATTAATCCATTCGTATCCTGGATAACCGTTGTCCCTGAATTCATGTAATGTGCCGCTAACTGGTAGTGGCACTAACATATTATTAGTGTTATTTGCCAATTCCTACATTATCGAGTTTGTTTGGATTTGAATTTTTAGCCGCTGTCTTGTGCAGTAACGGTGGGTTCCCACCTTTGTCTACTTTAAGACCAAACTTTGCGGCTTCGATTTTGGTTTGATTTGGTCCTACATCACTTGTTTGATTCTGTTTAGTAATTATACCAACACCTTCGATAATCTCAATAACTCTCATTTTATCATATACTCAATACGGCATCTTCTAATGCATCTCGTTTATCGTACAGTTTTTGTACGAATCCTCTTTTACGTAGAATTTTAAACGCTAAGTTTTCAGGACTAAATTCGCCTTTCTTTGCTAGTCCTGCTTGTCGATAACGTTTTAGAATATCTATTGCTTGTTCAGTGTGTTCTAAATTATCACCAGCTAGTGCTAATATAATCAAATCGTGTAATTTATTGTATTTTAAGTATGTAGCATTATCGTCTATATTTGCACGTCGTTGTGTAGGGATCCTATTCCAATCATCTTTCATTAGGCTATATTCACCTAGTGATTCGTGCCTTTGGTCTATATCTTGTACGTATAGTTCTACATCGTAACTACGTATTTTGATGTCATGTTGATCATTGTATTGATATTTTTTAGCATCAAACAATTCTTTGTAGACCTCGTCGTTACTTATTTTCTTAAAATCAACAACTAGGTGTAAATCTATATCACTATACGGTGTATAGCTATATGCCGCGTTAGAGCCGCTAACTGTGATGTCAGTTAGTGCTAAGTACTGTATTCCTAAAAATTCTCTAAAGTCGTCAGCGATATCAAGTAACGCTTTGCGTACCTCAGGGCGCATTCTCTCTTTATGATTCCAAATCGCTGAATTAAGATCCGTATGAAAGTTTATTGCGTCATCTAATATATAATTGTCTAGTTCTTGTAAGTTCATGTAACTATTTATAGTTGCATGTTTTCTAGCATCCAGATGTAAACAGGTGTTGAAAATGTGAACTCAGCACTACCGTTGCACCCCATACAGAAGTCAAATGTTACAGTTACTTCGTCACTGTAACCGTTGGTATCGTGAGTGTACATCGCAAGGTCGTCGTTTGAAAGGAAGATGTCAGCAATAGCTATGTCTTCAAGACTCACATCTGTTATTGTAATTTGTGCTGATTCAACAATTTCTTTATTATCGTTTATAATGCTGTGCTGGTCGGTTTTTCCTGCTAGTACAAACTTAACTGTATATTCCTTGCCGTCTTCTACTTTAATATCAGTCGATACTTGATAGGTAGGTTGATCAGTAGCTTCATTAAACACAGTTTGATCATTTATGAGAATCTTAAAATCAAGTGGCATTGAGGGAACATTGACCTCAATGTTACATGCGAATTTTACAGTTTCCATACTACCCTTTAATAACTTAAAGTGCTACTTATCGTACCTGATGTGTATGCTGTGACTTTTGCTCTAATATAAGTGAAGTTGCCAGGTATAACTGTTGATTCCGATGCAGTTACAGTTGCTAAAACAACGTAGTCACTGTCATCAGCAGTGGGTTCTTTTGCAAGTGTGCCTTGTATAACAACAGTACCAATAAATGTGCCTGTTATTGCTACTGTTTGCGTGTTGCTTGTATTATAAAACGCAGACGCTTTTTGTGCAGTGCCTGTGGTTGTTGAAGTTGCATTGCTTAAAAGCGTTAATGTTTTCATGTTTATAAGGAAATTATACTAACGTATACAAATAGTATCGTAGCTAATGCTCCTGCTAACAATCCTGTGAAGAATTTTACTCTGCTTATATGTTCCATTTTGTTACTCTTCCTCTATTTCTACTATAACTCCGGCACCTGCCAGCTCTGCGATAATAGCTTCTAACTGTTCAATCGCTTCGCTTGATAATAGCTGATCGTCTTCCTCGTTATCTTTCTGTAGTTTACTTACTTTAACTACAATCTTTTTCGAGTTTAATCTTGCCATATATTTATCCTTATTTTGGTTTGAATTGGTCTAATACTATTAGCCCGTCGTCAGTTACTTTAGATGTCGGTGCCATTGCATCTGGGTCTACATAGTTGTTATACACAATTTCAAAGTGTATCTTATCAGCGTTACATATAGCGTTAACGTTACAGTTCGTTAACTTATCAAACAGTATTTTTTTACTCAGTGGTACACGTAGTACCTCGTCAATCTTTCTGCTAATTGGTCTAGCACCCATCTTGCTATCGTAACCAATGTTTGCTAAATGTTCAATAACTGTCTCAGTAACATTAAGCTCAATCTTCTTAGGAGCAAGCGACTCTTTAAGTTCGTTAATAAACTTAACAACAACCTTCTTAACGCTTAGTGTGTCTAGCTTCTTAAACTTAATAATAGCATCGAGTCTGTTTCTTAGCTCAGGCTTAAAGAAGTCTTTAACTGCTTTGTCCTCTTCACCTGATTTTTCTAAGTCTTGACCAAAGCCAATGTTGTTCATCTCGTTGTCTTTTGCACCTAAATTAGACGTAAGTAAAATCATACAGTTAGTGACCTTTACAGTCTTGCCTGATGAACTAGTAATAGTACCTTCGTCTAGCATCTGTAGTAAGATGTTACTAACATCAGGGTGTGCTTTTTCAATCTCGTCAAACAGTATGATTGAGTAAGGATGCTTACTAAGGTCTGATATTAATTTACCACCACTTAACTGCCCGTCTTCATACCCAACATAGCCCGGAGGAGCACCAATTAGTGTACTAACTGAATGTTTTTCCTGGAATTCTGACATATCATAGCGTAGCAGTTTCATATCTAGGTTCTCGCTTAATAACTTAGCACATTCTGTTTTACCGCAACCTGTTGGTCCTAGTAATAAGAAACTTGCAACTGGCTTATCAGCTTTACCGATGCCACTAAAGCTAACGTAGATTCTTTCTAGCATTTCTTCTAGTGCTGGATCTTGTCCGTACAACTTAGCTTTAATGTTATCCTCTAGTTGAGATAAATGTTCATCGTTCTCGTTGTTTAAACGCTCTACAGGGATATCAGTTAGTTTATTAACTCTATCATATATGCGCTCTTTAGTAATATGGGTACCAGCGTTGCCTTGCGCACGTTGTTTAGCACATGCCGCATCTAATAAGTCAATGCCTTTATCTGGATTCTTTCTATCATGCATGTAACGATTGCTTAAATCGTATGACATACTAATAGCTTCTTCATCGATAATAACGTTGTGGAACTCTTCTAAACGTTTGCTAACTCCTGTTAGGATTTTAAGTGTTGTTTCTTTATCTGGCTCATCGATGTTTAGTATGTAGAATCTACGCATTAATGCACGGTCTTGCTCAAACGTTTCGTAGAACTCTTCCCATGTTGTGCTTGCTACTACTTTAAGTGTGCCTTTAGTAATTGCTGGTTTAAGCATGTTAGCAAAGTCTAAGTTACTACCAGTTGTGCTACCTGCACCTGACATAGTATGTGCTTCATCAATAAACAAGATGCCTTTCTCTACAGCTTCTAATGCTTTAATAATCTGTTTGAACTTCTCTTCAAAGTCTCCACGGTACTTACTACCTGCTAGTATGTCACTAATGTTAAGCGACCATACTTCATGATCCTTTAAGAACTCTGGGCCATTATCTGTTTCTAGTAATTGTGCTAGCCCTTCAGCAATAGCAGTCTTACCAACACCTGGATCACCAACCATCAATACATTTGCTTTAAATTTCTTAGCAAGAATATCAATAGCATCACGTACTTCTGCTGATCTGCCAATTAACGGCTCTAGTTTATCGTTTCTTGCTAGTTCGTTTAAGTTAGTACAGAACTCCTCTAGCATTTCTTTAGCCTGAGTATCACTTAATTTAACTTCTGTCTCTTTGTAGTTTGAGTTCCAGAAGTTAGTAAACTCGTTCTTTTTAATATTATATTTCATTAAGAAATAAGAAGCGTGACTATTTGATTCACTAGTAATACTTAGATATAAGTCTATAGTTGTTACGTACTTGCGCCCTGTAAACAATACTTGTGTAACAGCCCTGTTAAATACACGTTCTAATGCATTAGTCTTTTTGGGAGAAGCACTGCGTGCGCTTTGGTTTGGAACATTATCTAAGTACTGATCTAGATCTAAGTCTAGATTATCTACATTAGTACCAAAATTTACTAAGCATTTATTAAACGGTTCATGTCTTATTAAACTTAGTAGTAAATGCTCTACTAATACGTATTCGTTCTGCTTTTTTCTAGCAATATGAATAGCATAGTCAGTTATTTGCTCAATCTCTGGGTTTGTCTGCATAGTTCGATCCTTATACTTGTTAGGTTAATTATCTTTGCTCTTTTTACAGTGTTTTGTGATTATACATAAAAAGTAAAGTAATAAAATATTTAGTTTAATTATTTATTATTCAATTGTATATTACTGAGTATATTATCAACGTGAGCATCATTATAGTTTGGTACTCGATAGTCATAACGCAACGGTGGCAGAAATGCCTGATTTGTATCGTTAAACCGGCCTTTACTAACAGTGTCCATCCACACAAGATAATCAGGATTGAATACGTCGCGCGACTCATAAAGAGGTGCTATAAAGTCACAAACAACATAATCACTATCTGAGTTATTTGCTAAATCTGCTAGTCTGTTAGCTTGTCTTACTCTTCCTTCTGATGAGAAATCCCAATCATTGTGCAATCGCCTAACATCATCAGCATTTATCCATTGCACTGATGGCAGTTTTTTAATTAGTTTCTTTGCTAACGTAGTTTTACCAGATCCCGGCAACCCCATTATTAATATTTTATAAAACATATTTCAGAGAATTAGCTATATCAGTTGCATATCGAGATGCTGTTTTAATATCATAATGGTGATAATCTCTAGCAAAATCTAGTTGGTTGTAATCTGCTACTACTAACGGATTATCTAGATCTACACCACAACTCTTCCAAAAAACTTTTTCCCTCATCCAATTAGGTTCATTGCCGTGCCAATAATTGAATTGTGGTATAAATGTATGTATTACAGGTATCTCTTTATTTGCTATATTATAAAAACACTTTTTAAAGTTTTTGCAATTTTTTAAAAAAAAGGCAGGATCTGATATATGTTTTAGGTCGCCGGTCCTTACGTGTAATTTTCGTTCTTCATCCGGTAAACTATCGTCTTTAGATTCTCTTCTCTCTATATACGACCACTGTGTAACCACTGCCAATGGTTTAATTTTCTCTAACACATACGATGCTTTTCTTGATATCCAATTATCGCATGCACCATCCATACTAACATTAATAGTTTTAATACCTATGCGCTGTTCTAGCAACGATGACCATCTTTCATGTACAGGCTGTCCTATTCCAACCGTAAAACTATCACCTATACACCAAATCGCATTTTGTAAATCTCTAGGCCATTCGTTATCCCTAAATCCCCGTGAGTTATATTGGTATGATACTTCTTTTTTATATTGGTTAAAATGCTTCTTATTCTTGCATTTTTTATAAGAATCCATACCTGAGTAATCAAACTTTTTATTTGCTAGGTACTGCAATTGTAAATCAGTATGAATCACGACTTTCTTTGATTGCTCGATTGACTTCTTTATCTGTATAACATTGCTATCAACGTTACCGAATAGTTAGTTGTTTAATGTGTGGCTCTAAAATTTCTGCTATTTTTTGATGACCTAATTTAGTTGGATGGAATGATATTGGATTTAGTATATGAGATTTAACTAACCGCGTTATACGTGGGTCATCATCACGCCAATTACTCAAATGGTACGTGCCTAATTCTCTATTTGTCGATAGTGACATAGTAGATAGCAAGTCGCCTTCAATTTTATTATCAATTGGGCGTGGGTATAAATGTGTATTAAATGTATCAAACCATATATTTTGAATATTTAGGGTTGAAAAGAAACCATTCCATAAATTTACATAGCCATATAAACTCCTAACTTCAGCATCATGATCATACGTGTATTTTAATAATGATTTACCAAAATTAGATAATGAGCCACTTAAAGTGTATTTTTCAGGTTTGCCGTCTGCTTTGACGTCTGCCGCACCACCGCTAAACATATAATTTTTATATGTATCGGTCTCTACGTCCCATAACTCAGTTCTAGCAGTGCTTGTAATCCCCCACATAACGATTACTTTATTGTAGATTTCTAACAATTTATTCATACTAGGTTCAGAAAATAATTCTCTAGCAAACCTAAATTGCCGTTGATTACTTGACCCTCCTTCTGAGAAATTTAAATTTAACAAGTTAAATTTCTTCGAAAGCAATGCTCTAAAACTAAACCTATCAGGTGCATCATCAGTCCATGCGATGTTCTTATACTCATTGAGTGTCATGCCATCGGTGTAACTTATACCAACTCCGTAGGTCCAACTACACCCAAACGTTATTAATAATCCATCATAATCATGTGCATCGCTCGATACTAATGCCTCTATTATTTTTCTTTTATCTATGATATCCATAATCTATTGTTACTGTATTTTAATTAGTTTATAATTGGTATTGTTTATACTTATTACCAGCATTAACAATGCTCCATGTTTCTTCTGTTCCGGATCCTGTTAGTTGCAATGCCATACGCTTATGCCAACTACCATTCCATGTAACGTGTGGCAACGTACTCCAATCCCATGTAAAGATAGTGCCTGCTTTCCACTGTGTATACACTATGTTGCCGAATTGTGCTATTTGTCCGGGCTCATGATCTTCTAGCATAATAAGGATCCGTAGCTTATCTGGTGTTTGATACTTGAACTCTTTACTATACACTAACTCTTTAGTAGGCTGTCCTGGCAAGTTATCTATATGCCACATTAACTGATCATTAGGCATTTGCTTGTATCTTAGGTAGCTTATCTTCGTACCCGTTAAACGTAAATGCTGTAAACATAGTAGCATTTGGTTGTCCGGCTGGGTTTAGCTTGTCTTCTTCTACGTGTCCTTTGCTAGGCTCATTAGCCGCATGTCCGTACCTTTGTTTATTATATGCTTTGTTTGTAAATTGCTCTAGGAAATCACCTCGCAATGAAGTAATTTCATTAGACCAATCTCCAGTGAATCTGCCAACAATCTTGACATACTCACCTTCGTGGTCCTCCCTGAACTTATCGAAGTGCCAGGGAGATTTAAATAGGCTTAGTTCCAAAGACCGTTCTACCGAGCAGTAATTCTATCTAGGATTGGTGTCCAGAAGTTATACCACGGCACTTCTTCTGTTGTTTCTTCTACAGTCTCAACAGTAACTGCACCAGCAACTCGCACTGCTTTATAGATAGAGTTAAGGCCTAATGCTTCTTGGTTAAACTTAACTAATGCTCTTAACGGCTCTTCTTTAATAAGTGCAGACAGTACATCGATAGTCTGGTTACCCTTCTCACCAATTACCCAATCGTACTTGCCAATCTTCTTTTGGAATATAGCAATAGACTCTGGATTCTGTGACATCTCAGTACATGCTTGTCTAAACTTAGCAGTGTTTGGATTGCCTTTGTTAACCCATAATGCTTTTTGTATAGCATCACGCCACGAGTGAATCATACTGTATGACTCATACAATGTGCCACTAGGTTTAACACCCCATTTAGCTTCGAATACTTCTTCAAAGCGTAAGCCTGGGTAATTAGGATCGTCCACTGTGCCACCGTTCTCGATATCTAAGATACCGTGATGTAACCAAGTCTCTACTTTGCCTTCGTCTACTAATGGTTGTATTTTAGAGATGTACTGTGCAGGGTTAGCACGTGATGCAGTTACTTCGCCACGTGTAAATGCTAAGTGACGACCCGAACCAGATAGTCCATTAACCCATGTAACTTTCTCTTTAAAAATAGCAATATACTCTTCTACAGTTTTATCTGGTCCACCGATCATCATTACAATAGCAAGTGCTTCTGGTACCATACCTGAGCCCGATACATGTGAAATACCTTCGTCCTCGTTAGTAGTCTTCCATTTGCCCATAATAATGTTTAAGTTTTGATGACAAACAGAATCATACTGTGTGTAATCGTACAACACTGGCTCTTGCACATACGAAATGCCATTACCACCATGTGTTACCATAATAGTATTGTCGTTAAAGCGTTCTGTTAAGTGGAACTTATTAGGTCCCGCCATGTCTCTAGCACCTGGGTTGTACGTAATTAAAACGTTCTCACCTGCTAGTGCTGGTGTCTTAGCAAACTCTTTTGCTATAATCTCGGTCCACACAGACGTACCTGATCCAGGCTTCTGTGGTGACATTAATGTAATGTCTGCTACTACCATTGTTGTCATTGTTGCCGCTACAGCAAACGCTAAACTCTTCTTATTCATTTAATTCTCCTTTATGCATAATCAACTTTTCCTTTATTCTTCCACCCCCATACCATTACGATAAGGGTTAGTATAAACACAACTACAAAGACAGGATGTCCTAGTAGGTCTTTCCCTTCAGCTAAAGATACATTTAGCCTACCTTGTCCTATTGTATCACCACCGAACAATTCTGTTAGTTTAACTAGCGGGTATCCGCCTATGTTAAACAAGTTAAGCACTTGATCGCCTAATAATTCTATTTTGTCACCTAGTATAAATCCTATCATTAATGCAGGTCTACTAAACCTGAACTTTTTCATTCCTAGTCCTATTACAGTGAACACGCCTAGTAGACCAACATACTCTATACCATATGTATTAAACCCTGCTGTGTAAGTTGCCCATATTATAAATGCTAGCAATACAGGAAAGTAATACTTAAACGGTACATACGCGATCTTAGTTATGTACTTCATTAACCATAAGCAAATAAAGCCTGTTATTAACGTAGCGGTTAAAAAGCCAAAGCTCATAGCATCAAAAAACAACGAATCTCTCATTATGCTAGCAGAGTCTAGCGTTAGTTCAAACCCAATAGCACTAAACAATGCTATAACAATAGCGGCAAATGATGCACCAGGTATACCAAACAGTACAGTAGGTATAAAGGACGCCGCTTTTTGTGCATTATTAGAACCTTCAGGTCCTATTACTCCTTTGATATTGCCTTTGCCAAATGGTATCTTTTCGTTAGGGTTAGTTGCTACTGCTTGACCATACGCCAACCAATCAGACATACCGCCGCCTAGTCCTGGTAAGAAGCCAATGATAGCGCCAATAAGGCCACCACGTGCTGATAGCTTCCACTCTTTAAAGGATATCTTAATGCCGTCTACGACTTGTTGTTTGTGATCTGTTCTAAACTTACTAGTTAGTACTTTATTCTTTAAAGCCATTATCATCTCAGGCATTGCAAATATACCAGCCATAACAGGTATTAACGGCATCCCTTTGCCGTCGCCACTGCCTATTAAAAAATCCATGCCCATTGTAAGTCTTGGTGCGGCCGTAATTGGATCTGTGCCGATAAGTGCAAGGAAGACACCAAATGCTAACGCTAACAGCGACTTAGTCCATGATCTAGTACTAACAAAACTAACGGTAACAAACGCTAATACACATAGCATAAACAATTCAGCTTGCCCTACACCACCGCTAACCGGGGGGAGTATCACGAAGTCATAATACCAAGGCAACAATAAAAATACTAATGAACCCCATATTAAACCGTTAACTGTTGATGTTGTTACTGCGGCTGACAATGCGTATGTTGCTTTACCTTGTTGCGCAAGTGGAAAGCCGTCTACCATAGTTGCGGCTGAGGAGTTTGCTCCGGGAATACCTAATAGCACAGATGTAAATGTATCACCTGTTGTACTAGAGGCTACTATTGCTACAATGAATATAACCGCTAGATACGGATCTACTGATTTAAGTTCAACAATAAAAGGGAATAGAGCAACAAGTCCTGTTGTTGCTCCTGCGGCAGGAATGATACCAATGAATAATCCGTATATAACGCCTGCGAATAATGCTAAGAGTGCGAGTAGATAAAATTCCATATGTTATAGGTATAGTTCAAAAAATATAGAAGTGTTAAGCACTCGCACTAACACTAACACTAAAGGAGTATAACGATCGTTATACCGCTATTTATTACTTGTTCTTTTCTAGTACAAAATAATAACGATTATTTGAATCTTGTCTTAGTTGTAACACATTGCAGTTTAACGATGATGCAACGTTCATTATAAAGTTTGGATTCCAGTCGTAGAAGTCAATCCATTCACTCTCTTTAGCAATATGCTGTACACCTGGATTAACCCGAAATATTAATAGTCCACCTTCCTTGGTTAGTAACACTGCCTTTTCTAGTTCGGCAAAAATCTTACTAGTGCTACCAAAATTAATACTGCCTAAGCATATTGTAACGTCGTACTTAACATCGGAGGTAAAATCAAGTGTGCTTATTTTGAAATCGGCACGATCGTTATAAGGGTCAACACCTGTTAGATTTTTAATCTTACCTTTGAACTCGTTGTATCCGCATCCTAAGTCAAGCACAGCATCAGGATTTAATGCGTTAACTTCGTCAATAATACTAAGTCCACTGTACTTGTACTTTTTAGTCTCGGGTTGCCAAACAGTTGAGAAGTAATTTGCTAACACCGCATCATCTATTTGATCTACTAGTAAATTGATATCGTCACTAGTTGTATCGGGTATATCTACGTTGAATACTCCGTTGATTATTTGTCGTAATGCACTATTATTGCATAGTAGTTGTGGGCTAGTTTTAATTATATGTTGTAATTCGTTGTGTATTTTTGTGTTCATGTTGTTATTTTACTATGGTTACTAGGACGTCGTTGTGTGTTTTTAATGAATGTGACCTTATTCCAAAGGTTGACTCGACCCAGTCGTTAGTGAAGTAGTTCCATGTAGCATCATGCTTACATGCAAATTCTAGTATTGCTTTGTTCTGCGCGGTAATACAACTAAGCATATTAGAACTATTGTTGTAGGTGCTGTAGTCTGGGTACTTAATGCTGAATCCACCTGCTTCGTGCCACCAAGCATAGCTTACTAGATCTGGCCGATACACTAGCATAACCCAATCATTAATATATCCTGGCTTAAGATCATCTAATACATACGCCCAGTCGTGGCTTTTAACTATCTTAATACCGGTGCCACCGTTCCATGCTAAGTCTGTAGTGCTTGGATCTGCAGGAAATTCCATTCCTTCGCCAAAGTATGCACCTACGTGTCCGCTGTATTTGCTATGTATGTATGTACGTTCAGGAGTCCTATCAGTTGTATTAAACGCATGATGAGATTCTAATGTCTGTGCAATGCCAGACCATTTACTACCGGGAACACCTGTAAAGAATAATCTATTTGGTAAATTCATAGTTCTCTTTTATGTATTTNAATGCGGCTTGATGTGCTTCTTCTAATGGATGCCCGCCGTCTGTACTAATTGGAAAATTGTTATCTTTGCTCCATTGGAAAAAACCTTTATCTTCAAACCAGAGAATAGAACCGTATATCTCTTTTTGCAATGCTGTTACATAACCAGGTGTATGATATATTTGATCAATAAGTAAATTATCAACGCAGGTCGCTATAAACTTTATTTTATGTTTTTCTAGTATACTGTGTGTAAGTGCTATGGTTTTTAAGCTTTCCCACTTGTCCCATAGCTCAGATTGTATATATTTAAAATATAACTTACTGAACTTACTAGTGTCTGTTCCTGTTGGTCTTATTGTTTCCCATCTAGTATCTTCTAAATTATAGAAGTCCCATCTGCTAATCCAAGACCAGTTTAATAGCACAACGTCGTCTTTGTTGATATCAGTTAATGCACTAAGTAGATCCCGACTGATACTTTGGTTACTTGATCCTGGCACCGCGTAGCAAGCATATTCTAGGCTAATGTTTTTAGCCAGTAATGCAGACCACGACGTTTGACTATAAGTTGAATCATCAGCGTCTTTAAGATCGGTACCCCAAGTAAAACTATCGCCGAATGCTAGTAGTTTATTCATGCAGATATTTAGTGCGTATAGAAGTTAGTGATATCTTTGACTATCTCTTTCTCGGCTTTTAGTACTAAATTATACCAACGCTTATGCACTAGTTTCGCTTCGTTATAATGTGTTGTTCCTAACTCTAATGCCCTTACTATATTAAAGTAAGTATCGGTAGGGAGTTCCTCTTGAAACAGGTTATCCCCGTTGATAATAACTGTATTAGAACCATTTATTTTATGGTAAGCTATGAAATCATCGTTGTGCTTTGTTACGCCATACTTGAATTCTGCTATTGTTCCACTATTTAATTGACAGTTCACCTTTAAATAATTACGCAAGCATAAATCCGGGCTTATTTTTATAAATGTTGATAATGCGTCTGCAGGTTCGTTGCACGATGGTACTTCGTGTCCGAAGTGTATAAGGTTATTGAACGCATCTCGAAATTTCCACTCTGTTGTTAACCAATTTTGCCATGATCTAGTCTCAGGATAGATAGATGTAAAAATAAAATCTATTTTATCTTGTATTGTGGTGCACTGTTGTAGTTGTGTTATAGTTCTGTCAAATTCTTCTTGTGTCATGTGTCCGAAGTTGTCAGTAACCTTAGAAAAATCAAAGCAATCATCTAATAAACACAACCAACGGATATGGTTACCGAACCCACCTGGTGGAGCAGATATATTTCGGTAATTACTTATCAAACGTGGTTAAATTATATGTGCGGCGGCTTGCAGTGCTTTTATGTATGGGTCGTTCTTATCGTAGATAGGGACAGTTTTAAGTCCAGCGTACTCACGCATCTCGTTAAGTTCGCCTTCTTTCTGTATTCTGTATTCTTGTGGACTTAACAATAGTCTATCTTCTAAGTATTCTTCGTCTAAGTCCATGTCATTTCCATCGTAATGCACTACCCACTCCTCAACTTTGTACTCAGTTAATGATTCTAAGTCTGTAATTAATTCTATAATCTGACTCGGTACTGAGGTCCTACGTTTCATCTCAACATATACTAGATAACGATTAGGTTTAATCTCTCCTGGACTACGATCTGCATCTAGTATGAAGTCGTACCCTTTTTCAAACCAATTAACTAAATCGTCAGCTACTTTATCGTTTCTGGTGTAGAAACTAACAACAGCAATGTCATCATCACTGCCCATTTTACTAACGAACTCATCAATATGTACACGGGGTTTAAGTAACCCTACCATATCTTTATAACGAAGACCTTCACATAATTGCATCTATCATCCCCATTGGCGTAGTTTCTTCTGCCTTTTGTTCAACGTGCATTTCTTCTTGATCTAAATCTTGCTCGTAAGCCATATTTAAATCTGCTAAGTCAATGTCTTGACCTTCTAACTCCATGCTACCTGTTTGCACATCTGTTATTAAATCCTTAGGCATAGTAATTTCTACTAACCAAATATCTGTTTCTATTAACCTAGCCTTCTTAGTTCCAGGTCTAAAATCATCATAGTTTTCAATCTTAGTAGGTACTTCCATTTTTGTTAGTTTATACTTAACTGTACAGTCAAACGGTAGTAAGCGTTTAGCACCACTTGGGTCTGGCATTTTATCTTTCANCCAAAGGAACGTACATGTCACTGTATAACGTCCTATTTCTGGACCTTGCACTAATTCACCTATGTCCCAATTCTTAAATGCATATAGATCAATTTGATCTAATACACGCTCAAAATCAAGCAAGGCAACAATACTGCCGTCACTTAGATAAAGTTCTTTAATTGTTTTTGCAACGTTCCAGTAATCTACGTCGTCTTCGAGAAAGTTTTTTGACATGCAACTATTTATGCAGAGTTACGGTTACCGTTTGTCATACTTTTCAAAGATAGCAACGAACACTAAGTCCTCATCACACATGTTGTAAACTTTATGGAAGTCGCCATCTGGTATTAATATAATAGAACCTGCTTCAACTTTATAGTTGTTATCGCCTACTTCCATCATACCTGATCCACTAATAAACATGTATGCTTCTTCTACATCATCATGCTTATGCCCTGTGGTGTTCTTACCTACATGTAGCGTAGTTTTAGACACTGTTAGTCGTTCTAGATTTGTATTATCTTCTAGTAGGTAGGTATCGTTATCCTTAACAACGTGTCCGCCAAATTGTGTTACCGTTGTATTCATGAAGTTAGGTCAACTAGCACAGCCGATAAGTTAATCTCGGGATCAGCAACAAAGCTATGATTAACTAAGCCGTCTCTAATAGCTAATATTGCTTTATCTTTCTTCTCGTCAGTATCACCAAATAACTCTAAGTTGTCATACATCCATCGATAAAGCTCTTCCATCTCTTCGGGTCTAACGCTACTGCATAGCAATGCTCTTGCATCTTTGATCTTACCTTTTTTAAACATCTCAACAACTGCTAGTTTGTAATCTGAACTACTACCATTATCGCCTACTGATGTAACCAATGTGCCGGTTGCGCTATTCATCTGACATGTGTTTATACACTTGCGTAAGTCTGGGTATGTTGCTTTAACGTAGCTGTCTAGTACATCTAGATCGAACTCTACACCTTCAGTTATTAAGATTTCTGCTATTCTTGCTGTAAACTCTGTTTGGTCTACTTTTGCAATATGAAACCCTTGGCATCTGCTATGCAATGCTGGAATAACTCTGTTAGGATAGTTACATGTAAGTATAAACCTAGCACTAGATGCATACGTTTCCATTACACCACGCAAGACTGCTTGCCCGTTTGGAGTAATATAGTCAGCTTCGTCTAGTAATACAATTTTAAACGGACCAAATGGCATTGTACTAACAAAGCCGGTAATCTTATCTCGCATGTCGTCTACTTTGTTCTCACGACTAGCATTGATCTCAAGTACATCATACTCATTAACATCTAGAGAGTTAATGAGTATTTTTGCTAGGGTAGTTTTACCTACACCTGCTGATCCACTAAACAATAAATGCGGTATAGTACCCTCATCTATCCAACTTTGTACTTGCTTCTTTTGTGCATTATCACGGAATACATACCCGTTTAATGTATCGGGTCTGTACTTTTCAGTCCAAAGTTGTTTCATTGCTAATCTCCTAAAAAGTTATATTATATAACACTTAGTTAAAGAAGTTTTTAAACTTATTCCAAAAGCCTGCTTCTACTTTAGTGCTAACAGGCTTTTTAACTTTAGCCTTAGGCTTTTTAGAATTCTTAACTGCTTTGGATTTAGATGCTTTAGCATTTGCCTTCTGAAACTTTTTTAATTCATCAATCATAGACTTTTTATTCTTTCTACGATCTAATTTAATACCAACAGACTTGCCATACTCGTCTATTTCTTTCTTTGTCATTTTATTAAAATCCATTATTCATCCTTTAATATATTAAAAACGATCTCTTTTTCCCATTCTTCTTCTAGGATGCCAAAATCAGGGCATTTTTTAAGTAACTTATCTATCTTATGCTTTAGCATGAATAATTCTTTCTTGTACCCAGAAGCTAACCATCCGTCACTATATGGCGATACTGCATTTAAATACAGATGCTCTATACGATGTTCAATTGTCTTATCTTCTTCGATCCCGGTCACACTCACGAGTTATGCAGTGATCCTTGTATCTTATACTTGTCAGTAACTACTGTTACTGCACTAGTAAAAGTATCGTCTACTTGGCTTTCATTGCTTACTAATAATATGTCATTGTTGTCAATGCGCCTAATAGTAACTTCGCCGGTATCTGTATCTAGCTTAACACCTCTAGTCCAACGACCGTGTGATACTAATACACTTTGACCAACAACAACATCAGTTTGTTTAGGCCCTATTGCATATACTTCGGCCCATCTAGGTCTAATACCTCTAGCATCGCCGTCATCATGAGGAATGATAAGCCCGAACGATGTCCTGCGTTCTTTAAAATTCATATCTTTAACTAATATATGATTGTGTAATGCTCTTAATGAATTAACTTTATAGGTCTGTATTGATGCCATTAAATTTTCTTAACTCCTTTAGTACTGCGTGCTTCTTCACGCGGTGTTTTTAATTTAGTCTGTTCTACTTGTCTTGCTTTAGCAATAGCAGATGCTAATCCACCACTAGGCTTCGTTTCTGTTTCTGGCGGTGTTTCTGCTATTGTCTGTTCATTAACTATTGGGTCATCTAGACCCTCAATCTTTTCAGATACTTGTCTTTTAATTGTTGGTTCCGTTGAATCGGATGCACCGGCACCTATTTGGTTACTGATCTGTTTTCGATATTGTTTATTAACTTCTTCATTACGAGAGATAAGTTTTGTGTTTTTGTCATCAACTACATCACCTTTAGCATTAACGCCCATGTTACCTACAGCTCGAACATCTTCATTCTTCATTAATAGCGCACCCATGTCTACCTGTTTCCCGTTTGCTGTTCTATAGATTCTTTGTGTCATGATTTATCCTAAATTATAAAGTATGTATATTTAACGCAAAAATTCAGTTATGTCTAAATTATAGTACATGCTGTCTATTTTGTGTACTTTTAACTTATACAAAACATGACTCGACACACTAGACCCACGTCCTACACCCCAGATTACGTTATTGTCTTGCATTGTCTGAACAAGGTATGTCAAATATCGTAACAAATCAAATAAGTCACGAGCTTGATACATTAGTAGCTCTTCACCACAGCGTTGTAGTTCTTCTTGGGTATTGCATAACGATAGCACATGTTCNGCAACGTCTAACTCCTTATATTCGTTAGGCATGTGCCAATTCTTTTGATTGTCTGCATCAAACTCTTCTATAGATAAATCAAGATCTTGGTACTGTATTAAGTTATTAAGATCTGTATTAACGCCTTGTACAAGAAAATCAGCCTGGGATACATCTATACCTTGCATAATAAGGTCTAAGATACCATTTTCATCAAAAATTAACTGTCCGTACTTGTCTTGCTTCACGAGATGTCTATCTTGTCGTCGTGTCCGCCGTCTTCATCTTTAGGAAACATATCATTTAACTTTCGGGTACGTGCTTGAGAATAACTCTCTAAGACCATTTGTATCTGTCCTATTAGTGCTGGATTGTTTGTTTGGTACGCAAAGTTAAGTTTGCTTGTTAATTCTGATATTTTGCCGTGTATATCATCTAATGATAATTCAGATAACACAACTGTATCAAGAAACGGATGTTCGTACATAGGTATACTCTTAGGTTAAAACTATAGTATATACTCTAGAACGACGTTGCTGTTGTTACTCTATACCAAATGTTTGAACTACCATCCCAATCAGCAACACATGTATAAATGAACCCTGCATCAAATGCCGACATACCTGCTAAGTCACCATCTGTACCTACAGACGTTGCAATCGTACGTAAGCCTGGAAGGAATTGTGGATTAGAAATAGCAGTAATAGTAACACTAACACCACCATCCCTTGTACTAAATTCATACGTGTATACACCAACGGCATTTACAGTAATAACTTGTCCGTTTTGTCCTAATACAGCACCATTAGATACTGATGCCGGCAATGTAATAGTGTCAGTCGGATCATTAATTGCTATCTCTACACGTATTTTACTGTATTCCCCGGATGAAGGCCAATCAGCTACAGTGCCATTGCTAAATTGTAGCGTAATTGGACTAGTCGGTGAAATTGTATGGTACGAACCTTCTTTAATACTTAAATTAATTGTGCCANTAAGTTCGTTATGGATAACAACAGTTTCTCTTGTGTCAACAAGATTAGCACTAGACATAACAGTACCGTTCATATCGTTGTTGATATTACTTCCATCTAATGCACTTTTAAATATGCCTTTGTTTTGGATATCTTCAATCTCTGACTTTGCTGATATAAAATTCGAATTAGTATTAGAGAAGTTGTCTCTAAACCCTTGACTATCATTATCTTGTCCCGCAATAGGATATGTTGTATCGATTATTGTTGTGTTTATATTACTTAGCATTGCATTATCCTTAAATTATGTCTGTTACTACTTTCTTTTTATTTATTACATTTAGTCTAGGGAACAATAAGTACTTGTCGAACTTATCAGTAAATTCGAAAGTCGTACTAGTATCAATTAATCCGCCATCAGTTGTGAGTTCTGCATTATCTGCAGTATCGTTAATTATGTCAGCTGATTTACGTCGAATACCTATAAATCTGCATGACCCTCCATCGAATATTGTTTCGGTNCCGGCTAAATCAAAATCAACAGNACTTGTTAAATCTACAGTAAATGGCACAAATTCTGATACTGTTGTATCAGCTGTTACAGTGATTGTATCAGCTGTTGTACTATCAACACTGCCTGCATCTATGTCTGATGTGAGTAATCGAGTTGTCGTACCTATCGTTTTATCAACAGTAATCANATTACTATCTATTGTTAATGCAACATGTAGTAGCATATCAAATGTTGTACTTGCCGACGGTGACCATCTTTGGTCAACTGTATTCCAGTTCTTTATAAATTGTGAGCCTAATGTGTATCGATCAATCGTGTAATCTACCCTATGTAATCTTCTACGGTGTGTTCCATCATATGCTGGAACTTCCCAATTTTGATTTATAGTGTATGCTACTTGACTAGACTGCCCCGGTAATGTGTATGCAATAACCCATGCATGTCTAAATCCTAATACATTGCCGTCTGACTGGACTGAAGTCATCCACCGAGGAAGAGCCGACGATACTTGCCCTATATTATCAACAACCTGAAGTCTCATATTATGAAGGCTGCCAGGATATACTATTCCGGCTTCTGTGTTAACACTTTTCCCAACACTCACATTTCCAGCAGTTAAATCATCAACAATCGAGCTGTATACAACTTCATATTGTATTTCACCGTCATCATTTAATGCTATTGCTGTTTTAATTTCTCCTAATATAANATTCCTATCATAGTGATTAAATCTCAATGCCTCGACATACGTTAATAGCGTTTCGGGATTTAATCCAAACGCATGTNNATGTGNTACTNTAGTAGCAATGCNAAAATACGGATCGTCTCNTCGATACAATAAGTCTCGGTTAATNATAGTTTCGTCAAATAACAGCGTATCTATAAATTTTCTGTCGTTTNGTGGGGGTAATGCATTGATGCGTAGTTCGTGCGATGGACGATCATATTTCCTAACAACGGTAATTGTAAACGTTCTAAATGTTGATACTCTCATATCTGCACTAAACGCTTCAACAGTAAATGTAAAAGTCTTATCAACTGTAGTAGTATCGTTATCAAATGTAATTGTGTCAAATCCTTGTACATCTGATGTCATAAGACTTGTGTCTATTGTTACATCATTACTGTCAGTAGTTGTTTTAAAGCTTATAATACCAAATGTCTGGTAACTTACTCTACCTATTATATTGCCGGCTATTGTTAACTGCAATCCTTGTGGTAGTTTACTATTACTACCAGATTTTATTAAGTAACAACAAAACGGTATAGTAGACTCTGCCCTTATAGATAGTTCACTAATGCTTCCGTTATTAATCGTGCCTAAGTTTTTATCTGTTACCCATTCAAACCCTGTGTTAATATTACCAACTACTTCCATAGTAAATGGAAATGCGGTAACGACTATCGGATTATCTTTTTTATACACTAGTATAGTAAAACTGAAGGTCTTCTCAACTAACCCAAATTCAGCAATAGTACCGTGCATGAATCCAGTTTCTGTATCTAGCATTAGCCCAGTAGGCAATGCTGACGAAAGATCTGCTGTAATCTTTGAATCAGCTGTAAGTAGCGTAGTGTCAGAAGTTACAACACTATAATTAAGTATGTCGCCATTAAAGTCAACTCCATTAAATTGATAAGAGAAATAATTATCGTGTAAAAACGTTCCTAAATCTGGTGTGTATGGATCAAGGAATGGTGCTCGACTGATAATATCTGCCGTAAATAACTCAGTATCTACAGTAAATGCTGTACTGTCAGCAGTTATAATACCTACAAATATAGAATATGTTCTTAAATTAGCATCGGTTCCGTCTGTAACTCTAAGTACGAACTCATAGGTTCTACTTATTGTTCCTACATTAAATTGGTACGGAAACCCGTCCCAAGCTTCTGCTTCAAACCCTGCAACTGCAGAACCTGTATCGCTTATAGGTGCNATATGCCCGCTAATTAATCCATTATTATCAATCGTTAAGCCTGAAGGTAACTCGCCACTTATAAGACTGATTGTTACAATATCGTCTGGATCTTCATCGGTAAATTCAATTTGTATATCTACTGCTTCTCCATCAAAGAACGATCCGAGTAATCCGGGTGGTGTGACAAATTCCGGAATATCTTGACCAACTACAGTCATTGTAAATGTTCTATCGTTTATCCTATCAGGAATAACTTTACCATTGACAATCTTTTCAGTAAATGATCTAATAGCAAATTTTGATATTGTATTTTCCGAAACAAGATTTGGTATGCCTTGGAGTGTTAATATAGGGGTTCCTTCAATCACACCATTAGGATCAACTTGTATTCCTTTTGGTAAATCTCCGGATAATTTTACGTATTTGACCTTTGTTGGGTCAGCGGGGAAGTCAGGGTCAAAAGCTTCTAGCGAAACTCGATAGAACCTACTCTCTGGTATAGTTCCAAGACTGCCGGGTTCAGTGACCCATGTCGGCTGTGCCATTGACCCCCCTTGTCAATTATTAGTGACCTGTGCTTAAATTAGCACTAGCATCCATAAAGTTAACTAAATGCCACGAAGTACCATCTTCAGATACCCAAGATGTTACATCGCCTGCGGCTGTAACAATATCTGTGCTACCGCCGTTAAGATCAGTACCTGTTACATCAAATGTTACTGCACCTTTAGATACAACATGAATAACTTGACCAGAAGAACCATTATCAAAGTCTGTAATAGTTAATGCACCTGTGTCTGTTAAGAACATGTTACCAGCGGCAACTGTGGGAGTAGTATCAGCGGCAACAAACGTTACTGCTGTATTACTCGGACCACTAAATGCCGCGGCGCTAGCTACTTTTAATACACCAGTAATCGCTACTGTACTACTTGCTGTAACTGCACCAGTTAAAGTAATAGCGCCTGTACCATTAGGATCAAGTATTAATGCACCGTTAGTATCATCAGTTGAAATAGTGTTGCCAGAAATACTAATATTACTTAATGACGCACCACCTAATTCTGTGTAGATTTCAGTAAAGTTGTCGTTAGTTTTGTCGAATGCTGTTCTAAGTTGATCGCCAGTACCATCATTTGGTGCCGCTCCAATTCCAATAATTTGTTGAGCCATTTTAATTCCTTAAAAGTTATTATATATAAATGTGAAAATAGGGCGTACCTATCTCACGTGAGTGTCAGATGTATTTATGCTATGTTTAATATAGGGTTTTAATTGGGTGCCGACGGGCACACTATTTGTTCAGCATGGTTTGGTTCTTGATCGTTAGTAAATGCAACAAAACTATTATCGTTGCCTGTGTAAATTGTCATACTTTTTTTAAAGTAAGGCAACAAATCAGCTAGATCGAACTGTATGCTACTAAAAGTCACAAATCTCATTGCACTTCGACTACTAACATTTAATTTACGTACATCAGTTGATACACTTACATTAACTAATGTCTCTGCATAGTTAATATCAAAAATCCCACTAGTGTCATATATGCTAGAACTGTGTTTATCATGTACTTCTATAGTAATTTTTTGATTATTACTTACTTTATCAAAAAACTCCTTATTCTCTGTTGTTCTACGAAATGACCCGTTATGATAGGCAATAGGGTACTCCTTAGAAAATTGCATTACAGATGGAATGTAGCCTACAATACTTTTTTCAAATGATATATCAATTCCGAAATTGTGTGAGCCGATAGCATCGCCGAATTCTTCGTCGTTATATATTTCTTTGATGTTTATAAAAGCATCACTTAGATCATCATCAAGATCTAACACAAAACAGTCAAAATCTAAGTTATAATTCTGCTTTCTCAATGCAGTAGCATATATCTTATTATGCCCGGTAGTTGCTATTATCTTTGAGTTAGCTTTAATAACAAAAATCGGACTATGCCAATTTTCACTAACAGCAATTTCGCATAATCTTATTTTTCTATGCAAATACGCTTTATGTTCGATTGTGCTATTAAAATTAGACCTAAATAATTTTAATGCCTCTTCTTTATATATACTAACTTGATCGTTAAACGTATCTCTAGAAAAATTGCATTTATAAAAATTTCCGAACTGTTTAAAAAAGGCAATAGTTCCCGTTTCAAATCCAGAAAGACTTATTCTAGCATAATGAGAAGTCTGCTTTTTTTCAAATATTGTACTGTCATTAGACGGAAACGCTCTGTACCCAATGTGTGGATTCATTAGTTACGTCTTGTTACACGACCTTGAGACATGTCATAAGGGCTCATTTCGATTTCAAGTTGATCACCAAGAATCACCCTGATTCTATTTTTACGCATTCTACCAGATAAGTAACACGTGATAATGTTATTAGTGTTATCAAGTTGTACCCTGTATTTGTTGCCAGGCACGACATCAATGACCTTACCCGTAACTTGTATGCCTGCCTCTTTAGCCATTAAGCGCCGATAGAAGCCTTCTCATCCATAATTTCTTTACGGCGCTCTTTACCGGCCTTAGAGATGTTTTGAATGGCTTTTCTAGCACGTGCCGCACTAGCTTTAATACCTTTCTCTGTTAGCTTCTGATGCTCCATTAAGTAAACTTCAAATTGCTCTACAATAATATCGTGGTTTGTCATGTTTCTTCCTTTAATAAAAAAATAAAATTTAGTACTTAGACCTGTGTTTAAGTGTTTTATTTAGCTGTATTAAAGGAAGATAATGTTTTTTATTGCTGTTTAACTAGGGTTTGTACATCTTGATGTATTGAAATGTTAACCGTCGCTTTTTGCTGTGCTCTTGCTTTTTCGGCCTTCTTTAAGAACACTGCTTCTACTTCTTCTTCATTAAGCTCTGTATTTTTAAGTAGCCACTTTAATGAATCTAGTTTAGTCATTGGCTCTGGTAGGGAATGTAAATTAATATCTTCCTTACCCGAACTATCTAGTACTTTAAACCTAGATATCATATCATTGCCCCATCGTACTTTAACCATTCCTGTTTCTGGATCTTTAGTAGTACCTGCTACTGTAAACGTTCTCTCACTCATTGCATTCTCCTTGCTTCTCTACGTTTGTCGCATTATTGCGACGGTTAAATATAACTTTTCTATGTTTAAAGTCTTTGTTAACTGCCGAACTTAGTATAAACATCTGTTCAGTAAATGACTTAGATAATAACTCATTTTCATATTCATCTATTAATTTTACTACATAATCGACTTCTAGTAAGTGGTTATTTTCTATTTTAAATTGTCCTAAATTCATAGTGCTATAAAGTACCTTGTGATAATACCTGTTATCCAATACACTAGTGCTAAGCCTATAGCAACGTCAATCCATATAAAGACCTTTCCATAAGTTGGATTAGTCAATACCATTGCAACCATAATTTTAACTCTTGTTCTCAATGGTAGCTTTTTAAACAGCATTTCTGCATGTTCGTCTAGCTTTTCTTTTTCTTCTTGTGATAAACTGTTCATCTTTTTCTCCAGTTCCTTTATATATTTTTTTAATTCTTCTTTTTCTTCTTCTTCTGGTGTCACATTGCATCACTTATATCAAGTAACGTAAAAGCACATACTATTACTGCAAGTCCTAAGAATGATACAATACCACCGAATATCACATCGCCGTTATCCTTTAAAAAAGTTTTGCGAGATTCAGTTGCTAAGTACCAACCACCATGTACTAAATACACGCCAAATGCAATTAGTACAGCTGTCATTATATACATTGCTATATTCATGCTCTCTTTATAATTAACCTATTAGTTAACAATTATAGCACATTCCCCTTAATGATTCAGTCTTTTCTCTAAATGAAATTTTTGAGATATCTGCACGGAGCATAGAAGTCAGCTAACTTCTATCCTCTCTAAAAGTTTTTTAAGCTGTTAACCTGTTAGTTAACAACTATAGCACATTCCCCTTGCAGTTTCGACCTCAGAAAATAACTCTTCACCGCAGGATTCACAGAAGTCACTCTCTAGTCTGTACTCCATTTCCTCGATGTAATCCATAATAACTTCTGAGAACTCTAATAATTTTTCAAGCTCTTTACCTGCTAGTGTAGCAAAGGTTAACTCCTTTAAAGGCAAAGTTTCTAAGGCATTTGCAATAGCAATTACTTTGTGGGTACGTTCTTCTTTGTACTCTTCTATTCTGATCTTGTGCATATCGAGAATCTGTACGTTCTTAGCTGATTGCTCAATTTCAAAGTCTGACACATTGTAGCCTGCGTCAATCTCTTTTTGCAGTTGCTCTTCTATTTTTAAATCTTTAAGTGGATGGCTCATATTATACTCCAAAGAACTTATCGATTAAAATCAATAACGGACCGACAGATAAAATAACTATAAAAAGCAATACATGCTTTATGTTGTCATTTATCACATTATTGCCTCAAACACCATTCTCTCATTAATAGATTTCATGTATCTTTCTAAAAATTTGTAGTCAATCTCATTATCGTGCGTAAGATTAGATGCCTCAGCTTCATCTTTAGTGATGTAACCATACACCTCAAAAGCTTCAACGATATCATTTGGCGGAACCTTATTGTTAGTATCCCAACGCACTATACCATTTGTGTAAGTTGCGCCCATCCAATGCTCTTGTGCTTTTTCTTCTGTGATTCTAATCATACTATCTCCTACCATTTAATGTTAGCTAATGCTTCGTCAATTTCAACGTAGTGTTTTGCGTTTTCTGTAGCAAGCTCTGCTAATACGTCTTTGTTTAATAACTTGTATAACGTGCAGTAAACGTATGCATCTTGGCCGCCGCTAACAAGTGTAATTCTCTTCTCGTCTATTAGGGACAGTAACGCGCTTACAACATCATCTTCTGTTTCACTTGTAACAATAGCTACAAACTCTACGATTAATCTAGTTTCTTTAACGTTTACATCTAATGCTTTAAAAATTGCTTGTTCAACTGCTGTCATGATGTTCTCTTTTTGCTATTTAATATACTACGTATTATAGACTAAGAAGGGCAATATGTCAACCAAAATAGAAGATTAGAAAAGCACTTAATTAGGATGTCATACTTTAACTACTTCGATAAATCCTGCTTCTACCGCCGCATCAATTGTAGCTATTTTTCCTTTTGTTAGTTTTGCACTTGGGTTAAGAGCGTGGCTTGTGATGCAATTTAATTGACCTTTAATAGCAGATCCTGATCTGCTATTGCCCATTTCTTCCCCTACTTCTTTCATCGCTCTCCAAATCTCAACTGGTACTGCACCAAGCGAAATTACATTGCAATTATAAATTTCACATAGTTCTTTGTATGTACCTAATTTCTCTTTAATTCGTCCGAAGATACCCACACGCTCTTCGTGTGTGTAATGAACATATCTTCTTTTTGTAGTAGGCGCAAGCTCTCCTTTCTTCTTTAACAGTGCTATTAACTTTTCAGGAGAGCTCATAGGCTCGACTGATGTAGCAACAGTTCCCATTTGTGCAGAATTACCAGTAATATCTAAATATTTTTGTAATTCTGCTACAGTTATTGTTCCGTGTTTTAATCCATTGCTTAGTGTTTCTATATACGATGCTTGGTTAATCAACCCTACGTTAAGAGCGATTTGTTTATAGTGTACTAAACGTTTGATACTACTTGAATTTTTTTTGTTGAGTGTTAGATTATTAGTAGAACCCACATTATTGAGATGTGATTTAACTGCTAATGTGGTTCTGCCAGTATGTTTTGCTAGTTTATCTAATGTTCTTACAAATGCTGGCTTTGACTGTTCGCCGTACTCCCATGTTTCTATCGGACCATAGCACTTTAATGCTGTAGAATATACGTATTTAGTATCCTGGTCAGTCCAAGCACCTTTTGATTGTCTTGCTTTTGTTGGACTATTTTTAATAACCGACGAAAGCATCGCCTCAACTAACTTATTTTTCTTTTCATCTGACAAACTAGTCGACATAATTGTGCTAATCGTTTCTTGCATGTTTTTAATATCCATTTTTTCTCCTAGGTTAAGTTGTTTGTAAGTATTTTTTATCTTTTATCTTTTTACGTATTATAGAACCAAAAGAACAAAGTGTCAATCAAACTACGTAAAAAGATCTATCTTTTTTTGGAAGGTAGTACCTGGAATTGAACCAGGGCCACGGGTAATACTATTTCAACTACCTTGCTCTACCACTGAGCTACACTACCTATAAACTGTGTTACCTACTAATCCTACTACTGTGTCTTGATGCAATTAGTTACACTTGGATCTAAGACTTTATTAAAAATTTTAGGGAAAAACCTGCCACCATCTGCGTCGTCCTTGCAGTAATGATCTTGTGGTTCATCGAACACTCTAGTTTCGCCATTGTTTAACTCGTATAAGTATTTTATAATAGTTGAACTCTGACATGGATTTGGATACTTCTCAAAATCGTGCCCTGGTGCTAGACTACAAGCACTTGCTGTGCCTGCTGTTAACGTTAATAAAAGTAATAAGTGTTTCATTATATTAAACCTCCGTAATAAATGCTAAACTTTCTATTTTAGTGTATTGAACAGTCAACTGGTTCTTTACTATCTAAGAACGCAAATACACCGTCTTTAATAGCACAAGAATCAACACAGTATATTACATGTTCTCTGTCTTCATCATCGTTTAATACAACGCCTTTTTCTGTTAATGAACCTAATAAGCCTGCTACTTCGTTCTTATTAAATGAACCCTTTTTAGTTAATTCTGATGCACTAACGTATGAAAAGTTGTCGTCGAGTAATTCTGAACCCCAAGCACCACAGCTGTCTTTTGCGTGGATTGCCCACACTGTTAATAATGCTTTTTCTTTGTTTGATAAGTTGAAGTCTCTCATGTCGTTCCCTTTTGCTATTTAATATACTACGTATTATAGACTAAGGAGGCTAATCTGTCAACCAAAATAGGCAAAAAGATTAGCCTTCGCTTAATTGCCAAGCGTTTCTTTATACCGTGCCTAATAAGTTGTTTGACAGACAGGTTAAATTTGTGTTAGTATAAAGGTAAATATTTTTAGAGAGGAGAAAAATATGGGAGATTTAATACAATTCCGGGTGAGGAAAGTTCCGGAGCCAACAGAAATGATGCCTGATGATTGGGGCACACCGTACGAGCCAACGCTGACAGAATTAAGAATTACAATTAATACAGTTAAGAAACTGTACTATAGACACTGCGAAGCGTTAGACTACTGCGGATTATCAACTGAGATACAGCTTAGAGCGGATATTGAAAAAATACAATGTTTGCATGCAAGATTAATGGATTATTATTCATCGAGTTAAATCAAAGAACTACTTCTTAGTACTGTATACTTTAATGATTACTGATCATGCAGACGTTAAAAAAGGATAACCGGTCATGGTTATCCTTTTCCTCCAATTTATGCATTATGTATGTATTTCCCTATAGTAAACTTTAGATTAATTTAACACATATTATCAAAGATATTACTATAGTTTAATGCACCGTTTCGTCCCAGATAGAATTTGCAACGTTACGTTGTACGTTGTACTCTTTTCTGAACTTGCGAGTATTATCAGATGCAACATGCTTCATGATACTATTGAACCGTCTTTCTGTCATAGGACCTGATGACAACTCTTTAAGGTAGCCTTTCTTGGACCATTTTCCTGATAGTCGGTATGCATCGGATACAGTAACACGAACACGAACATTTGCGTGATCTTCTAGCTTATGTGCCGCTACAATTGCATCAACTGTTCCGTGTATGTCATTAAATGCTTGTCTTGTTACGTTATGTGTTTGGCGATCATATTCGCGTGACACTTTTATAAACTCTGCATCTGACATTGATTTTTTTGCTAGTTTTGGCAAAAATACTTCTCTTTCCCATTTATTCATTTTTCTTTCCTCATTTTTAGTTATATCAACACATAATGTGTTGAGTTCATACAATAACGTAACTACCCCATGGTCGTTACGTTACATTACACTATGCTACTTTTATTAACGCAACATATTATCAAGCACTATTATTAATATATAATATAATATAATTAATATATAATATAAAATTAATATATAATATAAAAACAATAACGCTGTGATGTAATACCTTCTCCTCTCTTTAGTTCGTTATAGTCGAATTATACTCGCATTATGGAAAAAGGTCAACCAAATCTGTTTATTTCCTGCAATATGTAGCATATAAATTGCAAAAGTCAAGTGTTTTATGATGTTTTTTTGTAATTTTTAAATGATTTGTTACTCGGGAATAGAGTACAGCATAGTGATTTGCCTCTACTACGAAACCCCCATAGCTATGGCATTATAGTGGGGTTTTTGATGTGCAGTATCACAAATTGATAACACCATTTATAGTTTATAATGTACTATAAGTAATGTTATTTTGTCGTTTTATCTAGTTTGATAGTAAATTAGTTACTTTTTGTTACCTTTTGTTACCTTTTGTTACTGCAAAGTGCTATATCGCTACGAAAACCATTTTTTGATTCCAAACATGTTAATAAACAAGAATCCTATGTTCATGAATAATATGCCCCATACTTCAAGCATAACAGACCAAGTAATAAAGAACATGTTTGAAACTATGTAAGCAACAAATCCCCACTTACTATTATTATTATTTTTTGCTAATAGGTATGCACCAAAAAAAGCAAGTGCAGACCCGATGTATTCTACAGTTTCAATCATTTAGTTTCAAACAGTTAGTTCTCTAATTAATTGATTAATCATTTCTGTAGCACCGTCTGCTGTTGCACGCACCGAAGGGTCAATATTAAGTGATAGTTCCCGAAGCATTATCTTAATCCCTTCTAATTTTTCCTTGCACTCTGCATTAGTGTGTTTGTATGTTTCCACCGCTTCTTATCTCCTTATTAAAAATGCTATTTAACCTTATTATAGCATAACTAAGATTGATGATCTTGATACAACTAGAACAAAAAGAACTAAGAGAGTTCAAACGCAAACTACATGAAAAGCAGAATAATGTTTGTCCGTTGCTTAGTGTTGAACGACCGTTAGATGGTATGGTTGTAGATCACAAGCACAAGCTCAAAGCAAACCCTGCAGGACCTAATGGAGATGGATTAGTCAGGGGTGCCATAGATCGGTTCGCTAACGCATTAGAAGGTAAGATAACAAACAACTGGAAAAGAATGGGATTAGGCAAATACACAGACTTGCCAACGTACTTGCGTAACTTAGCTGACTATTTAGAGAATCCACCGTGTGAGCAGAAGTACATACATCCAACTGAGAAGACTAAAGTTAAGAAACTAGGCAAGCGTAACTTCAATAAGATTGCTAAACTGTATAAAGTAGACTACCCGCGAAGAAAAGCGTTGGAATATCCAAAAAGTTGTAAACCCACTAAACAGATTAAACTGTTAGCTGAGCAATACAACATTATAATATAATATATTATAGTAAATTTTTAATAAAGTCTTTAATTGAATCTAAGTAGTTGTGAACTATCCACCCAGCAACGAATCCAATTATAAATGTTATAGTAATCATTTTTTCTCCTTTCTTAAGTCTTCCATTAAGAACGCTTCTCTATCTTTCCATAAGACTTCTTTGCCACCGTTAATCTTAGGCATAATGTTTGCTACGTAGTTCTTCATAAAGTGATCTGGCATTTCTTTACCCATGTTCCACATACTAAACCCTGTCTTAGCTGAGTTAAGCCAGAACGAATTTACACCCATATTACGTGCTTGTGCGTCTTCTAAAAAGCAATAGTACTCTTTATCTAGTAACTTAATCATCTTACCAAAATGTACATAGCGTTTAAACATGTACACTAACTCTACTGGTGGTACTAAAGGTACTACATCTGTTTCATTAACAACCCTTGTTAATGGTAGATGTCCCCACTTCTTAGCACCATCTCTGTCAAACACTTTTGGCTGTCCGAATGTAACAATCTTAGATAACTTCATGTTTGCTTGATCACAATAAGCACCTATAATAACTGCTTCTGCGCCACCTAACGAATGTCCAGTAACAAATATCTTATATGATTTCTTACTCATCTGTGGTTTCAAATCATCAAAAATCTCTTCTGCAACTTTATGGAATCCACTATGTAGTTTACAGCCCAAGCGTTTTGATCTATCTTTATTAAACTTTAAGTCCTGGAAGATGTTCCTAACGTTTTTAGTGCCCCTAATAACAATAGTGTACGACTTAGACGAATCGTCTGTTATCATAAAATAACGTATCTTGTTTATATGGTTAACATAAGCATCTGGGTACTTCTTTGTTATGTCTTTCGGGTTCTTGTTGTATACAAGCTTTGACAGAGTAGCATAGTGCTTGACTTCTTTCCAGTTCACATCATGCGATTTGCTAAATGTCTGCTCAAAGTCTTTCCCTAACCCATATTTGACTTGTAGTCTCTTAGCAACTCTTCTACCTAACCATTCATATAGCTTGAACAGAAATAATTGTTTCATTAACCAAAATAGCATGCGTACTCCTTAATAATAATATACGCATATATTTAGCCAAGAAAAAGCCCAACAAATGCTGGGCGTAGTTCAGTTACACTATTACTAAGTATCTATCTCGTCCATCTGATGTTGGTAATGGCTTAATTAACTTCTTCTTCTTTAATAATTCGACACTTCGTTTAACTGTAGAAAGTGAAGAGTTGCTAAAATAAGACTCGTTGAGTATATCTGTGATTCTAGTGCCACTTCTGCTAGCAATAAACTCTAACGTTGCCTTCTCCCTGTCGTTTAATACATTTAATCCCAACTGTCGTTCACAATATTCTACAGTTTTTCTATGTCTAAATATCTTTTTTATTTCTGCCACACTCATATGTTACTCTATTATTAAAAATATGTACTATACTGCACTATGATTCAAAAGTCAAGAAAAAGCCTAACATTTGTTAGGCTTTTTGTTTTTATCAGTTACTTACTAACGCATTGCATCGTACTCTTCTGGAGTCTTCTTGCCGATCTTATAGTTCTGTGTATGTGGTATTAAATCCTCTTTACGGAACGTATTCCTTGGATTAGTATCACTAGAACCCTTAGTAGTAAATGGTGGTCTTTTAGTTACATTAGACATTACATCATACCTGGCATGCCGCCCATACCGCCCGGTGGCATACCGCCCATTGCAGGCGCATCATCTTGCGGAATGTCTGTTACCATTGCTTCTGTAGTAATCATTAATCCAGCTACTGATGATGCGTACTGCAATGCAGAACGAACTACTTTAGCAGGATCTAAAATACCCATATCAAACATATCACCAAACGTATCAGTACTAGCATTGTAGCCAAAATTGCCATCTTCTTCTGAAATAGTATTAAGCACTACTGATGGTTCACCGCCAGCATTCGAAACTATCTGTCTTAGTGGCGATGTCATTGCACGTGTCATAATATCTACGCCGACTTGTTGATCATGGTTAGCAACAGTTAATGCCATTACACCATCAATAGCACGTACTAGAGCTACACCGCCGCCTGGTACAACACCTTCTTGTACTGCCGCGCGTGTTGCATGTAATGCATCATCGATTCTGTCTTTCTTCTCTTTCATCTCTACTTCGGTTGCCGCACCTACTTTAATAACTGCAACACCACCAGATAGTTTAGCAAGACGCTCATTTAGCTTCTCTGTGTCATACTCCGAAGTGCTGTTTTCAATATGTGTCTTAATTTGAGATATACGCCCTTCAATTGCATCACTAGCACCTTGACCGTCTACAATAATAGTATTATCTTTCTCTACTACAATACGTTTGCAAGTACCTAAGTCATCTAAACCTGCACCGTCTAACGTTAAGCCGACTTCTTCAGAAATAACAGTGCCACCAGTTAATGTCGCAATATCTTGTAACATTTCTTTACGTCTATCACCAAACCCAGGTGCCTTAACAGCCGCTACTTTAACGATACCACGCATGTTATTAACTACTAATGTCGCTAGTGCTTCGCCTTCTACATCTTCACAAATGATTAGTAATGGGTTGCCTGCTTTACTGACACCTTCTAAGATTGGCAATAAATCTCTAATGTTTGAAATCTTACTATCAAACAATAAGATAAACGGATTGTCTAACTCTGCTGTCATGTTGCTGTGATTAGTAACAAAATACGGTGATAAGTACCCGCGATCGAATTGCATACCTTCTACAACGTCTAGTTCAGTATCAAATGATGTACCATCTTCTACTGTGATAACACCTTCATTGCCAACTTTTTCCATTGCTTCTGCAATAATACTACCAATTGAATTATCCGAGTTAGCACTAATAGTACCTACTTGAGCAATACTATTTGTATCAGTACAAGGTGTAGATAAGTCGTGTATCTTATCTACTGCCGCTTTGGTTGCAATATCAATACCGCGTTTTAAATCCATCGGGTTCATGCCGGCTGCAACTGCTTTGATACCTTCTTGGAAGATAGCTTGTGCTAGCACTGTTGCTGTAGTTGTACCATCACCTGCATCATCGTTGGTTTTAGAAGCAACTTCTTTAACTAACTGTGCTCCCATGTTCTGAAACTTGCCTTCAAGTTCGATTTCTCTAGCTACTGTTACACCATCTTTAGTAATAATAGGACCGCCAAATGGTTTGTCAATTACTACGTTGCGCCCTTTAGGACCTAATGTTACTTTAACTGCTTCTGCTAGTACGTTTACACCTTCTAGCATTAATGTTCTGGCGTCACTGCCAAATTTTACTTCTTTTGCGCTCATCTATTCTCCTTAACTAATTACTGCAATAATTTCTTCTTCAAGCATAACAACAAAGTCTTCGTCTTCTACTGTTACTTCTGTACCAGCACTCTGTCCAAATATAACAATATCACCTACTGTTACATCAAGTTCTTGACGTTCGCCATTACTGTCTACAAAGCCGTTGCCAACTGCAATTACTTCACCTCTGCTTGGTTTCTCTGTTGCAGTTCCAGGAATAATAATCCCGCCTGCTGAGACTTGGTCTTCATCTTCGCGTTTAATAACTACACGATCACGTAAGGGTTGAATCTTCACTATACTTCTCCTAAGTTAAAACAAAATTATATGTATCTTACCTGCGTATTATAGTGGATTTTTTATTTCTGTTGCAAGGTATTATTAATTATAATTGCCTTTCTAAGAAGTTTGAGTTCCTTCTTGTGCTTCTTAGAGAATTCTACAAAGGCTTTAGTGTCTTTAGGAAAACACATACCACCGAAGCCAAAGCCTCCTTCTGGTCCTGGTACTTGTAGGTGTGTGTTACCTATGCGTGGATCTAGACTAACCATTTCTGTCAGAGCATCAAATGATACTCCTGATGTTTGGTTATACAAGTCGTATAATTCATTAAAGAAAACTACTTTCATTGCTAGAAACGAGTTAATCGTATACTTAGCAAAGCCTGCTGTTATTAGATCAGTAAATCTAACGTGCTCGATATTGCAGATATCTTTAAATATCTCATACCAAAACCTGCCACTACCTCCGCCGAAGATAGCGAACTCTTGATTTAGAAAATCCTCATTAGCGTTTCTAGCTAAAAGGAATTCTGGGGAGAACGTAACATCTCGGTCTAAGATATCAGATAACGTACTGATATCTGTAGTGGACTTAATTAGTATAGGCGCAGTACTATGTAACCGCGCTGACTTTAAATAATACTTAACTAGTGAATCATCGCATGCACCATCTGCACCTTCCGGTGTAGGAACACAGATGATAATACCATCTGCGCCTGTGTACTTCTTTGCATCTTCTTCTTCACCCTTAGGAGGATCAATTATTGATACTGTGTGTTTATCTTTAAGGGCGTTTATAATAGCTGTGCCAACAAACCCTGTGCCAATAATTGTAAATTGCATTTTTACCTCATGTCAAACGTGTCTAATTCGCTTACTTCGTTTATAATGTCTGTATTCTATAAAGCACTACTTAATACATCAATGTTTTTTTGCTCGTTGTTTACCTTCCTCTTTAATTATGCCAACTAAAGTATCGTATTTCTTTTCTACTTCTATCCTACGATTTTTTTCTTGTATGTACAGTAGTCCTAAAGACACTACACTTGTCATTCTTTCTTCTTTCATATCATCTCCTCAAACAATTTATATAAGACTTCTTCTAACTCGTACGCTTCTATCTCCCAGGGATAGTCAAAGTGTGAGTCGCTTGTGTGATCAACGCCTTTCCATATCCTCTTACAACGCTCTTCTACTAGTTCACCTTTAAGATACTGCTTCACATGAACCATTTCGTGGCATATTGTTTTTATAAATTCTTCTCTCGGTAAAGACTCGTCGACTTCTATCTCAAACTCACCTTCATCATATACACACCATCCAGCAAGACCGTCGTCTGGCTTAGTTAAATATACGTTGATGTTAGTATCATAAGTTGAAATTAATTCGTCATAACAATATTCTAGCACACAGTAAGCAAGTCGTTGTAACTTATGTGTTCCAGCTTCAACGTATATGATCATGTTGTTGAGATAAAAGAGATAAAAAAGCGCATAATATATTTACATATTACACGCTTTTTTGGTTTAAGTTTGGTGTTGGATTAAGTTATGAACCTGTGTTTTCTATGACTTTCGATATTCCTAACTAATTCTGTTGTATTTTTATTTTTTGAATCATAGTACATGTGTACAGCAATAAGCACACTTGTGCCATTTCTTACTAGCTTCTTTACTTCTTCTATTTTCATTTTCACTCTCCTCAAACGTTATATTGTGCTAACATATTACCCTGCTATGCAGGTATTTTTTCTAAGTGCCCATCTCGCGCCTCCGATTAATTATTTAATATAGTTTGTATTGTAGACTAAGTAGTCAATCGATATAAGTAGAAAGAATGTCAGTTTAACCGTTTACCTAACAACGGTATACCGTTTACCTAACAACGGCTATTATCATCTTTTATCTTTATTTTTGATCTGATCAGAACTGATTCCTACATCTGTTGTGCAAGTAATTTCAAAATTATTGTAATCTGTAGCAATTACAGGAAATTGGTTTTCCCAATGCTTGGCTCTCATTAAATACGTAAAGTGATAAATGTTATTCTCTTCCGGCTTGACATGGTACGCACCGGTTATACAGTTATTAGTGCTTAAATAGTTAATAACCTCTTCTGTCGTCATTGCGTGTACTAGATTAAAGACTCCTAAACTAAGCAGTATAATTATAGTTGATATTCTTAAAATCATGATTTTTATTTTCATACGATATTACCGTTGGTTTTATATTAACATAAACCATAAGTTTCGTCAATACTAATAACTAGACTTTCTCAAAAGTTAAAATTGTACCTTTGGGTTTATCGGAAAATCCTAGTCGCTTTCTGTTAGTGGATAGTCTACGAAAGTATGTACAACAGTACTCTCTATCTCTAATTGTTCAACTGTTACCGGAACTGGAACTCTGTCTACCTCTGGAGTAAACACTCCTGATGCTGCCGCTAGTATTAATACAAACACTACTGCCGAAAATACTCTTGCTGTTGTTAATTTTGTCATAATTTCCTTTATGTTATAAATGCTATTACGATTATTGAAACTGGTATCATCCAAAGGAAAAACTTAGCTAATGATAGATCACTATTGTCCGGAAATGTACTTCTACTTAAATAGCTAGATGCACCATAGCTAGATGCACCTATGTAATCTGTCTCACTATTGTACGAAAAATCTGCATCATAATTATAATAGTATGAATTTGCTTCTTTTTCTCTAATTCTAGCTTCACTTAACGCATCTACACTCGGCGATGGAGCACGTACAGGAGTACGCTTGTAAGCTTCAAATACTTCGCATGCTGGCATTAAAACGTTTTCTGCGCCATACATACCATTAACCATTTCAATAGCATACATTCTGTTTTCAGCTTCTACAGTAACTGGCATTATAATGCCGTTGCTTGCTTTAACTTGTGCTTCGTATGTTTTCATATCTCTCCCCTTATTGTTTATACTATGTATTATAGACTAAAAATTGAGATTTGTCAACCAAAATAGGCAGTAAGAGTAGGTTTATTTAAAGTAGCCTTCGTCGTTGTTTGCTTTAACAACAATGTTCATCACAAAGCATCCTGTGTTCTTAGCTTTACTAAATCCACGATCAAAGTCGTTGTCTTCTAACGCCATTAGGGTCTTATTATTAGCAACTCTTGTCGTTAGTTCTTCTTTACCTTTTTTAGTTAACGATCCGCATTTCTCTGCGTACCATGTTATTGCACCAGCTTCATATAATGGCGTCTCTGCACTAGTATTAAGTGCTAGTACTAGTCCTAATGTTAACAGTCTCATCTTATGAAAAGACAATTGTCTTATTGCTACATGTTAGAACTCGATCTTCTAGGTGATATTGCAGACCTTTTGCAAGCGTGATCTTCTCAATATCTTGCCCCATTTTCTTCATATCATCAGCACTGTCTGCGTGGTCGACACGCACTACGTCTTGCTCGATAATAGGACCTTCGTCTAAATTAGCAGTTACATAATGACAAGTAGCACCAATTAACTTAACACCTCGATCTGCCGCACGCTTGTATGGATTAGCGCCAACAAACGATGGCAAGAATGAATGATGAATATTAATAATTCTACCTTTAAACTGCTCGCATAAGTCTGCAGGAATAATCTGCATATAACGTGCTAGGACTACTACATCAGGATTAAAATCAACAACAGCTTGCGTCATGCTAGCAATATCTTCTGCCTTTGTAGCTGTATTAATGCCAACATGTTTAAACGGCACGTCGTACCAACTAGCCAGTTCCGATAGTTTATTATGATTTGACAATACACCGATGAGCTTACCATCGAGTTCATTTTCGTGCCTTCGGTGTAGTAAATCAGCTACACAATGCGAACTATTAGAGCCCATAATCAAAATACGCTTTAGCTTAGATACGTCGTTTAAATGCCAAGTCATGTTATATTCAGTAGCAATAATACCAAACTTAGTTCTGAATTCATCAATTGACTGAGATTGTTCAGTTGTTTTGATCTCAATACGCATAAAAAATCGTTTGTTAGTATCGTCTAAGTGATGGTGTGCTTGTTTGATGTTGCTATTATGTGCAAAGATGAATTGACTCACTTTAGCTACTAGACCATGTGCATCCGGACAAGAAATTAATAATCGATAAACACCCATTCATGCCACTCTAACTGCAGGTGGTACTTCTCGCTCTGTCATTGTTGTGTTGTTCTCAATAACTTTGTCTAAATCTTCTCTTGGGATGCCGTACATCTCGCAGATGTTCGCAAACACAGACTCCATGTCAGTATTAAGAACCTTACGTACAGTGCGCTTATTAACTGTGATCCTAACAGAGCTTGTCTTTAGTACACGAGTCTTAGTTTCATCCTCTGGATCAAACTGATCTAGTACCTTAGCTCTAAGTTCTGTTAACGACGAGTCTCTGTTCTCTTTAACGTCTTTTAACTGCGTGTTAAGGTCTTTGTATCTGTTCGCTAGTTTTGTGATATAGCTGTTGTTTAATGTAACTACTACTTTGTTATCGTCTTTCATCTTACGCCTCCGTTAATACATAATCTTTATTCCATTTGCCTACGTTGATTTCAACGTAATGTCCTACATAGAAGTAGTCAGTCATTGCATCACTCTTATCAAAGTTGTTTAAGTTTAAGCACTCGTTTGCAATTTTTAAGATCTCTTTTCTCTCACCTGTAAAGTAATCATCAATGTGATAGTTGTTTACACCAACGTACTGTCTGCTATCCACGTCATCTCTAAAGTTTGGGTTAGACTTAGCATTGTTGTAGTAATCATTAATAAAGTCAACTGAACCTCTATTAATGTTCAATACAATAGTTGAATGATTATCAACAGCTAGTGAATACTTAATATCATAGCCTTTAAGTTTCTCTTTTAATAGTACTGCGATTTCTTTCTTCTTCTCTTGGTTCATGTAGGCCATATCTTGTTCCCTTTTGCTATTTAATATACTACGTATTATAGGCTAAAAGGAACAATTTGTCAACCGAAATAGGCAAAAAGATCTATCCCATATCTCTGAGTGCGTTTATAGGTATTATGTGTTGAGGTGTCAATGTTGCATCTGTATCGAGAATAACTATTAACACTTCCATATGACCTTCTATCATATCGTAATAAGGTATAACTTGTTCTTCTGTAGTGAACCCTAACACGTTTACTATAAAAATTACAGCGTACATTATCGTCCTCGTTTACAAAGTGATATGCCTTCTTTTCTCCCTTGTTGAAAACCGTTGTAATAAGCATTAGTCCATTCTTCGCCTTCCGTCATTACAACTGCTTCTCTACACAGTTGATAACTTGTTTCAAGTCCGTAGTAATAACCAGCGAAACGTTGATCATGTTGAGCTTTTGCATCTATTGCACGATCACTAGGACCCATGGACTCTATCATACTGCACCCTTGTAATAAAAGTGCTGATGTGATTATTAGTACTATCTTCATCTTATTCTAGCAACAAACTTCTTTTGATCTCGGTTGAATAAGCGTGAAATTGTCGTTGTTACTAGTGGTGATGCTTTTTCAACATTTTTAACTTGCGTCATAACAAAACTGTTAGTCTTGCCCTCGGTTAAAGTTTTATAACGTAATTTGACGTAGAATGCCGCTTCTTCTACAGTGTATCCGACGCTACCACGCTCTAATAAAAGTAGTTGAATAGCAGTGTGTATATGCTCTTTTATTTCTTTTGCTGATAACTCATCAACAGCATCTGGGTCTAATGATTGCAGTGTTTGTTCGAGTTCGTTTCGATCGAGTATTGACAACTTTCTTAAATCCATCATATTATCTCCTGTATTGTTTAGTACCATTGTATTATAAACCAAAACTAGCGTTTATGTCAACCTAAATTTAATGGATTTCTCTATCGATGATTGCGGTCTATCTTTTAGTAACTTTAGTTATTATCGCAAAAGACTTCTTTAAGGCTAGCTACTAGCTTTAGTATATTTTTATCTTTAACGCTACACAGTATCTTATTACCGTCTCGCCTTGACTCTAATATGCCTTTTGTTCTAAGTATATCTATGTGTTGTGAGATATTTGATTGAGATGAACCGACTTCTTTAACTATACTAGTTACCGTCTTCTCCCCATTGTTAATCACACATAGTATCTTTAGTCGCAATGGGTGTGCCATCGCTTTTAATGCTTTAGTAGCTCTTAATATATCAGTATCGTTGTCTATTAGTGTTTGTATTTGTGTTTGTGTTTGTGTTTGTTCCATTACTTAAAAAAAATGCCTGTTCTATCTCTGGCATCTTAATTCCTTTCTTTATTGGTATATGTACATTATAATCGTAAAAGACAAAAAGGTCAACCTATTTTAGATGTTTTTGACGCCTGTAATATTTTTCCCAGAGTCTTTCATGAAAGAAGTAAAAGACTGTTTTAAATAGCTGATCAATAAGTGCAATACTACTTGCTATAATCCAGTCGCCTGTGATAAGAACACTAATCGTAAGGACAGATATTATCGACATAATACGATAAGATACCGATTTATAAAACGCTAGATGTAGTCTTCTCATATGATAAAGTAGGTAGTTTCTCCCCCCTAGACTTGCCCAGGTCTAGTCCTTAGTAGTTAAAAAGTTAAACCGAACGCCATTACAGCGTAGATAATCACCTCCCTCCTCAAGTGCTACATCATAGTGTGTAGCGGGCAATCGGGTTTTAGCGCAAACACGGCACCCGATCTTAGCCTATATCTTCTAAAATATTTATCACTTCATCAGCTGTATCTACTACAGTGAAAAGGTCTAAATCCTTTTCTGAGATAGTTACATTCTGCATTCTAACTTTAATAAAGTTAACTAGATCATCCCAGAAGGCATGTCCAACTAGGATAATTGTTCTTTTTGTCTTTAGCTTTTCACATTGGCTCAATGTGAGCACTTCGAATAATTCATCTAGTGTTCCGAACCCTCCTGGCATAGCAACAAACACATCTGCATTTCTGACTAGCATACATTTTCTAGAGTAGAACTTTTTGAAGTTATGTACTTCGTGGCAATATGGATTTGTTCCTGCTTCGAACGGGAGCTCGATACGAATGCCAACTGAATGTCCGTTATTGTTGTAACAGCCTTTGTTGGCTGCCTGCATTATTCCGGGACCAGCACCAGTTATAGTAGCATAGCCTAGAGGTACTGCTCGTTTAGCAATGTCTTCTGCTATAGTGTAGTACTCTTTGGGTAAGTTTTCACGAGCTGATCCGAAAATGCATACAGCTTTTGGTACGTGTGTTAGTGCATAACTCTCTTCATTCATAAAAAGTACTTATGTAAAGAGGTTGGTTATTTAAATTTAGTCACAAAAAACCCCTAATTAAAGGGGCTATAAAATAAATTATTTTAGATTTATAATAATATCTCTACCTTCTATTCAAAGAATTTATTGTACTCTGTCTCTGGGTCTTTATACGCAGGGTCAAACGATACGTAAGGTTCATCTAGCACCGGCGTGACAGTAAACCTAATCATTATATCACCGTCGTTTGTTTCTATTATACTGAACTGTTCTTTTGTTATATGCACCTGTCTTAACTGGTGCAGTAACTTTTTAGATACACTAGTGCCTAATAAACCTGGCTTTCTGTATCTGAAAACTACATCTGCTTGATACTCGTTTGAAGCACGTAACACAGCGTACTCCTCAGTAGCTTCTATAATTCTAAAATAGTACGGACCACCTTCTCTCTCTGGGGTTACAATTTTAGTTGCTGATCTATTTAAGTTCATATTCATATTATTTCTCCTTACAATAAGTATAATTATAACATCATTAACCCACAATTAAGAGGAACAGCTAATGAAGAGGAAAATAGTAGAAGTCTTATACAAAACTATCAACCGTCCGATACTATTTGCATTCGATGGCGAAAGTATCCACAATAAATCCAAAACAGTACTAGCATTCGCAGGCAAATTTAGATTAGCAAGAGCAGTTATGCGCTCTCTATTCCGATACGATGATGCTGTACTTAGATCCCAACTCCACGGAACAATATATCAAAACCCAATAGGGTTGTCCGCAGGCATGGACAAGAACGCCGAACTGTTAAACGTTATCGGCGAGCTTGGATTTGGATTTGAAGAGATCGGTAGTATCACAGGTGAAGAATGCTTAGGCAATCCCCTTCCGAGACTATGGAGAGCAAAGAAAACTAAATCTATTAACGTTTGGATGGGGCTTAATAACAAAGGCTCCAAAGTCTTAGCGCCAGAGATTAAAGAAAAATTAAAAACAAGTACAGCTATAGGCGGTATCAGTGCCGCAATGATTAATGCAAACGCTACAGTAGAAGATGGTATCATAGACTATACTAAAACTGTTACTGAGTTTGCTGGTATAGGTAAGTTCTTAGTAATTAATATTAGCTGTCCTAATACATTACAAGGCGAGCCCTTTGCTACTACACAGAATTTAGACTTGCTTCTTACTAAACTTAAAGCAGTCCGTACTGAACTAAACGACACAAAGCCATGGTACGTTAAATTTAGTCCAGATATGACAGATGAAATAGAACGTGCTTTAGTAGATGTTTGTGCAACGCATAGTGTTAATGGTATTGTTACAACTAACTTAACAAAAGACAAGCATGGTATACTACTAGAGGATTTAGACGACTGCCCAACAGACGTTGGTGGTATGAGCGGAACACTAGTGAAGGAAAAGTCTAACGCAACATTAGTTAATGTAGCACAGCATATCAAAGATAAGAGCTACGATATGATCGTGTTTGGCGTAGGTGGTATTAGTACTGCCGAAGATGCTTACTTTAAAATACGCAACGGTGCTTCATTATTATTACTAGTATCAGCGTTAGTGTTTGAAGGCCCGCAAGTAGTAGGACAAATCAACAAAGGACTTGCTGAGTTACTTAGAAAAGACGGGTTCCGTAATATAACAGAAGCCATTGGTGTAGATCTTAACTAAGCAATACCACTTGATACTTGAGAAATATATAAATTAACTACATGCTTAAACTCATCAGCAGTTACGTATTCCCATCCTCTGCCAGGTGCATTGTTAAATGAGACTGGAGTTCTAATTCTCTTTCCTTGCGGATCAAGTACATGATGTATTAACACACGTCTATCACCATCATCTTCCACTTCTGGGTCGTAAGTGAAACCTCTGTAGTTCATCCCTTCTAACTCATTAGTACCAAAGGTATCTTCGTTCACCGACTCTCCCATTTCTTTTCTTAGTGAATCTAATTGTTGATTCATTAGTTTTTTACGATCACGTAGTTGTTCGCCGGCTTTTCTGATGGATTTGGTTGGTAACAATTTAGTTTTATCAAACTCTTGTTTCGTATCTTTATTATTATCAAACCAAGTAAATGGATTGTACCATGCCTCTTTGAGTGATCTTTCAGAATCTACTTCTGGGTCGTAAGTGAAACCTCTGTAGTTCATCCCTTCTAACTCATTAGTACCAAAGGTATCTTCGTTCACCGACTCTAGCTGTTCTAGTTCTTCGCCTGCACCTATTGGTTCTTGATGGCCAAGTTTACTGTGTGTTGCTTGATTATCCCAACTGTAAATGTACTCACCGAAATCATCTTTTACAAACATATAATAATGGTTAGTAAAAGCGTATACGCCTACATACGCTTTGTAGCCGGGCATTACATCTTGGAAATCAACGACAGCATCTTCAAGAACTGGTTTGCCTATCTGACGTACCATTCCTGCTACTAAGTCTAAATCTTGCTCATCGTGTGTTATCGATGATATTACTTGTATCTGATCATCAGTTACTTCGCCAAATGCCGCAAATACTTGACGTCCCATATTTCTAATAGTTTGCTTTGCGAATCCTGGTAAGTCCTTTAAATCATTCCATTCTATCTCTCGGATTCTCTCTGCTAGCTCACTTGAAACAGTTGCTAGTGCTGTGTCGTCTATTGGTTGCTCATCATGTCCTAATTCTAACGGAGTCTCTTGTCCTAACTGTGGCATTGGCGTATCTAAATCGCCTAAGTCATCATCAGTATCTGCTTTTGGTAAATTCTTTTCAATTTGTGCTAAATCTGGCATCGGAACAGCTTTCTTCAGTTGTACTGCCTTCTTTGTTCTGCGCTCAGGGGAAAATGTAGCATCTGGGGTACGCTTCTTTTGTGCCGCCATCTGTTTACGATCTGTATCTTGGAACATGTCAGCTACTTTTGACCTAGTCTTTGTTTTTACTTCGTCTGCTTCGTGCAGACATGAATTATCTTTAGTCTCAACTAAGAAATCCGTCCAACGGCTCCAAGCTTCGTTTATGTTTACTGTATTGTTGACAGTAGATAATTTGTCTAAGAGCGAGCGAAAGTCAGGTTGCATAGCAGTTCCGGTATGTTAAAGTTACTGCTATTTATACAGTATTTTCTAAGCTATAGTCGATTCTATATGACGACGAAGGGATTCATAACGATGTGACAATCTAGCAAATTTAACTTGTGTACATTTGTTTTGGGCTTTTTCTTTACGAAGTTCATCTTTTAATGTCGCGACCATAGCCATTAATATTCTTTCATTTTTAACATGTGCCGCATCAGCAGAAGTTGCTTTAAAGATGGCATTATCCTTAATTTGTTGCATTCGTTCAATGCACTTGTCTTGTTCGGAGTTAAAGCTAATATTCGGATAGGCCAATCTTAAACTGTCCGTAGTAACATACCCTTCGTGTGTTTGTAATTTTCCACTGTTAATTTGATCTTGAATCGCATGACGATTAATACCCAACATCTTAGCCGCTTTAGACACACTTAACTTAATCATCTTCTTCTCCTTGTTTAAAAATTCTTTCAACTATCATTGTAGCTATTACTGCACCAACCGTGCAATATATCAATATTATTGCTAATTCATGCATTATACTAATATCTCAATTCTTTTTATCTGTGGTTTTTGTGTTCTTGTGATGTGCTATAAAGCCGCTGTCTCTCGACCTTGCAAGATTATACTCTTTCAGCTCTATGTGACCCATAGTCATTAAATAATTCCATTCATCTTTAGTGAAGTTCGATTCTTTTTTTAATGCTAATTCTTCTGCTTTCGTCATATATCATATTATAGTGTCTGGTTAGGTTTTTGTCAACTACCACCATAGTGATTTATAGTGCTTTGCAAAAAGGTCTAACCCATCTTCGCTCATTTTCCACATCCTAGCATATTGTTTAGCTTGTTAGCTTCTTTGTAGCCGTTGTAATTGCCTATTGTATATGTCAATACCATTGCCGCGGCTGATAGCACTCCGATCATAATTGAGTAAAATGTCTCTAGTTCCATATTGTTTCTCCTGTTGTTAAAATTACCACCATAGTGATTTATAATGCGTTGCAAATAGATCTAACCCTTCTTGTACTTTCTTGTGATGCTCTTCGTCGTCTGCTTTATGCTTATTGTAGACTTCTTGATCAAGTATATTAATCGCTACCGGAAAGTAACCATTCTCGTTGGGATCATCTGATGTAACCATCTCAAGGTAATTAGTCTTGGGGATCTCAGGCTCATTGGCATCAAATGCATATATCATTTTATCTATAACATCAAGCCAATTCTGAAACGCTTCGTCGTCATCGTCTAACTCAAACACAGCGGGGTAGCCTGCGAACTCCGAGTCATTAACGACTTCTTTGAACTTCTTCAATCCTTCTGCTATGATAGGATCTAGTGTGCTGTCAAGACTCCAAGTATCTTTAACGTTGAAGATTGGTTGCTTGCCTTTTAATCTCATTTTTTATGACTCCGTTATAATGATCTCTATTATTACTTTATCAGATATGGATTATCTGATCTTCATTCATCATTCGTCTTAACATTAGCATAATGAGTGCCTTCATTTCCATTTTGTCCTATGATATCCATACGTTCGTCATTCTCTTCCCATGATGGCTCATTATTATCTAATGGTATACCCATACGTACACAAGCTAACTTAGCAATTAACTCATCGCGTTCTTCTCTCACTTCAGTATACAGTTGTATTAGTGATTTACCACTAGATATGAGTTCCTGATATATCTCTTTATAAACTTTATCTTCTACCATTTATCATTCTCTTTAGTTTTGTAATATGCCCAGAGCCTAATTGCAAACATAACAATCATAACAAACAACATTCCCATTAAAAAATCCATTACTTAACCTCTCTCTTTATTAATCACCCTCTTCCTCGTATTCGTCTAGTATATCAGCTGTTAAATCTAACAACCTTTCTAACGATTCTCTACGTTCAGACTCTGTTAAATCCGAAGATGGTTCAGATATGTAACTAATCTTGCTATCTTTAACTATACATTCGCCGTATGCATTCTTAACTTCGGTTCGCACTTCATTTAATTCGTCTAATAAATAATCTGTTATGTATGGCACTCCCTCTCCTTTTTATGTTTTTAAACACACCCTGTTGGTTGAGGCATTCCGCCATACTTGGTAATCGGCTTCATTGGTCCAGTTAGCCATTCTTTGAATAAGACTTTCTTATCAATGCCTACAACTTTAGCAAACGTTCTGATTGGCGGAACACTTGAGTTCTCATCAAAGTATTCCCTCGCTGAAAGAATTTGATTTACCATACTTTCTGTTAATTCTAAATCATCTTCTGTTGCCATTTCTTGCATCACATCTAGTGACCATGTACTTGGGTCTACCAAATATCCATTACCTGTTCTTTCTAAACTCATTTTTATCCTCTTAATTCGTCTAACTGTTCTGCACTCTTCATGCGTTTTTTATAATCACTTTTATGTGATATTGATTTCGCTGTGTGCTTACTATTCTGTGGATTAGGCACTAATGATTGTGCATAAGTACCACCAAAGGGAGGTCTATTCTGCGCGTCTCCCACAATTGGTGCACGAGTATTAGCATGTACTCGCATACCTTTATCATTAGTAATTAGATTTTCATTCATTCCTTTTTCAAACATTTTTATTTCTCCATTTTTTTATTAATCGTTGATGCCATTTCTTTATCTCTCTTTTTAACTGCTTCTTTAACTTTTGCTATTGCGTTTGCTTGGAATGGGTTCTTTACCTTTTTAGCCTTCTTCTCATCAAAGCCATTCTTTGCGTATTCATCCCAGTCCATTTCCCATTGCATTCCATCGCCTGTTGGTTGTGTATACGTTGCCATTACTTAATCCCCTTTTCAAATTCTTTTAAACGCAGTATAACAGATTGTAGCTCTGTAACTGTTGTCCATCTGTCTGTGAAGAAACTGAACGACTCATGTATCTTATCAAACGCATTACCAATCTGTACTAGTGTACCTAACGTAATTGCACCTGCAAAGAACTGCGGTGCCGCCGCTAAGTACGGAACAACTACTGCTGTCTGGAAGTAAAGATTTTCCCATAAGCTGTAATACTTGTATTGGTCATACAGCTTAAAGTAGTTTACTTTAATGTCTGCAAATTGAGCCCACAAGTCATCTAACGTGTGTGCGTTTCTAGCATCTTCACAACGTACTAACGACTTTCTAAAGGCCGCTTCAGCTCGTTGATTATTGTATTCTAATTTTGGTAGCTTACGACCAACGAGGAACGATATACCTAGGCCACCAATTGACATTGCTAATGCTACCCAAACTAAGTATCCAGGAATATCAAACCCTGAACTTAATTCCCATAGCAACGGTAAAAAGAACACTAAGATCATTATTGCTTTTAAGAAACCCTGTCCTAACGACCAAAGATAACTTGAGAAGCGCATTGTATCTTCTTGGATACGTTGGCTTGCACCTTCGATATGCACATCCAGTTCTTTCCACCTAGGTGTATATGCTTTAGTTATTGCTTCACGCCAACGGAACGTGTACCTATTTCCTAAGAACGCGATGTAAGCAAACATTAAGATTGCTAATACAGCAAGGGGAACAAATCCCCATGTTGTTACATTGTATATGAGGAAATCGCCTCTGTTAACAAAGCTCTCTAAGAACGCGTCATAGTCCTTGTTTTCTAGACTGTCGTAAAATACTTTATACCAGTCATTAAATTGTCGTGTTAAGTAGGCTTGAAACGCTACTAGTGTTGATAAGAATGCAAGCATGCTCCATGCATACCTTTTCTTTGGTCCATTAAAGAACGCTTTTGTTAATATCATATAAATCTCCTATTTTACAAATATTATATAGTCAGCAGGTTAATAAGTCAAGATACAGAGTAACTAATAAATATAGCAATGAATATACTTATACTAACGCCTGATAGCGTCGGGTCTACATTATTACAACGTGTTCTTACTGTGCATATGGACGGTAAATTTGACAAACCAGTAATAAACTTACACGAACTATCTAACGGAATTGTAAAATATCATTCTGATGTTTTCAATCAGGATGTACTAGGCAAAGGAAATGATTGGGGATACTGGCAGTCACTGCCTGAAGCAACTAAACTCTTAAAAAGTGCCGATCATTACGTAACGAGCCGACTAGCCCATTACCATCTAGTCAAGCGTAACGACTCAATGCCTGAGCAAACAGATTTCTACAGATACTTAGATGAAAACTTCTATATTATTTCATGTCGCAGAAAAAGTGTGTTCGAACATGCGTTAAGTCGTTGTATCGTCGGTGTATCTAACAAGTCAAACGTATATAGCCACGATGAGAAGATTGATACTGCTAGCAACCTAGTTAAGAATAAAATAACAGTGCCAGCTGAAACACTTACATCGCATTTAGATGCATACAAAAGCTATATCAAATGGGCCGATACGTATTTTAATATTAGAAGTGTGTTTGTATATGAAGATCACATGCCGAACATTGAAGGGTTTATCCATGGATTAGACTGCTTCGGTACAAAGAAACTAAACACGTGGGAGCAAATATCTGACTTATCATGGAAAGACTGGAACAGATGTCATAGACTAATAAGTGATATTAATTCGCTACCTGATGTAAAACTGTTAGAACATATAGGTCAAGATACTAGCATGTTATTAACAATTGCAAAAAACCTACCAACAGTTGAACAAAAGTTCTTAGCAACGACATTAACACCATATACAAAGTCAATTCTAAAGATCGATAAGTTAGTTAAAGACAGGGTCTTAGTTACCTCTGTGCCGATAAAGATGCAGACATTAATCGAAAAACGTATGATGATTAAAAACTTTAACGAATGTGCAGTTACTTACAATGAATGGGCTGAGAAAAATGATTACCCAGTAATCAAAGATAGCCAAGAAATAGCCGATCAAGCATACGACGAATTAAAAAATTGGTATGAAGAAGTTCCGAATAATCTATTAGACATAAAAAACCCTGAATGAACAGGGTTTAAGCAGTTTGGACCGTGCCCAGGGTCGAGGAGCTCTATAATTTCGTTCTATTTATACAAATATAACTCTATTATAATATATTAATATTAAAAGTCAATAAAAAAGGTAACCGAAGTTACCTATATTGGTATTATTTAAAGAACGAGGTTAGTGCAGTGCCTTGTTCACCAATTATTTCCCAGATAGTTCTACAGCTAATTGTTGATACTGCTATATACCCGCTTGTTGCATCATCATTAGTTGCCCATTGTTCTTTCGGAAAGCCTTGCTGTGCTGATATTTGCTCAAACTCTACCATTTTTCCTGGTAACATACTAGAACAGTTAGCATCGTAATATACTAGCATGCCTACACCAGCATTAAAACCATTAGTGCTAGCATTAAAATCATTAGTGCTAGCATTAAAATCATTAGTGTAGGCAAATACCTGTGAAGAAGTTGCTAACATTAAGCCAGCAAATAAACCTATTAATCTTTTCATTTTTTTTAGTCCTTTAGTAGTGCTTTCTGTCTTAGTTATCAGTTTAAAAACAGTTCCCAAATAATAAAGTAAACCATAACTAAAAACATTATTCTAGGTATAACTTCTTCTAATAAACAGTATTCCCCTTTCTCTTGTCTTTTGCGATCATATTCGTCACGCCTCTTTGATCGTAACACGTACTTGTCAAAAAATCTAATAAACATCAAACACACTAGTTTCTTATTTTCCATAGCAATTCCTCCTCAAAAATTCCTAACGTAAAATAATATTTAGTATTAGTTTTTTATTTTATCCTTGAACCACTTCTTATGAATGTACATAGACAGGGTAACACCAATAGCACCACCAGTTCCTACCCAAGGAATAGATGCCCAACCTTCGTCAACTACAAATAATACAACTGCTACTTCGCCGATAGCCATTAAGTATGATGTGAATACTGCTGTTCCATAATACCTACCAATAACATTCTGCGTTTGGAACGCTCTTAAGAACACAAGACAAATTGTACTAAAGGTTAACAGTATCATTTCTTTTTATTAACGTATTCTTTATTAACATATTCTATGCATTCTAATGTAATCCTTAATGTAGGCCAGATAGGACAACCTCCTTTTTTTGCTTTAATGCAAGTATCACATAATTCCTTCTTCATGCTGTCACTAACAGATCTTCGTTTGAAATTATAAACTCGTCGCCATCATGTTCGTATATTGAAAACTGTGTGCCTTCTTTAATCCAAGCAACATCTAACCGCGTGGGATACCATATATCAGAATAAGTCAGTCTACAGTAGAGTTTGATCTTTTCATCTGCATCTTCTACATCTGCATCTTCTAATGCGTTGCTCTGGTATGCTGTTTCTCGATTTTCAATTAGTCCAACAATTGCAGGGTCAAATAGCATACGATCGTACTCATCTTCATCACCTGTATGCCATGAACTCCATCCAGTGCCGTATCCATACGAGATAATAACTGCTACGTAGCCATCCTTTATTACTTTATCTACCACTATGAGTCATCTCTTGAATCGCTATCTTCTTCGTTGGATTTATAGTACCTATTAGCACCGCCATCAATGTAATCTTGTTCTGTCCTGCCTAGCCATGCTTTGCCTTCGTGTATAAAGACCATGCCTAGCTTAGTATAATGATCATGAAGTTCATGCTGTACATCTGTCCATGATTTGCCAAAGTCAATGTCTGGCTCTAACCATACTTCACCATCAAACCCATACTCGACTCTGTACTTCATTATACTCTAGGTACACCTGTAATCTTAGTCGGATCTTTAAGCCTAGTGCTAATGCGCTTCTGTTTTTCTTCTTGCAGAACTGATTCTATCTGTCTCACGAATATCATATGATTATCTTCTACTTGTCTAACCTCAAGTATAGCATCTTTGTACATCTTTTTATAATCTGTTTTAGGTTTAACAACAAATAGTGCTTTTAATCTTTTGAGCATTCTTCCCCCTTAGAAATAATAAAAGACCCTGGTGGGTTCTTATACTTATGGCAAGGACGTCTGTGCCAACGCAGATGTACAATGAATATTGCAATCATGAACAGCACTGTTAGTATTTCTATTATTTCTATTTCCATATATTCTCCTCAGATATAG
>JMBY01000002.1_pt1 | contig 198562 bp, 231 predicted proteins | sample 173741 | NCBI WGS metagenome assembly JMBY01 (sample SAMN02716984, study PRJNA234377) | hydrothermal vent metagenome | biome: Hydrothermal plume; isolation source: Uncultured SUP05 viruses from deep ocean hydrothermal plumes from the Lau... | collected 2009 | reverse complement strand
TAAAAATGTTAGGACCGCTAATAGAACAATCATTAATCCAAGTAATATATATAACATTATCGTCTCCTTAAAACTTTACTATTGTTTCATTAGTCATTGCTTGTGCTACTGTTTTTTTTTGATCTGGTAGCCCATGCTTATAAACATCACGTTCAACAATATTAACTGTTACTGAACCTGTATTAGTATCAATTGCGTAGTGACCAATATACGAGTATAAACCAGATACACTTGCCTTATTAACAATAAACACAATTGTATCATCAAATCTTCTAAAACTAGATGCGTTTTTTAAAGATACTAACTTAATAACTGCTGACTCGATAATATAACCATCTTCTTGTTCGATATATGGGTCAGGCAATAGTGGTGTAAATAGTTTACAACTATAATCGCTACAATCTTGCGAAAAGATGTGCTTGTCCTTTAATGTGACTCTTACTGAGTTATCTGCAATAGATACATCAACTCTGTTAATGTGCTGATTAACAGTTTCAGTATCTGTATTTGCTATTGTTGCTGTTGCTACAAAAGCGAAAAGCATTGCTAATTTTTTCATATTCTTTTCTCCCATTACAACCTACGAACTCCTTTTGATCCCCAAAAACTACTATGCGAATGTTTGGCTTTTTGTACGCACTCGTCAATTGAACTTCCGCGACCGGCGGAAATTGGGTCTGGGTGTGGGAAACGATCCGAATGTAAGTTGTATGTATAAGACCCCTTTACTGTACCGTTAGTGTAATGTGAAACTGTAATACAAGCTTCTTTAAAGTTTTCTGTATGGACTACTGATCTCGTCCATTCTTTTGCATTTTCCATATCTATATCCTATTTTTTAAATACAATTATGTTCTACTCTGCTACTAATTGTCTTACGTTTGACAAAGGCATCTTGTAAGACTTACCCGTTGATACTTGTGTTACGATGTATGGATATTTAGTATTTCTAGGCTTATAACCGTCCATCTTAACTCTGCCTAGCGTTCTGCTGTTAGCAAATCCACCTAACGCAATGTTAATGCCGTCCATCTGTGCATATACGTTGTACGCTTTCATCTCTGCTGTTATAACTTTACCTGTTGAATCTGGTAAGTTAGCTTCAAGTGAAATTGTTGCTGACTCTGCACTGTATTTGATCTTACCCATCTTAAACTTAACGCCACCTACACGCTCACCATATGCTTCTAGTAATGTTTCGATGTCTGTACGTAAGTCGTCTAAATTGCGTGATGTAAATTGTGTGCCTTTAAAAGCCATAGTGTATTCCTTTTTTGTTATTTAATATACTACGTATTATAGACTCTGTTTAACCTTTTGTCAATCGGTTTCTTTAAAATGGCGGAAGATATTGGATTTGAACCAATGGTAGTCTTTAAGAACTACACTCCCTTAGCAGGGGAGCACGATAAGCCGCTCTGTCAATCTTCCTTAATTTGGTGCCGAAGGCCGGACTCGAACTGGCGACCTACTGATTACAAATCAGTTGCACTACCAACTGTGCTACTTCGGCGTTACTGGTGCCCCTTCACAGACTTGAACTGTGGGCCTACCCGTTATGAGCGGGGTGCTCTAACCAACTGAGCTAAAGGGGCTTACATGTACATTCTTTTCTCTTTTTCTATACTTATACTTTCAAGATACCCCTTGTAAAACTTGCAATTAGGATTTTTTTTAAGTGCAATTACTAGCCACTTCTCTGTATCTAATAGTGCATGTTTATGTGATCTCTCTTTTTTCATTTCCTTTTAATCTTTTCCTCAATTCTGTCGTGCTAAATTTATGTGATCTTTCGTTGTAGTATAACTCTATACCACGCTGTTCACAAATGTCTTTTCCTGTGAAAGGTATATTTATGTACTCTTCGCCTAATATACGTATGTCTATCTTATATACAGATAATATATCTTCTACGTCTTGTTCTGTAGTGTAGACTATTACTTCATCAACGTGCCTGCACCCCGATACTTGCAACTGTCGTTCTACAATAGACTGTACAGGCTTGTTCTTAGTGTTTGGCCTGTCTATAGTAGGATCTGTCTGTATACCAGCAATTAGATAGTCGCATTGTTGCTTTGCTTCATTTAACATTATCACATGTCCTGCATGGAATAAGTCAAACGAAGAAAAGGTAATGCCTACCTTCACTAGTTGGACGGATGCATCGGGTTACAGTACGGCGAAGTTGGTTTACGTTTACAACGGTAAGAACTGTGACTTGTTGACTTCTTATTAGTCATTATACCGTTAGCATTCTTCTTAATTTGAATGAATGAAATTCTATTCTTACTCATGTTTTCCCCTTACACTTGATCTAAACTATAAAAATCGCCTGACATAATATCAGTATTGATTGGTTCATCGGCTACATCGTCTACTGTTACACAAGACTCATCTAGCTTATTACACGGCACAGGATCATCTATATGTTCGTTTATACCCGACCTTAACGATGACAATACACCTACTTGAATCAGTAACTGTGCTTCACTATCAGTTAAGCAATATTCCTTTATTTCTTTTGAAAACTCATCGACTACTGGCATTATATCAACTTGTTCGCTCAGCATAGACATTACCTGGTTCATACCCTTGCGGATTAGCAATTTAGTTGACTTCTTATCTAACGTTACTTGCATATCAGATACGCCTACACCGTTATCTATAATATTTTCTACTTTCATCTCTGTTACTTTCATACTTTCTCCTTGTTAAAATGGCATCATACTGTCTACAAAACCCTGTGGCGTTATTTGTCTACCTACACCTCTTACACTACGGTTCATGTAACTCATCTCTTTGCCTAACCCGTATACATTATTATTCATTGTATCGATACCTGTGTTCATCTGTAACAGTTGGATTTTAATATCTTCCATATCGTTATCAATTGATGACATGCTGTAAGCAATTGTGTTCATACTCTGGTTTATCGATATCATGCTTTCGCTAATGAATTGCATATTATCTTGGATCTTATGTATATCATCTGATCCGCGCTGGAAAGATGACGACCATACTTCCATGTGTTGATTAACTGTAACTCCAGCATATACAACTACTGCGGCAATTGCTACTTGTGAAACTGTCTGTATCCATGCGCACGTCTGTGGATTTTTAGTTGTACTGCAAACACTACTCATAACACCCCTTTTCTACTCTTCTAATACATCATTTATAATAGTACAATATTATACTACTAACTTACTGCTCAACACACCTGAAATACATGTGTTTAATCTTAGTTTCACTATCAGCATTTGTTTGCCAGTCGTTCGTCAGCTTAATAACAACTTTTTCGCACATCTCAGAATTCATCTTGTTTTTATTAACCATAATGAGCTCTTCACCTGTGTTTAAAATTTTTGTTACTTCAACTTGTGATCGCCTCTTTGCCATTAACCTTGCTTGTCTTCGAATCCTGTTGCTAGTATTATGTAATGCAACGTTTTTAATAAATCATTACGGTTCTTACCTTCTTTTTTGCCGTAACGCATTAGGTATTTTATAGCATTATCAATTGCTGTGCTACTTAATGTGCCTCTTGCTTCGAAAATATCTAATGCTTGGACCATATTGTTCTCATTAGTGTAGTGCCCTGAATACGTGTCGTCGATGTAATTAGTTAGATCTTGCATAACTTTATCTTCACCGAACTTATATTTTATATTACGTTTCCTTGTTCTCTTAATCTTCGTTTCCATGCGCCTCCTTCAACTTGTTCATTATATTGTAGTCTTACCCAGTTTATTGTTTCATTGCGTAGCTCAGTCCACTCATGTGGGTTAACCTTTAATGATTTTAATATTTCTTCTATCTGTTCTTTAGTTAAGTTCTCTAATGTCATTCTGTACTCGCTATTATAAGTATTTTAGGTTTTTTGTCAAGTTTAATTATACAGGTTAAATAAAGGCATGAATCCCTTATCTAGCAAAACTTTCTGCGCATCTGCCTGGTTCAGTGCAAGGAACGATAACCGAAATAAACTTGATGTCTGTTGTAGCATCGACACACGTCAGTCCCAATTTCAAGGTAAGACTAATTACAACTTATCATCAGATACATACGAAGATTGGATAAACAGCGAATATTTACAGTACTTGCGCAAAGAGTTAAATGACAAGATGCCGTCAGAATGTTATAAATGTCAGAAAGCAGAGAAATATAACATACGAAGCATAAGACAAATATATAATAAATCTATAGCAGGATCTGATGATTATTCAAATACGTGGTTAAAACTATATTTTAATAAGAAAAAAGACTACCGCAATGATTTTATAGTTACTGCAGATTGCATGGTATCTAACCTTTGTAATTTCGAATGTATTATGTGTTTTCCGGATGATAGCTCTAAAATTCACAGCACGTGGAAAAAAGACCAATCAGCAACAGTAGTAAAAAATATGTTAGCTCAAGACCCGTTATACCTTGATAATATAAAAGAACTGTCTAATAATGAACGAGCAAGAGATCACCTTCGTAACACTATATTGCATCAACCTATTACATTCTTACGAATACGTGGTGGAGAGCCATTCATGGACGAAAAGCTAATGTCTATGTTAGAAAAAATTCCTAGTGCTAAAAAAGAAAAAATAAGATTAGCATTTACTACAAATGGTAGCTTTGATCTTATAGAAAATACCAACCGGCTAAAAGGATTTAAAGAGCTAATTGTTATAGTAAGCATTGATGCCATAGGTGTTCACGGTGAGTATATTCGCAAACACAGTAAGTGGAACATTATTGAGGAAAACGTACTATCGCTAGTAAAGCAGTCAAATGTGCTAGTTTATATAACTTGCACTATACATGCATTAAACATAGGGTGGTTCGATGACTTAGAAGATTGGTGCAAAAAACATGACTTACCAATTGGTCTTACCTTAGTTAGCAACCCTAATTATCTGTCTTTATCAGCATTATCTGCTGATGCGTTAGCAGAGGAAAAGAAAAAGACAAAAAATAAAGAACTAATCAGATATATCAACGATACTGTTCCTTCAGATAAACTGCATGCTGAGTTATTAGATTATATAAAATGGTACGATAAAACGTCAATAATTAAATTTGAAGATTTACCCAATAAAAAAGGGGACTTATAGCCCCCTTAATATTAGTTACTAAAGTTAGAACGCTAACTTAGCTCTTGAGCCAGTTAGGTCCCGTGCTGACACCTTATATGCTAATTCTTTATTATTGCCTGTAGATTTTGATCTAATGCGCAGTCCTGCTTGTTTACACTCAAACAATCTAGCATGCAACTTCGCGATGCCAAACATCTTACTCGCTTGTTTAGCAGTAATCGAAATGTTTGTACCGCGTAAATAATTTTGTAAAAATTGCAACTGTGTAGTTGCGCCATTTGTCTTGTAGTTAGGCTTAGTGCCAGCTTTAGTTCTAGACATTGTACTTCTCCTATTAGTTATAATATATGCATAACGTATTGCTTTGTTGTTGTGCATGTGTGTACTATATAACAATTTTAACCTTAGGACAATCTAATTTAACCTGTGTTTTACCTAAATACTTACTCTGACTTTTTTCTATTAGATACTATTTCATCTACAAGCCCGTAATCTACAGATTCTTGTGCAGTCATGAAGTTATCTCTATCCATGTCTGCTTCTAGTGTAGCGTAGTCTTTACCTGTGTGCGTAACATATATGTTAGTTAATACTTCTTTCCAACGCTGTAACTCTTTGTACTGTATCTCTACTTCTGTTGCTTGTCCTGAAGAACCGCCCAATGGTTGGTGTATCATATGACGTGCATTAGGCAATATGTAACGTTTGCCCTTAACACCTGCTGTTGATAACAAACTACCCATACTGCAAGCTTGCCCCATAACAATTGTACTAACATCACAACTGATAAAGTTCATAGTATCGTATATAGCCATGCCTGCAGTTACACTGCCACCTGGACTATTAATATAGAACAAGATATCCTTGTCCGGATCTTGGCTCTCTAAGAACAAAAACTGCGATACAATACTTTTAATAAGCGCGAATATATATCATACGCTCTTTCACCGTCAGATGACTTCTCTATTACTGTTGGTACAAAATTTGGCATTACTTATTCCCCTGATAAAAAGTTACTCTATTATAACACATGGTACTCAAATGTATTGCCTTAAATCTGTAAATTCCAAGTACACATCTTCAAAATTCTCACTGCGATGAGTGTCGAGTGTGTCGGTGTACTTGAAAAACTTATCTAACTTGAAACTATTATCAACTGCAAATAAGTGAACCTGTATCTCTTTCCACTTATCAATTGCTGTTTTGCTATCACTATAAGTTTCAAGTAATGTAATATGGTTATTAATTGCATCGTCTAAACGGTGCTTATACAACATTGGCAACACCTGTATCGATAGGTAATCTGGGTCTGTTAGCAACTCAACACGAAGCTGGCTAGGTGTAACTTTCTTTGAATGTAGCCACTCTTGATGAAACTCTATTAACCTGAATACGTTATACAAACAGATAGTTGATGTAATGTTTAGATTAACGTGTGGACAATCATTAGTAAGAATATTATAGTTCTCTTCAATATTGCTCCATTTAGTTCCATGTCGAATATACTCAGCATACGTATTGCTAGCGTCAAGACTAATACCTACTGTTATATCCGAAAACTGTTTCCAATAATCTATAACGTTGTTGTGCTTATATGTTAGCTTAGTAAGGTTAGTATTATACCTAATGTTAATATCAGTCTTATTAAGTTCAATAAGCCGTTGCAATATCGCATAGTGTTCTTCCATTATTAACGGCTCTCCACCAGCAAAATAAATAGACTCTATCGAATCTACTGCTTTTAAGATTTCTGGCAGAGCAGTATCACGTTCTCGGAGAGTTAATGTATTGTAAGTATCTACGCCATGTACCTTAGTTATTTTCTCTTCAGCTTCAAGTCGGCTACTGCTGTACCCTGTGCAAAATCTACACTTTAGATTGCATACATTATTAATCCGAATATCCATAGATTTAGGTACAAAATTATAGATACTGCCATCCGTATTAGCATTGTTATATACTTCTTCTGAAAGTACAGGATCCCTATTATTGGCTACGATTCTAAGTGACTCTGTTCCGGTATCTTCTTGTTCGTAGCATCTAATACACTCTACAGGTCTTTCATTTTGAAGCATTTGTTTCCGTATATCTTTAAATTTATCAAAATTAATAATGTTGTTAATTGTGCTATCTTTTATATTTCCTATAGGATGTCTATAGTTAGCAACGCAACAAGGAAGAACATTGCCGTCGGCACCTATATATAGATGAGTCCATGGCTTAACACAGAACGTATCTACTTCTTCTTTTGTATCAGTATGATAAACTTTACAGTCTATATCACTGACCTGGATATGGGTAATAGGTACAGTATCAGTAGAATACAATGATCTAACAGTCTCTAAATCTTTAACAACATTGCTATTAGTCGATAAGATCACAATAAAAAAATGAGATATGTCAATCTCTGCAACGTACTGTTGCAACGTTGATATTAATTCACCAGGTTGATTTGCATAAAGGTACTGATCCTTATCAAAGTAGAGAACTAATCTGTAATTATCTTTATATACTTCTTGATAGTGCTTTTTAAGTAAGTTGTATAACCAACCTTTACCGTTTTTTGTAAAGAACAACGACACATCAATAGGACCATCAACATCATATTGTGTGTTTAGATTGCTAATTACTTGGCTAAAAGTTTTCAATTTTATTATAATTTTTCCAGTCCACTATTCCTCTAGTTCTGATTCTGTGTGCAATTCATCGCTAAGAGACTCTTTTAATTCTAGTCCGTTGTTATCATTGTCATGTTTAGCACCTATACAATGCATTAATTCATGTCCAATAACTTCCATTGAAAGTTTGTCGTTCCAATCCGATGGCTTAACAGCGTTAATCGTACAAAGAACTCCTGGAATATCGTACTGTGCAAATCCAAGGACATCGCCGTTGTACTTTGCTTGCCATATTTCGTTTACTTCTTTTTGTGTACCCCATTGAAAGTTTATTACTGATGCATCTTGCAATACGTTAAGGTCTGATTCGTACTTTGCAGTGCTTCTAGGATCGGCGTTTGTGTATCCTACTATTAATATAGTACCTAATATCGTAATAACAGTCTTCATAAATTAATTCCTAAATAGTTATTGAAAAAGGACGCCATAAAGTTGCCCTTTATTTGTTTCAACTATTTATTTGTTAATTTTCTTACCGAATAATACTAAGAAATCCGCTATTTCATACTTGTCTCTGCGATACTGTTAAAGTTTAATCGGTCTATAAACCTGTGCCGTCTTTTTTAGCTTCTTTAGCTTCTTTAACGTCAGCAACTATCTCACTGCCAACAGTATAAACTTTAGATACACCGTCTACAACACTAGTTAATGCTAGTTTTTTATCTACTGATAGGTTCCAACTGTGCTCAGTTGCAGTAAATGAGATTGCTCCGCCAACTAATGCCAACGCTACTAAACCGCCTAATAAAAATTTAATCATATACTTCTCCTTACAGTTATTTAAAGTTATAAACAGTTCTTATTGTTTATACTACATATTATAGGATCAAAAAGTTAATCTGTCAACCGTTTTAGGTAAAAAGATCTATATTCTTTACTTAATTAACGTATGCACCAAAGCCTGCTTTTTGCGCTTCTCTTTTAGTTCCTTCGCAACCAAACTTCTCAGCAGTTTTATATCCCGATACTGCCATTGGTGTTGATTCAAGGAATGCTATTGGTGTTCTGTCCATATTAAATCTTCTAAGACCTTTATTCATCGTATTAACACCCGCAAATGTTAAACCTGCACAGTTCTCATTGTAATACTTAACTGCGCCTACAATTACCAACATCTCATTCGGTGACATTGCTTGTGCTGATAATCCTGTTGTTAGTAATGCTACTGCTAATAATTTTTTCATACTGTTCTCCGTTATAATTAACTTATATTTGGTGGATTTTCTTCTGATGTTACAATAATTGCCGAACTTAACAACCCACGTTTCGTGTTCTCTTCTTTAACCATGCTGTATGTAAGAAATCCGTCTACCAACCACCATATACCAACTATCGACAAAAAGATATACCCTACAGCAAGAACCGCTGTTACTATACCAATTATAAACAATGATAGCATAGCAACACCAGATCCTGTTCTACCTAAGTACATTCTGTGTACACCGATTGCTCCTAAGAACCACCATAACACGTATGCAATTACTGTGTTTTTACCTTCTGCTTGTAAAGCATATTTTGTTTTGCTCATTTAATCTATAAACCTTCTATCCATTTTGTAACATCTTTAGTAAATTTAAAGGTAAATCCTTCATGCTCCCAAAACTCAGCCACGTGCAGTAGTTCTTCAACTGTATGCCATACTGCTTCGATATCGCTGATGTCATCAAATATTAATTTCTTGTTCTTAATATGCTCTTTAACATAGTTAAACTCATCTTTGTATACTTCGTGGAATATTTCATACGCATGCTCTTCTACATCATCTGGTTCTCTAGTTTCTTCTGGATATACATCGTCATACAGTAAGCCTCCGTCTGTTGCTTCAATTAAATCAGCGTTAAGTTGATCTTCCGTAGTCCAAACAAAGTTATCGTTAATACTATTAGTTTTAGAATTACGTTCCATTTCTTTGAATAAGTCGTCACCTACAAACTTTCTTAGGAATTCTCTATCGCTCCACGACATATTTTTATATACTTCGCAATTTAACTCAGGGTCTGTCATGCTAATACCTTGGTCTAAATCTGGCTCTAAAGTATATTTAGAGTCTACGCTAGCTAGTGCTGGGTACATAGTACCTGCTTTGTTAACTACAGAACCAACGCTATCTAAAAATATCATTATACTCTTTCCTCTAATACAGTTGATAGATAATATTTCGCTCTGTTAATAAGCTGACGAGCTTCTTCCGTTTCACCCATTCGCATTAACTCTTGTGCATTTGACATATCACTCATTGCAACCATTACAGGATCTGAAAATAGCACACGGTCTAATGCTGAATCTAAGTCTGCTTCTAAACAACCAAATGCGTTAATTTGTGTTTTTTCACTAAATTCTTTAATTGATTTCATTTTCATCTTGTTCCCTTATTGCTATTTAATATACTACGTATTATAGGCTAAAAGGAACAGGTTGTCAACCGAAGTAGTCAGAAAGATCTACTGATTCGATAAGTAATCAGCAATTGCTTGCTCATGGCCTTCGGCCATCGGTGCCATTGCATTCATTGTTGCATCTATACGAGCGCCAGACTGGAAGTCTTTTAACTGTTGAAAGATCCAACTAGCATCTTTACCCGCTAATGAAGGGTATGATGGTATCACTGAGTTACCTCCAGCACCGTGACAACCTGAACAACCTAAATTGTTGTACATTACTTTGCCGTTTGTTAATACCTGTTCTACTATTTCTGGAGCAATTTCTTCTGCTATTGTCTCAACTACTGGCTCTAGTGTATACTCTGATACTGGAGCAATTTCTTCTGGTGCTTTGTCGCTATCAAAACATCCTGTTAATAATACCGATGTTACTAATGTTGCCGCAAAAGTTACTTTCTTAATCATATACTGTTCCTTTATTAAATGAGCCTATATTATAACATTTTTTAGTCAAAAAAAGCCCCTAAACTAAAGGGACCTTTTATATTACTCTCCTGGGTGAACAGCACCTAAACAATGCATAATCTCATGTCCAATAGAATCAAAAGAATCGCCGTCGTTCCAATTGTTAGGCTTAGGCATTACAATAGAACAAGTGTCTAATGCGTTATTTGGATAGTAAGTAAACGCATGAATAGTGGCTTTTGCACTATATGGATTATTTTTTGATTCTTCATGCCAACGCTTCTTTACAGCATCTTTATTCTTTACGAACTCAAACGTAACAGTAATTTTGCTTATTGTTGTTTTTAATCCGGAATTGTATTCTTTTGCTTGTACTACACCTGTTAAAAATACTGATGCACTTAATAACGTTGCTAAAATGATCTTTTTCATATCCCTTTCCTTATTGTTTAATATACATATTATAACCTATAAAGGCAAAAAGGTCAACCATTAGTTAAGGATATTTTCGAAAAAAGGTGCTCCTATGATAAGAAAGTCTATTATTACAGATAGTCATGCATTTATACCTTGGATCATTTTATTGCCTGTAAATATTTAAGTTTTATAAGTCTGCGTGTTAGTTTCTTCTTACATCGTACTTCGTGGTTTTTGCAATACACTTTGTTAAACTCTTGTCCGCAATGACAACAACAATCGCGCATTCTGCCTGGTTCCCAACCATATTGCAGATATCTTTCTAACTCATCTGCGGTTACATAACGTTCTACTTCTTCGTCATGTACCCAAAATTTCTCTATATCGTCAAGATGTATCACATTATCTTGTGTTTAATTGCAGACTTACATGCTTCGCATGCGACTAGTGATCCTATAAACAAAGCGTATGTAGCACACACCCAAACTTCTGGTGCATAAAAACCAACTAATACCAACGCTAATGCTACAGAAGACAAATGTATTATAATGAATAAGTTTTTCATAGCTCTCCTCAGTGGCTATATTTACTTATACTAATTAGGTGGGCGTTGCTCATGAACAAAATATGAAAAAACCTGCTTATCTAGTCGTTCATAAACTTAAAAGTAGACGCCCTCTACTCAACGGAGATCTAGATAAGCATTGCGGTCTTCTAAATGATTATATATGATTTTAGTAGCATGTACCGACATGTTTTATCGTTTGTGCTGGAATGAATTGGTGCTGTCTAAAATGATAACATAAAAAACACAGATCGTGCGTTAAATTTAGACTTTAAGCGGCACCTAACTGCTTCAAGGGAGGATTGTACGATCTGTTTTGTTACTTAATAAATTTCTGGGTCAGACACAAAGCCTGCTATCATAGCCGCCTCTACAGATCTTTTTGTAGATGCTGTGTTTTTATCTGTTGACATTTTAGAAATAGCCGATAGCATCTGAGCTTTAATTGCACCAGGTGTTCTACCAAATTCATTTCCAAGCATCTCTAACTCTGCCTTAAACGTATTTGTGCCTGGAGTTACTTCGCCGGTCCATGATGAAAATGGCCCCCAAACTTCAACCATTCGCTCAAACAATCTAACACGATCGGTGTGTTCCCATGAAAGATTGTGCTTTGTTCTCTTCTTTGTAGCAGTCGGCATTCTGTTAGGTCTTACTGTAAAGGTTGGTTCTGATTCTGTTGTCTCTGTAGGCTTTTGATCAGCATCTATTAAGATTTTAATAAGTTCCATTTTTTCATCAGTTGATATATCAGCGCCTACAACTACCTTAAGTATTCTGTTTGTACCATCTTTCATATATATTCTCCTATATATCGTATTCGAACAAGATTGTTCAATGCATAATATAACTTAAATTGTTCTAAAAGTCAACCTATATTTCATTAAATCATAAAAAAAGCTAAGTCCGTCGACTTAGCCTTTTAGCTTTTATATATTGCATCTCGTAATTTTCCTCACTAAATTACTACATAACAAATTTACGCAATAGTAGCGTCACCATCTGCTTTGCCCCAGATAGAATTTGCAACGTTACGTTGTACGTTGTACTCTTTTCTGAACTTGCGAGTATTACTAGATGCAATATTTTCCATGATGTCATCAAAACGTATATCTGTCATAGGACCTGATGACAACTCTTTAAGGTAGCCTTTCTTTGTCCACTTGTCTTTCATCTCGTGTGAATTTTGTACTTTAAGACTAATTAAAAGGTTTACGTTTTCTGCTAAACATTGAACCTTTTTCATTGTATCTACAGTAGTATGGATATCATTAAACGCTTGTCTTGTTACGTCATGTGATTTACGATCGTATTCTCTCGACACTCTCATAAACTCTTTATCTGACATTAATTTTTTGCCTAACTTCGGTAAAAATACTTCTCTTTCCCATTTGTTCATATGTTTCTCCTTTACGGTTATATTACTTAATTGTTATATTATAAAATACTAAACTTCCTGTTTAATATGTTGCGGCATTATACATACTTTAAAAATAATACGCAACTAAATGCACTATTCATTTAACCGTTTACCTAAGAACGGCTCGTTACAAAGTAGTCTACTCTACGTGTAAGTCAAGTAAACCATGCCGATTGTCATAATAACTAATTGTGGGACGAAATTAGCTACTAGTGCCCAATCTTTCTCTTTAGTGCCTGCATATATCCATACAACCGCACCTATCATCTGTACGTATACGTTCCATGGGTATATATTAAGTGTGTGTAAAGTTACGGCTACAGTCATTGTAAATGCACCTAGCCATCGTAACTTCTGTATCAATTTGTGTCTTCCGTTGCCATAATATCGTCTCCTTATTATCTTTAGTATCTAATATATGTACATTATCATGGTATAACTTAGAGTGAGCGTGTAATGTTTTTGGATAACTAAAAACAAATAATGCTACTACAACTAGTACAGTAATAGTTTCTACTATAAAGTTAGTTTTATATGTGACTGTTTGTGTTTTAAACACTGTGTTAGTGTGTTTCATTATATTTCCTCCTTTACTATACCCTTTCGTACTCTGTTTCGTTTTGTGTAACTGTTTTTCCTGCAACTACTACCATTTTTTCAGTGCATAGTATAGTTATGTGGCGCTGACCACCTGAAATTTCATTAGTCGTATAGATTAACTCTTGAATTGTTCCATTTTTACTGAGTTTGATAGCTTCGAACTCTTCTTTAGTAATTACTATTCCCATGTCGCTCTCCTTATTGTTATAATACATGTATTATAACCAGACAAGAATAAAAGGTCAAGTGTTTTAGAAGATATTTTTAGATCTGCTGTGCTAACGCTAACACATTAGTTAGAGAATCGCGTGTTAAATTTTCTAATGCAGTAAAGTCTTTACTAAGTTTACCTTTGTAATTCACTAGCACGAATTGTTTATCAGGGGTTTCTTTAATAATAGTCCTAATATTGTACAAATACGCCTCTTGGTTATGTTTTTTCAATGCGTCCTTAGACTTTGACTTAGCAAAACTAAATCCAAGTAGCAATACAATATCATATGTCTGCATTGCTATATTAAGAGCAACTATATCATCTTTATTGTTAATATTAGTATCTTTAAACTCACCTTGAAAAACTTTAACATCCGATGGATTACCTAATGCAATATAGTCAGTTGCTGTTATGTAGAAATTACTAGTTTTCTGCACATTATGCTTAATTAATCGATCTGCAAGTTTAAAATCATTACATACAATATTGTCCATATTATACATATCATAAATTAAACAACTACCCCATGTAGGTGCGACCCGCTTTAAAGCATCCGACTCTGTTACTGCTTTTTTAGATTTTTCACTTATTACCCAACAAACCTTCATACTATTGCCTTTAATGGCATCCACTTATGTCCGCCTATACAAACCCAAGCAAATATCGGATTCCCAGGGCTTATATTAACATTAAACACCATATCGCCTTTGCCACCTAAGTATCCTGGTAAGCTAGTATCATAACTAAGCATGTTCTTGCCAAGTCTTAAACGGTTAATAACAACAAGTCCATCATCTTGTACTGTAATCTCTGCTTTCCTATTAATACCTATCTCTAACGCTTGCTTACGGTTCGTTCCTATAAATGCTGTTTGATTTTTAGATTTCCCTGCTATTAATTCTACTTCTTCGTCCCATACTGCGAGTGCCATACTAGGCTGTGTGGTATTAATACCTATACGTTTGTTACCTACAAATAGCGTATCGTGTATTTCAGCTTCACCTTTGACATTTAAATTATCTAACTGCCCTACTTTCTTCAAGTTTGACTTAACGATTGACTTATTTAACGCATTATCCTCTATTAATTCTTTACCATTGATAGTTACTGACGAAAAATCAATGACTTCTGTCTTAGCATGTTCTAACACAGACTTTTTTAGTTCTTCTGTTATTTGTTCTTTAAAGTTCTTTAGCACGTTACGTTCTATATTACTTGACAACTTAACCCAACCTCTAGCATCTACGTTAATATCTCCATGTAATATAAAATTCTTCTTAACTGTTAACGTGCCATTAGCATCTACGTTGCCCATAGACTTAATAGTTCTTGCAACGAACTCGTTTTCTACTACAACAGTGTCATCTAAGATAGTTAATTCTGTTTTTTTGGCTTTATCAACTAACCCTGTGTATTCTGTGTTTTTAACGTGGTCATTAAATAAGTTATCTACTTTATCAGCAACCATTTTTTCAATGTTAATACTATTCAACTGTACTGCTAGGCGTTTAACAAATAGGTTCACTACCTGTTGCTCAATAAGTTTAGAAACTGACTCAGTTTCTAATAACTTACTCGTCGGTGCTGTAATTTGTTCACGTATTGCTGTTGCTATAACACTATCATCAATTCTGATGTTGTTGCTTATATAGTCAGAAACCATTGATTCTATGTCGATATCATCGTACATAGGTACTAGCTGTTTAACTAGCTCTGTAGATGCATCACGTCTAATTGCTGTATGCAGGGTGTTTGAATTCGTTAAAATATGATCAACTTCTGCAACAATTATTTCAGCAACCTTATCTTTGACTAATATTTCAATAGCATTAGCATCAATTAAGCTGTTAGTGTCAATCATCTTCTCTCCATTTGCTTAAAATATTTTGTTAAGTAATTCGCCCACAAATAATGGCTTTCTTCGGTCGGATGTTTAGTTGCTTTCTTATAATGCAATGGGCACGCATCTAAAAAATCTACAATAGCTTGCGATGCAGGAAAACCTTCTTCTACACACCAACGCTTTTGATCAGCTAATAAGTTTGGCTGTCTCGGTAACCATTCATACCCTGCAAAAAACGGAAATTCTTCCCATTCGCTGTTCCATTCCTTGCGATTAAGCTCAATCCATTCAGAGTCTACATGATGTTTTACTAATCTTTGATTCTTCGGAAAGGTATGTGTGAAATTTCTAGCAACTATTAGGTCTAAACCGTCTACATGATCTAATTTACTTAGTGTGTTAAACCTATGTCTTTCTGTTCTTTCTGCCAGATCTAATAGTGTGCTATTGTTTTCTTGTTTGTCAAGTTCGTTGAGTGTATTAACATCTCTTGTTATGTCAGTTAACGTGCATACTACTAGTATATGTGCATAATCCAACTTTTTCTTTAGCTCAATAAATCTTGCCGCAACATCAACAATCCAAAGATTTGCTGTTCCTGGATATCCGATATTAATCCAATCGTAATTGCCTAGATTATCTCTCATATGGGCGCCATACACCAAGTTAGTGCGCTCCGGATTATCATATATACCATCTTCTACAACAATGCCGCATAAGCTATCTCCCCAAGTCCAACTATCGCCGATGGTAACTAGTAAATTCTGTCGACCTTGTATATCTTCGTGTATTGTTTCTCTCTGATGATCAGCATACAAAAAGTGTTTAAAAAAGTGATGATCAAAATCGAGCAATAACATTACGCATCTTCCCTCCATAAATCTAAGGTAGCACAATGAAACCCACCACCTAGTGTTCTGCTGTGCCTTAACGGCAATGGCACTACAGTGAAGTTCTTCTTTTCTAATGTAGTTATTAATGCGTCTTGCATTTCATCTACTATAACTGTATTCTGATTTATCGATAACATGTTAATGCCAATCCATTTACTAGCATACGGGTATTCATGGAATGCCCTAGGGTAGATGTCGCTATCTTGCATGTATATTTGATCCCAGTCTTTAAATACGTCCGGTATGTTATCTGGATTAACCCTAGTACCGTTTAAAACTACTGTTCCTTCTGCTATTGGCACAATAGTACTATCAATGTGACTACTGTTATACATATCACAAATATGTACCTTGTACTCACTGCCTAATACGTTTTGTAGCCACTGTGCGCCTATTTTATTACCACTGCAACTAACTAGATACAGTAAATCTTTGCCTAGTCTACATACATTAGCGGCATCAAACGCTGGTTCTAGGTTATTCAGTTGGAATTTATCATCTATTACATTTTCTTCATCTAATAAGCGAGGTCTCGGTGCACTAATCCATTTTGCACCGTCTGCAATTGCTTGTCGTCTAACTTTATCTAAAAGTATTGCTTCGTGTTGTCTAGCTCGCGTAGTCATTGGTGCTTCGATAACTGTATCACCGACTACTAAATGGGTATCTCTAGGACAATATCCATATTGGCTATCAGTTTCCCAATCAGAAGTTGATACTTTTTTGGTAAAATCTATAGTATCAGGTCTGTATACCGTAACAGCAAACCTATCTAAGGTATGTATTAATAAATCTAAATCTTCTTCTGATTCCTCTATGACCTGTTCAGGTGGAGGACCTACTGGAGGTAATGTATCTTTCCATGCTCCACCTTCCATAGACTTAAAATATAGATAATCATGTGCTGGAAAGTTTGCATTAAGAGCAGTACCTACAACTATACTGCGCAACTTTCCCCATTCATTATTACTGTGTATTTTCATTTTTGTCTAGTGTTCCCGTAATGTATTACTGTATATTGATCATTATCTATATCTGTTGTTCTCCACGGATCAACAATAACACTGCCCGGAAGGAACTTAAAATAGTACGCCTTCTCTGTTTTGCCATATGTAACAGTTCTATTATGTGCTAGTAATACGACCGCAACGGTTGGTCCTAAATGATCGCCAGTTAACGGGTCTGCATACATTACTCTTACATTTTGTTCTTCAATATAATGCCCAACTAACGTGCTATAACTGCCAATTGTATACGGAATATCTGGTTTGTATGCTTTGCCATGTATCACTACTGGCAATTGATGCTTGTTTGCTTCTACAACTAAGAAGTCTGCTAAGTTTTTTGCTTGTACTTCTCTAGCTCCCATTATGGTGCTGAACATATCGTATCCGATTTCGTATTCTTCTGCTAACCAACGCAATGCAATATTATCTCTAGGGTGACAAGCACCTGCATCACCCATACCTGCTGTCATATACTTAGGACTCTGTAGTCGCATAGTACTATTTGCTAATGCATCTGTTACAACATCAACATTCATATTGCCGATTTTCATAGCAAAATCTTGTATCATGTTAACAATGCCTACTTTAGCTGATATGTAAGTATTATAGAATATCTTAATAGCTTCTGCTTCTTCCCATGTGCCTGTTTCATAACGTGGGTTGTTCTCCATTACTTCTTCATACATGCTAATAAGCTCTGGAACACGCGGGTCATCTGCGTTCTTACTACCAATAATAAGCATTTCAGGATTAATCATATCCCATTTAACAGTGCCCATTGCAATCAAATACGGGTTGTAAATTAGTGTATGATTATCTAATAAGTGATCGAACTCTCTACGTGTTGTTCCCGGTAATACTGTGCTAATTAGTACAATATTTTTAGTAGCATCTGCATGTGTGTTGATCTCACTTAGTACCGACTTAACTACATCGTAGTTAAAATCCTTAGGCTTCAAATGCGCACTAGGAACACTACCATCATATTCTTTGCTATGCGGCGTTTCAACTGCAATAAAAATCCAATCACTGTTATTAATGCACTCTTCTACAGTGCTACAAACATTTACTGTGTTGGATTCCCTTGGGTAAATATCAAACCCATGCACAGTATACTTTTCCGCAAACACTTCCGCCGCGTCCATGCCTAATTTGCCTAACCCTATCATACCTATATGCATTTATGTACGCTCCTAGTCATCTTTACGACTATTTACGCTACTATTAACATGTTAATGAAAAAATGTAATCTTTAGGAATTTTGATGGCGGGTCAAGAACCGATATGTGATGCTTTATTAAGCAGAAAAATTATTAAAAAGTATAGTCACTTACTTTGAACAACACCGTTCCATGTATCATCTAACTCAGATTCTTTTAATTCTACAATCCTAGTCGATAATATATCATAGAAACTATCTAATTCACCGCTGAACTTACCAGTTAAATGCGTAATCGCATCTTCACAGTACTTCCAGTTTTTTAACTTGTAGTTCTTAATCAAGTTCTTATGCAAGTCTTTATGGTTTTCTAACGTTAAGAATTCAGTCAACGGTATATGTTCAGAGTCAACTACACAGTACGTAGGTACTAGATCATCGTTAACTTGAAATGTATCTAACTCTAAGACTAAATATTTATTCTTTAGAGACTGTGCTTCTTCACCAAATACAATATACATTAAGCAGGATCTTCCTCTAATTTAACTTGCAATGGGTAACCACTGCTTCTAGCGTCTACAGTTACCTCAATGCCTTTTTGCTCAGCAATTTCGTATGGTAGCACTGCTACTACAGCAGACCCATCAACATGGATATCTTCTGTGATTTTTTCCGCCGCTAATTCAGTATATGAAAAATAATCCATTAAGCTGTCCATAACAAACTGCATACTAGTTTGTTCATCATTAATATAGATGACTTTATACATCGATGGTTCTTTTATCTTTGTGTTTAATTCGGTTGTCGGTTTAGTAATTATCTCAGTGTTTGACACGCTATCTCCTCTCGTGAAGTTATTATCATTATTTATACATTACTATAACTGTAACGTCGAGAAAAGTCAATGCTAATCTCGCCGTTTTTAAGTGCTAGTTCGCGTAAGTTACTTCAATATGCTTGGGGTTTAAGGTTTCTATCACAATACGTTCTAATGAGATAGTAAGTATGCCATTTTGCACAACTGCGTTCTGTACTTCTACATATTCAGCTAAATCAAACGTTTGTAGACGGTTATTTATAATCGTTTATATTTTTTAATTCAGTATCATTGAGCAATGTTTTAGAATCAGCGCCTATCCCCTCGTCTAGTATTGCTTCAAGCAACAAAGGATCATAATTGTGATCGTTAAGCTTTTTTATTAAGTGCTTAGTATAGTCTCTACTATATGCACTCTCTGGTAATACATTTTTATCTAATTGTATCCAACTTTCACTATTAAATCTATAAAGTTTTGTCGGCAAATAATCAGTCCTAATAAACAACTTAGCATTAGACATATTCTCTGGGAATTCTATTCCAAACTCTACAGTGCTCTTAACATCTGTAATGAGTTCTGGATGTGCTATTTGTAATGCACTCTTTCTATGGCTCTTACCTTTGTAACTAATATATGCTCTTGGGTCTTTTTCTAAAATTAGTGCAGTGATCACCGCAACATTAACATCTGTTATTTTGGCTATCTTTTCTACCTTAATGACAGTTGGTTTAATTTTTTTTGCTACTTTCTTAACACCTTTTTTAGGGGTTATGGGTTCGACCTTAGATTCCGATTTATTAATATGATCTACAATGCCATCTGACGGGTGCCAGTTACCAAGGAAGGACTTGCCGACCATATTAACGTAATCATCTTCTAATTGTTCTGCTTGTTCTATAGTTCTCACTGGTTTCTTCCTACTCTGTTCAAATGAGTATTGACTCGCTATTAGCAACAGTACTGCTAACGGATCGAATACAAAAATAATTACCACAATAACCAACCGTACTGCATCTTCTAAAATACTTCTATTAGCTTCGCCATATATGAACTCAGCTATGTACTTTACAGGTCCTACGTCTGCTTCTAATTTTCTAAATCTACTCTCAAGAACTGTTCTATCTTCTACTCGACTTGTTAGTACAACTTGCGAGTCTACGATTTTTTGTTCTAACTGTAGTATCTTGTTGTCAATGTCTTCAGTCTTAATAGTGCTTTGATTCTTTAACTCATTAATCCTTGTATTAATAGTATTAACCTGGGGCTGGTGCTTAGTATCAACTGATATTAAATCTTCCTTTAACTGTGTTCTAATAACAGTAATTTCGTTATTGTATCGTGTCTCCTTGGCATTAAAACTAAACTTAGCATCTGCTATTTGCTGTCTTTCGTCATTACAAGAGAAACAATTCTTTAACTGTGCATTTAATAATGTGAGTTCTTTATCTAACGAATCCTGTGCTTGTTGTATGTTGCTGTTTATTAAAACAATATCAGTGTTTGCTTGCTCTCTATAACGATCTTTCTCTTTATTAATGTTATTGTTAATCTTATCTAACGATGCTTCTTCTCGTGCTACTAAGTTATCAACACGTGTATCAGCATTTCCTGTAGAGAACCGTAGTATTTCGTTATCCCAATTAGCAATTTTAGTCTTAAGACGTAGTATGCTTTCGTCTACAACTTCTATCTTTGCTATCTGCTCGTCCGATGCTGATGTCTGCTCAATATGCGATTTACTAAGGAAACCAAAGATTCCCAATGACGTTATAAACATTAAGATTATCACAGCAATAGTTAGATAAGTTTTAAGCCACCAGACTGCTTTCTGCCAATTTCTATGTAGCCACACTGCTACTACTAACTTCCCTACTTCTAACACTGACCCCATTATAATAATAGGTACAACACTCGCGGCAAATATAGCCGCCAAGCCCGATACTGAATAGAATATAGCAACTGCAGAAATGCTCAGTGCTGTGAATAGTGTTATATAATTAAATAGCATTGTTGTGTATTTATGCTATTTAGAAGTGGGTTAGTGTTTAAAACTCCACTTTAGTAAAAACCATGTTAAATCTTGGGGTGTATTAAACCTAAGCGTGTACTTACCGTTTGTGTTTATAGGTGGTGGTTCCATACAAACATTGTATTCTTTTTCAAAATATTCATACCTAGTAAGTGCATCAGAACCGTCTTCGTGAAGAATACACGGTGAATTGTCTTTAGTCTCTACTAACCAGTTAGCATGACGCTTATCAGACGAAGCATTCCATGCTGATTCTAATTGTTTCCATTCTAATGTTATTGTGTTGCGCAATTTAACTCCATTTTAATAAAAACATAGTTAAGTCTGACTCTGACTTAAAACGAACACTATTAAACGGTTCCGGTAAGAACTTATTAGGTTTTGGCCCTACTTGTATTAACTCTGCATCTGTTAACGATTGGAACTCATTGCGTATTTCTTTGTTATGTAATACGTATATTCCACTTTTAGAGTTCTTTTCGATCTTTTTTCGAGCATTGCTTACCGCTATGTCATATACCTTTCCAACACAACTTAGTTCGTTTAGATGTTTAGTAATCATGCCATCATTATACTATAAAAGGTTGTTCTTGTCAAGCCCACTTCAATATAAACATTGTTAAGTCTTTTTCAGACTTGAATTTAACTGCATTAAAAGAAAAGTTATCGTTGTACTGTGGTATTCTCTGAAAGCTCGTATTAAGAATAAAGTCTTTATGTTCTTCTATTGGTTGCCAACCTTCATCAATTACTAATAACTCAACATCGTGCGTTTCTTCAATGATTCTAGCAAGTTCAATTGATATTGTTACTACAAATGGGGTAGTGCCAACTGCAAAGCTTACAGCTTCTTTCATAGCTACTTTGTATGCTTTCTCATAAGCATTTCTAAAGCCTGGTATATCTTCTAAGTGCTTAACTATTGCTGGCATTTATGCCCACTTTAACGTAAACATCACTAGGTCTTCTTCTGATGCAAACTCTACCGATGTTATATAACCAAGTAAAATACCTGAATAAAAATTAAAGTTGTGTTGCATCTGAGATGCTTCTTTATCTATTAAGCTATACCCTGAGTTAAGGCTTTCAGGATCATCTATTGTACTAATTACTGTACACCCGCATATCTCTTTAAGCACTGAGCAAACTGTTTTTGTTGGGTCATTGCAGGCTACCTCAACAGCATGCCTTACTGCATTGTCAAAACCTATCAATGTGTCTGGATTCCTACGTATCTTCATAACTCAAAAGGATGCGAGGTAGGTTCTAACAAATCATGTAATTGTTTAGTATTAGTAAACTTATACAATTCAAAAGTCTTAAGATTTAAACCATATTTATAAATCAACACATGCTGAATAACTGCTTCTTGATATAAGTCGAGGTCGAACCGTTCTAAGTCCATGCTATAGCCTTTTAATATGTATTCTATAATAGTATCAAAATACCAACACCACATAATACGCCATATCTTTTTGAATTTATCGGAATATCTATAAACTTCATGATATCATGTATAGTATTATCTAAATTTTGCCATACATCTATAGAAAGAAGGTGTAAAATGTCATTTCTATCCGGTAATGAGTTAAACAGTGTTGCATATTCATCAAAATCAAATGGATTTTTATAATTTAATGCTATAAATTCCCGCTTATCATATACGTTTGCTAAAATTGATTTCTTCTGTTGCTCAGTTGAGTGACTAAAATAACATTCTAATATATCATCATGAGTCTGTTCGCTTCTTCGGAATTGTAAGAGTGAGTGATATAGGACCTGAGCCTTTGGCAATCGTACTAGTATAACAGGGTACTTCTTTTCTAGCATTAGGTTAAATGCTCTGTGCCATTCTGTGTGTTTATCTAAATGATAATTGCCTGAATGCACATACAATACATTAAATAAATTCTTGCTTTCTCTTTCTCTCTCTGGATTATCTAAAAGTTCAATTGCAGTTTTAACTCTTTTATATGTGCTACCTGTATTAATTGTTTCGAACCCATGCGCATTGTCCCCATCTGCATTATGTTTTTGCATCGGATTATCTGGTAAATCTACGTATTTGCCAGATGTTGTTAAGTACGTTGTATGTCCTGCAAGATAATGAAGGCTCCATGTCAAAAACGTTCCTCCTACTGCTGGATCTGTAATTATTGTAACTACCTTGCTCATGCCCACCTCAGTAAAAACATTGTTAGATCTCTTTTTGTGTGAAATTCTAGTTCAGATATCGTATGATACATTTGTGTGGGTAAAAATAACATAGCTTCACACTGTTTAGTCACTCTGCACTTACACATTTTCTCAAGTTCAGTAATTATTACAGCATTATGTAATATCCTACATCCTTTTTCTTCTGATACTTTGTTATACACATGGTCATAGGCATTTGCATACCCTAATAAATGTCGAGTTTCTACCCTTATGCCCACTTTAATAAAAACATAGTAACCTCATTAGAATCTTTAAATTTGAGGGATTGCCAGAATTTAGTGCTAACACCTTCAGTTACAAAATAACCTGTAGTAGAGTAGTTTTTTATGACCTTACAGTTATGCTCAGTCTCAAAGATATCTTGAAATACTCTAGAGCTTTTATAGCTAGACGTATAACCCTGATAAGAATGCGACATAGCATTCATAATGGTGAGTTTGTGGTCATTTACTGCTAATTCCATTGTTCTCCTCTAGTAGTATTTATAGTTCAGTATATAACTTTTAGAGAGCATGAAAGGTTAAATTTAACCTGAAAACACTGATTGACTACCCGATGTTAGCACGATACTGCACCCATAGTTATCGCCTATACGTGCAATACCTTTACTGTTAACAAACACAGAAGTACTTCCGGTCGTTAGTGTAGTTACGTGGGGTGTGCAAGGTGGTGCAGGGACACTTGGATGCGATGTATTAGAGTCGACTTGTCTGTGTGTGGGTATGTTGTTAGTAAGAACATCAGCAGAGCCTGTAGCCGCTGTTGGTACAACGCCACACTCATGAACCGATATTGTATCTCCTACTCTTGAAACTGCGCTTCCCATGCAGTTATTTATTCTGTTATGATCTGCTTCTCTGGTGGTAGGTCTAAGTCAGATATACCTCTAAGGTAATGTCCTTCTACATCATCACCTACTCTAGCAACTAACGAGCAGACATCTAAGTTAAGACTAACTGACTTCTCAGAGTCTGCTGATACCATGCTAGGCATTAAGCTAGGACCTTGTTGTCCAAATGCTAGGCTCAACGGTTTTATAATTTTTACAATATTGCCGTCGACACTATCTACTCTAGCAATAACTTCTTCGCCACTGTTTAACTTAAACCCGTATATCTTACCTTTCTTTATATTCATGCTATCCTTTTAATTCGTTAATCCTAGACTCTAATAATGGTTTTGGTACTGCCGCTAACCCAGTGTACCCACCTTCTACTAACAGAGTTCCGTTAACATACAACTGTGGTACTGTTTTATGTCCTTCTGCTACTATAAAATCTCTTGCCTTGTCATCTTCATCGATCCTGACCTCTATAAAGTCAATATCGTGTTCTATCAATAAATCTTTTGCTCTAATACAGAATCCACATCCTGCTTTTCCATAAATTGTAATCATAAACTAAATCCCTTTAATGTGTTCTCATCAACATCTTGCTTAACACCGCCTACAATGTATGTCGTAATCTCTGTTTCTTGTGGTGCTACCTGTACTTGAGAACCCGATATCCATTTACCTGTCCAGGGTAACGGGTCAGATCCTCCAACAAACGGCGAGTCTAAACCAACTGCCCGCATTCTCTTGTTAGCAATAAACTCAACATACTGTCCGAGCAATTCCTCATTTAGTCCAATAATAGAACCGTCTTTAAACAGGTACTTAGCCCAATCTTTTTCTTGCTGTACAGCATCTAAGTACATCGTAGTTGCTTCTTCTTTTGTCTCTTCTTGTATCTTAGCAAACATAGGGTCGTCTTTTGGTAATAACTTAATCATTGTTTGTGTAAATCCTAAATGCAAGTTTTCGTCACGGCATATCAATTTAATAATCTTGGCATTACCTTCCATCTTCTTAATCTCAGCAAATGCCCAACTACAAGCAAATGATACATAAAAACGTATACCTTCTAATACATTAACACTTAATAACGCAAGCCATAACCGCTTCTTTAATTCATACTCTGTAATTTCTAGTTTCTTTCCATTAACTGTATGCGTACCATATCCCAATAACTGGTAGTAATTGCTGTACTCAATTAAATCATCATAGTACTTACTAACATTAGCACCACATTCTACAATCTCTTGTATGTCTAGCATCTCATCAAACACTTCACTAGGATTAGAGTACACATTTCTAATGATATGGGTGTAACTTCTACTGTGTACTGTTTCATTAAATGCCCATAGACTAATCCAAGACTCTAACTCAGGAATACTTGCAATAGGTAAAAACGCAAGACTAGGACTTCTACCTTGTACTGAGTCTAATAGTATTTGTCGCTTTAAATTAGATGTAAAAATGTGCTGTTCGTGTTCAGTTAATGCACGGAAGTCTTTAATATCTCGTGTTACATCAACTTCTTGTGGTTGCCAAAAGAATCCCATTTGCTTATCTGTAAGCTTGTCTATCTTCTCATACTTTAGCGTTTCAAAACGCTGTATACCCATACTTCCGTTAGGATCTAAAAACATAGGACTGTCTATGTGACTTTTATCTTTATTTAAATTTATTACACTCATTGACTAACCTTAAAAACTGATCTAATTTCACGTGTATTACCACCTTGTTGTACATATTGCTTAACAGCATCTCGCCTATCTATTGCCCTAATGCGTTTAGTACTACCGTTGATTGAGTAAAGCAAAAAACTCTGAAACATTTAAATTTTACAGCTGTCGCAATCTTCGTCATCTGCATGTACATCTATCTCGCCAGCACCATCAAACGTGTTGAAGTAGTACATCTGTTTTCCACCGTACTTATAAAACATAACAATATGTTTAAGCATTTCGCTCATTGGTATCTTCTCATCTTCATATTGTGTAGGATTATAACTTGTATTAACACTAATACCTTGATCTATATACTTTTGCAATACTGCCATGACTTTTAAGTACCCTTCCGGGCCTGGTTGATCCCATAACAGTTCATATTTGCTCTTTAAGTGTCTGTATTCTGGTACTACTTGTGCCATTACACCATCTTTACTTTGCTTAATAGATACATAACTTCTAGGCGGTTCAATACCGTTTGTACTGTTGCTAATTTGTGCTGAAGTTTCTGCAGGCATTAACGCCATTAATGTAGAGTTTCTAATACCGTATTTTTTAAGATTTTTTCTTAGTCCTTTCCAATCTACTTTGTTCTTATGCTTAACTAGTTCGTTTACTTCTTTCTTGTACGTGTCTACTGGTAATATACCATCGCTGTATTTGGTTTCGTTGTTGCCCGGACATGCACCATGCTCTTGTGCTAACTCGTTACTTGCGTGTATTAAGTAATAACTCCAGTGCTGTGCCCATGTATCTACTAATTCTAATCCTTCTTTACTATTATAACCAGTACCGTGTTTTGCTAAAAAGTACGCTAAGTTAATAATGCCTACACCTAAAGGCCTGCGTTTTTCGGTTGCTTTCTGTGCGGCTTTAACAGGATACCGTTGGTATGTTAGCAATGAATCCAGACCTCTTACTGCTAAATTACAAGCACTTTGCATGTCCTCTGGGTTCTTGAACGCACCCCAATTAATTGCCGATAATGTACAAAGTGCAATTTCACCTTCTTCGTCATCGAGGCTACTGAGCGGTTTAGTAGGCAAATCAATCTCACAACATAGATTACTCATCCTAATAGGAGCAACATCTGTTTTAAATGAACTATGTTCGTTAGCGTGATCCACGTTCATTAAGTAAATTCTACCTGTGTCTTTACGTTCTTGCACAAATGACTGAAACAATTCTAACGCTGGTACCTTTTTCTTACGTATAGAAGTCTTACGCTCGCATATTTCATACAGCTCTTTGAACTTGTCTTGGTCTGCATAAAATGCATCATACAGTTCAGGCACATCATTAGGACTAAACAGCGTAATATCTTCGCCTGCAAGTAAACGCTCGTACATTAACTTGTTAAACTGTACGCCATAATCAAGCTGTCTGATCCTAGTTTCTTCTGTGCCTTTGTTGTTTTTTAGAACAAGAAGATCTTCGACTTCTAAGTGCCAAATAGGGTAATACAGAGTAGCGGCTCCTCCACGAACACCGCCCTGTGAGCAAGATTTGACCGCCGTAGTAAACAATTTATAGAAGGGTATAACACCTGTATGGTAAGCATCTCCGCTTCTAATAGGAGAGTTAATTGCTCGTATTCTACCAGCACCAATACCTATTCCAGCTTTCTGACTTACGTATTTAACAATACTGCTTGTTGTGGCATTAATAGAATCTAAACTGTCGTCTGTTTCTACTAATACACAACTACTGAACTGTCGCTGTGGTGTTCTTACACCTGCCATTACAGGAGTAGGTAGACTTATTTGATGCAAGCTAATTGCATCGTAATATTCTTTAACCCAATGCAATCTAGTCTTTTTACCTTTCTTTGGATAATGTGCGAATAGTGTTGCGGCAATTAACGCATAACATACTTGCGGTGTTTCGAATATCTCTTTAGTAACTCTATTCTGTACTAAGTATTTTCCACGTAACTGTTCCATAGCAACATACGTAAAATCATTATCACGATCATGCTTAACAAAGTTATTAATATAATTCCATTCACCTTCGCTATATTCTTGCAATAGCAACGGATCATAAAATCCTCTATTAGTGTTCTTATCAACAATATCATAAATGTGACACGGAGTAAACTTACCGTATACTTCTTTACGTAAGTGATAATTGATTAGTCTGCCTGCAACGAACTGGTAATTTGGGGTTTCATCTGTTATTAAATCAGCAGTTGCTTTAATTAGCGTTTCTTGAATATCACGTGTGCTGATGCCGTTGTAAAACTGTATATGGCTTTTGATCTCAATATTACTTGCACTAACGCCAGTAATGCCTTCTGTCGCCCAGATTACAACTCTATGTAATTTTTCTATGTCTAATTCTTCTTTGGTACCGTTGCGCTTAGTGACTATTATACTCATGTTCTATAATTTATTGATACTTGTTATGTATGTATCGAATTATACAGAGCGCAGGTTAGAATAACTCTTATTTTTAACCTAATATAATCGAACGAGTGAATAGCTCATAGTAGCATCTGTCGTAGCGGTAATATCTGTAGTTGTATATTTTACATCTACATCTGTGCCTGTTTGTGTTACGGTAAGTGTAACGCCAGTAGATGCATTTTCTGTAAACGTATCGTTGTACGTTATTGCACAATTATTCGACTCAGTAGCTACATTTATAACTCCTGTACGTATTGTGCTAACTCCAGCATTATTATTACGTCTAATAGTGTAATTTATATTAAACGCATTAAGCTGTACATCTAATGTAGTTGAATCTAGCAAATTAATATCAATTATTGACGTAGCTACAGCCGTTGCATTTGCTAATATTACTGTTCTACCTACGTCGCGAACATACGTGCCTAATTCAATTTTATTACTTGCATCAAATCCAATAGAGCCTGTTTCGTTTAGTGCTATCCTAGGAAACGTAACATTATCAGTATCATTACGGTTAAACATGTCGCCGTAGCTAGCATTGTTCTTAGCGTGAATGTCAACTATAGGAAATGTTGGAGAACCTGCACCACCAAATGTATTGCCAACATCATAGAACATGTTAAATGCTGATATGTTAAATGAAACCTCAATAAAATGACCAGGCATGCCTATTATGATGCCTTGTCTAGATATATTATCAAACGTATTTTGTGAAATTCTAACACCTGTAGGACCACCATCAACTGGTGATTCGCCTATAACTACACCTTTGTAATGTGTATCAAATCGCCCATTTGAAAAAGTAATACCTCTACATTCAGCGTTAATGTCTAAGCCAATGCCGGTTCCCGATGTGCTACACTTATCAAATGTTATATTCTTTGTTACTACTGCGGCTGTACTTCTAATAGTAACTGCCGCGTCTGAGTCAGCGACTGTAATGTCTGCTGTTGTTCCAGGACCTGCAAAATGTACACTATCAAAGTAACATTCAGTTGCTTGTTCTACAAACATTATCGCTTCATCATGGTGTACTGTAGATTGGATTGTAAGACTGCTGATCTCTATATTCGACGGAGGAATAGCACCAAAGTTACCGATACCAGAGCCGGTTTGCTGTTTGCTATCTGCAGTTCTCATTGCGCAAGTAACAATCGAACCTTCGTATCTAATAGTAGAACTATTTGCACCTTCTCCCCATAACTTAGCAAAAGATGGAACTTCTATGCATCCGGTTACTCTATATGTGCCAGCTGGAAAAAATAAACTTCTTCTAACTTCAGTATTTGTTTCTCTAGCAAATAATTCAAATAATGCTCTGTTAATAGCATCAGTATCATCAGTTACTCCATCTCCTACTGCACCAAAATCTCTTACACTAGCAAAATCATCAAACTTTTCTTGTAGCGTTCTATTTACAGGTGTACTAGGTATAGGTCCTGTTACGACTTCGTAACCTGCTAACGTACCTTTATACGTGTAACCTGTTGATATCGATAGTATATTACTAAACTGTGTTAGAATTTCTGTGTTACCAATAATAGGTGCACCATCAACAAGTTTACCGTTACCGATAAACAGACGTCTTTCGTCTAACGACCATCCAAGCTCTGCGCCTGTCAATTGTGGTAAGTTTTCTTGTAATCCTTTACGGTGTGTAATTCTGGAGATTTGCGTGATCGCCATGTGATACCTCTAGTTAAATGCTTTTAACTATTTATGCGATATTATTTTCGTAGTATTGCTCTACTTTTTTCCACCAAACATAGTCCCATTTTTTAAACTCTTCACCTTCAATGACCCATTCTTGATACTTCTGTCCTTCAAAGAGTCCGGGGGTAGGTTGATTTGGTTTAACACACATTAATATAACACCGCGCTGTATGTTAGTGCCAAACATAGCATTGTGTGCCGCTGAATAAGCCGCTAGCTGTATGCAATAGTCTTGCACACGTTCATCTGTTTTTGGTTTATTTGATTGCTTAAAGTCCATAATAGCAGGGTGTCCGTCGTGTTCTCCTACTAAGTCAGTAGTGCCTGCATATATCTCTGGGTAGTATAACGGTACTTCTGTACCCCAACATTCGTTAACATTACACATACCTTTATTAACAATCTCTTCTGCCATTATGTGTGCTTCTTTTGCAAACGGATTAGTACCTGCTTTCTTAAGCTTGCCGTCAATAACATAATCTTCAAGGTATTTGTGCATCCTAGTACCTCGGTTGGCCGCTTCTCTACAAATAGCGTCTGCCCTTGCTTCACCTATTGCTTTACGCCAGTTTTCAAGACCTGCTTTATCTTTTTCATCTTTAGTTGCTGATAAAATCGTGGTTACTGACGGTAACGCACCTGTCGGGGTATTGTATAGGCGTTTGCCATCTATGGATTTTCTGGAAAGTTCAGAGTATAGATATCTTTCTACTAATAATGACATTAGTATATTATAACAGGTTACTTATGCCCTGTCAAGTATGTATTTGATACTGTCTAATTTGCTGTCAAACCCTGCTATAAATCTATCTACAAATTGTGACACTTTAGCACTAATATCTGCAATGTAAGAGTCGCTTTCTTCTTCTTTTACTTTAACTCTTAATGCAGGTTTGCGTTCTTTTTCTATAATAGTTGTGTAGGTCTTTTCTAATCCCTCTAACATCTGAGTTAGTTCAGGAACTCTATCACTTAATTGATCTACTAACGCTTCAAGCATAGCTTCATAATCTGTTTTTTGTGTAGTAACTGTTGTACGTTTACTGATATTAATTGTCATGCTAGCAGTTTCGACTACTCTAGTCATAATCTCATCTTCAGCATCAAACAAATCTAGTGCCTTATCACGAACTGTGTTATTTAATTCATCTCTTGCTTCTTTTAACTCTTTAGCTTGTTCGTCGAGTTGTCGATATCGTTGCGCTAACCTAGTATAAGCTGAACTGTGTTGTTTAGAAAGTTCTACTTGAACTTTATCAAGAATGCCTTTAACTTCTTTTTCTTTGTAATCAAGTGATGCGTCACGGTCTTCAGTTACGAAAATCTTAACGCCTGCATTCTTTAAAATGTTGTCTAGTTCTGAAAGGATCATGCTGTTATTTTACCTTATCTAAGGCCTGCAATCCTAAGCATTCTGTCCATTTCAGTCATTACTTCTGCATTATTTTCAACACTTTCGTCCCATCCCATGCCGGCATTTCTGTTTAGCTGTTTGTTACGTAAAGCTCTTTGCTTCTCCATACCTTCTGGAGATCTTGTTTGTCCTGTAAAGTTTGAATCAGCATCTAAGTCGTAACCAAAGTCGTCTGTGTTTTGTGCGCCTTTGGTTACCGTAGGATCAGCCATTGTAGCATTACCTGATATTGAACTTCCTGATACTCCTGGAACTCCTACGCCTGCTTTTGGCTTGTTTACTGCTCGTATTAACTCATCTTGTTGATCACCGTCTATAGCACTTAGATCTTGTACAGCTTTGGTTTTATCTAGACCGTATTTGTCTTGTACTTTTCTACGTGTGTCTAGTTGATCTGGGCTTAAATCTACATCAGCTGGAGCAGTATCCATTTGAGGTTTCACTTTGTTGCCTGTTTTCTTAGCTCTTGCTTGTGCTAACTTAGCCGCTTTAGCATCTGCTCTTGCTTGTGCTTTTGCTTGTTGATCTAAATCATAATCTGCATCATACTCTGCATCTAAATTATCAAACTGGTCATCTGCTCTACGTACGTCCCATTCTGTGCGCTTATCTGCTTGTATATCATCTGCTCTTGCTTGTGCTTGTCTATGTGCTTGTGCTTGTTTAGCCGCCTCATATTCTGCATCAGGATCAGTATCATCAGATGGAATTGGTGCATAATACTCATCATCTGGCATCTCTGCGCCAATTTCATCTACATAGTAATTTGCATCATCAACATCTTGATCGTCTGCCATTTGAGCATACTTGTCCCAGCGATCAGGACTAAAACTTGTGCCATCTGGGCCAACAGGGCCAACATTTCCTAAATTACCATCTCTCATTGCACGTCTATAACGTGATAAATTAACTGCATCGTAATCTACTGTCTCTTCCTCTTTTGGTGCACTAAAATTACTTGTAAGATCGTCCCACCAGTCTTCGTCTATTTGTTCATCTTCCTTTATTGGTGCACTATCTGTATAATCGTCCCATGTCTTTTTGCCAGTAGATAATGTTCGCATCATGTCTTGAGCGGCTTCTTTACCGTATTTTTGTATCCATTCTAAGGGTCCGTCTTGCTTTGCTTGTGGGGTTCTCTCTACAGGCTTTTTATCAAAAGGATTGCTTCCATATCTATCCAATGCTTTAGCCATTGCATCTCTGGCTTTAGTTTGTCGACTATGCGGAAAACTAAAGAATGGCATATATCTATCTTGCCAGCTGTCTGTATGGTCTTCGTCTACTTGCTCATCTGCTTGCTCATCTGCTTTAGCTGTTGGCAACTTATCATCGCTAGATATACCTAATGCGGTTAAAATATTTCCCAACCACTCTTCTGGCGGTGACATCTCTATGTCACTCCATTTCTCCGGTTCGTCATGTGCTTCAGTTACTGGGTCATCTGCAGGTAGTCTAACAAGTCCATGTTGTTCTTCGTGTGAAAGAGTATCGATATAACCTTTAGGTTTACTTCCGTCTGGATAGTTGCCGTCTTTGTCATAACCTTTAGGTTCACTTCCGTCTGGATATTTGCCGTCTTTATATCCGCCTTTATAAATATCTTTAGCATCATACTCTTTAAGCATGTCTAAACCTGCATTTCTCATTAATGCTTCAAATTCTGAACGTTGTTTCATATTACCCTCTGTTTTTATTCATAGCCCTTTTCGCCATGTTATTAACTGTATTACGGGCTTTGTCTACTGACATACCCTGATCTGTAATTTCTTTTTCGCTTGAGAATGTTATTTTATTTTTATCTATGTCTCTTACAACATTACTTAAAGCACCTCTTTCAATCATATCACTTAATGAGTCATAGTCTAATGACATACCCATTCTATCTGCTATTGATACAAAAGCATCTACACTTAACGTAGATGCAGAATCCTCATCGTCGGCTCTTCCGATTAAAAACTGACTTAATGCAGTTAATTTCTCTTCTTCAGATTCGTATAGCTCTTTGATTTTCATTTCTTTACGTACTCTTCGGCTTTATCTACTAACTCTTGCAAACTCTCTAATACGCCGCCATCTAAACCGCCTGCTCCTGCGCCAACTAATACTCTTAAATCTGCTAGACCAGCTTGTTGCCAATGTTGGGCAACTTCTGGCTTCATGTACTGTACAATTACTGCCTCTAACTCATTAGTAAAGTTATTAAGTTTATGTTGCATTTCATTAATTGCGTTACGTGCTTCATCAACATTAAAGTTACTTACGTCTTGGACCGGTTGCTCTTTACGTTCTGAAAATATATTAACTAAGTCAGACCTAATGTCTTCCATCAGGGTTGACATTATCTTCTCTCTCTTCCTAATTCCATATCACCGCCTGGTACTGGGATTGGCTCTTCTACTGGAGCATCATCTGGAATACCGTCGCCATCTAAATCTGCACCCATATCCATGTCATCCATGCCTAATTCGTCCATTGGCGGCATGCCTGCGTCTACACCTGCTAACTCACCCATTGGATCTGCTAGACTGCCTTCACCTGTAACTATTGCTACAGCGCCATCCATTTGAGTTTTAGTATCACTTAATGTGTCTGACAATGTCTGCAATGCCGCTGACATTGTGTCTTTAAACTGTGTAGCTTGATCAACACCAATTTCTGATTTCATAGTGTCTGCTAATGCTGGAACATCTTTGTGTTGTAAATCAACCATGTCCTCTACCATCTTTTGTACTCTGTCGACCATATCTTGTGCCGCTAGTACAACTTGTGCTGATGAAACTTCATCTTCGTTTAGTACACGCTTAGACTCTACAATCTTACGCATAAATGCTCTAGCAGTATCTTTACTGTCTAATACAGTTAGTAAACTTTCACTAATGCCACGTTTTTTAAGTTTCTTGTATTCCTTTGCGGAAATATCTTCTCCCATTGCTGTTTTCTTTAAGGCGTTAGCATACTCGCCTGACATCTGTCCCGGAATAATTGGTTTCATACTTTTTCCTGTATTTGTGTTGTTGCCACCAAACGATCCAGGATCGCCTGCTTCATTTAATTCTAGTACTTTTGCAGTTAATGTTTCTGCAAGCATTAACATTTGCATGTACGACGAATCGTTCTGGCTGGTGTGAAATTTATGTGAGTGTCTAAATTCACTAATAAGCTCTTGTGACTTGACTAATAATTTAGAGGTTTCTTTAAGAGTAAGAGCATCAAGGTTGATATCTACTCCGAATTGCGCTTTATAAGTGTTAGCGTACTTCGATGACGTGTTTTTTTCTGCTAGTTCGTTTAGATTCATTGTCCAATCCTAATTTTTTGATGTATTTAGCTCGTTGTATATATTTATGTAACTTGCCTTTTAACTTGTAGTGTTTAAGATTGTATTCTTGAAGTCTTGCTAATAGCACACCTTCTCGATGAGATGAAGGAGTATTCTTTAATACTTGTTTGGTATGTGTAATATCACCTAGTAAGAATTCTATTTTATTGTCACATGCTATTATGTTGTTTGCTAACTCTATTTCTTCTTTCTTGTCTGCTATGCACCATGATATTGCACTAGCTGATGTATATGTAGTAACTAGATGTTTTAGCTTACCATTCTTTTCGTAAATGTTAAACTTATTATCATCTGGAATAATCTGATATTGATTATAAACAATGTACGTGTCGCCTATCTTTGAAATCAATTCATTAGAATCAGCTGTGAACTCTTTTTTAACTAGCTTTTTAAGTTTGCGTTTAACCTTACTGAAAGTCTTTTTCATACTGTTATTTATTACCTGATTCAAAGTATATGTTACGCTCTTTACAATTAAAGTGTCCGTTAACCTGTACTGTTTCGGTTAAATCTTGTAACATAGGAACATTATTACAATCCTGATATAACGCACCTACAGTATCATCCGCAATTGCTAATGCACCTACTGATTCAAACTCAAACTCTAATGTCCAAACTGTATGCTTACCTTTGTATTTCTTATCAAATTTATATTTAGAAAGCAATTGGTTAGTCTTTATTTTAGGACCTCCTAACATCAACGGTTGTATCCTTAACGACAGTACTTGTAATAATACCTCATAGTTACTTTGCTGTCTGCGGCGAAATCTCCACTCTTGTTCGTTAGTAATCTCTATACCTGTTTTAGTAACAAGTGGTAGTTGATCAATCCTAAAACTTCTAACTACAGCAGTCTCAGTAATATCAAATAGAGAATATACTGTTACGTGTTGCAAAGGGTTTCTAAGATTTTAAGTTGTTCTAATGTTTCTCTTATAGCCGGGTTTTCTATTGCTAAGGTATCCCAATCCTTGTATCTAAGATAGTAACGCCAATTCTCTGTGTCGTCTGTTACAATTAATCTACGTTCCTTAGAACCTATTTGCCTAGCATAAACAGTCTTGCCGCCATCTGGGCTTTCGTAAATTGTTTTAACGTCTTTTAAATTATCCATGTCGCTATTTACGTCATAAAAAAAGCCTGGCTAAAAAACCAGGCTTTTTTACGTGCTTAAAGCACTACGTAAGATTAACTCTTAGTAGTTAGCTAATGCCGCTGATGTAACACCTGTTACGCCACCGAAGTTAGAACCTGCCGCAATTGCCGGACCTTCAGTAATAACCGTAACTACGTCAGTTACGCCTGCTTCAAATGTACCAACTGCTGTAATAGTGTTAGTTGTCATGACAAAATCACAAACATCATTTAATTCTGCTTGTGTCATGTTAGATTTAGAAAATGTTGAAATAGCAATGTCACGACCGACTGCTTCAAATGCGCCATGATTACCATGTACTTTAGTTACTGATGCCATAATAGACTCCTTTATTCTTTGTTTGTAGAGACAACAACCGTTGTATCTTACACTTATTTATGTCAGTCTGTTCAAAGCTTTCTGGAGTGGGGCATGTAGATCAGGATATATACTAACACCTTTACGTATTGCCAACAGTAGATGTCTAATATTACGTATTCTATCAAATACGCTTGCTCTATCGTAGTCATGCATTTGTCTTCTTAACTTCTGATGCATATCGTTAGTACCTTTAGTCTCCCGCATTAATATTAGCATTAGCTGATAGAAATCACGTTCATCTACTCTACCGTTAGCCATATCTCGCAATATTCTTCTTATACGTAACTCAGGTAATGAGAAACTAGACTGCTTACCGAAGTACTTCTCTTGTTGCATTAGCATAACCATTGCATTATATAAGTCTGGTTGCGATACTTTAAACTCTTTAAACGTAGGATATACCATTATGGACTTAGCATATTTTATTGCTGTCTTTTGGTCTTCATGCCACAATATCATAAGCGCATAAAAGTAGTTCAGCATTATTAACGCTACTTGATCAACATCCATATTCTTAACTTCAGATAAACGTCTGAATACTCTTGCTTCAGTTAGGTCTTGTAGGAAAGAGAAATTACTCATCATGCATCTTTAAGTAAACAGGCTCTTCTTCAGCATCATCATCTGTTTCAAATATTACTTCACTACCTGTAGAGATTATTTTATCTCTTAACCGTGCTAAAAAATAAACTTCGCTCTCAGTTTCATTAATGTTCTCTTCTTCCATCTTATTCTCCTCTTGCTTGTTGCATGCGCCCACCTAGCCATTGCTGTGCTTGTGTTGGATTTAATCGTCTTAGCGTTCTAGTACCCGACGGTCCAATCCTAACAGGCATTTCCGTTGCATCTTCCATTTCTAATCCGACTGGATTTTCTATTGGGGTCGGACTTAACTTAAACTTAATGCCGGATCCATCCATATCGTAGAACCATGCTCCGTCAAACTTAACAAATATTGCACCGTCTGCTTTTACAGCTTTAACAGGTACAATATTACCAGGACGCTTCTCGCTTGTTGGTACTTCTTCTCCAAACGGTACTACTGCTTGTACTGCTGGCATCTCTGCACTTACTGTAGGTGTTGGTTCGAGCTCTTCTACCGGTACTAAGCTTAATGTAAACAATGCTGTCATATAGTTCAATGACTTATTGGTACCTATTTGTCCACTAGTACTATAATCTACTAATTCTTGTATTCCTTTTTGTGAGTATCTACTCTGCGGCACTTGCATATCACCGTGTATAAACTGTGATAACTCTGCTTGTATTATTTGTTGTGATGGGACTTGACCTTTGTTCCTTTTTATTATGTCGGCCAAACGGAACTTCCAAGTATTAAGCCATCCTTCTGCGGCATCACGAATCTTGCTGTCTTGCTTTGCTTCTTTAAAAGCATTTAAGAATCCACTACCTTTAATAGAGCCAACAAACCGTCTGACATGGTCCATTAGACCTTCGTTAATTACTTCCTTTACCCTCATTTATTTTCCTTAGACTACGTTGAAACTTACGATTATCACCACTTTTTATCGAATTCAATAACTTACGGGATAAGTTCTCAGCTTCTTCATTAGTATAAGTTTCAGAAATTAAATCTAACAATCTACCTGCGCTTTCAATAAGGCTATCGGCACGACTCCTAATAATATGTTTCTTATCACTTTCAATATGAAAATTCTCAAGTTCTTCAAGAATGCTTCTTGTCCGTTTTTGCATTAATGACCCCTAGTAGTTGCTGTATTTATTTAGATTTAATGCTATTCAACATGCTCTGCAATTTAGCACTTTGCGTATTTGATGTATTTGCTTTTACTTTTGGTGTATTCTCTGGAGGTATACTCGGAGCTCCTATTTTAATTTTTGACATTATCTCACTTGATGTCGGTGTATCTTCAAGTTCTGCACCCTCGTCTGTAATTCTTAGAGTATTCATGTCAAACTCTAGTTCTACTTTTTGTCCTACACCCGAACTAGAACGTGTTTTCATTAACTGTATTTGATACTTTCCTCTTTCACGCATTGCTCTGCTTGTAAAAATACCGAATACATTATCTGCTGTATTAATTTTAGAAATACCACCCGAAATATGACTATGATCAAACTCTATTTCTTCTACTGCTGACCTGTTTAACTGCGATGCTGTTACCATAATAATGTCTAGCTCTTTTGCTAGATTTCTTATCTCTTCTGATACGTACTTGTCTTTAACAAACAAATTCTCAGGACTAACCTTAGTACCAACTGGCATTAATAAGTCTAAATAATCAATACACATACAGTCCATCTTTATGCCATGTTGTATCTCTAGTTCTTTAACGTAAGATCTAATGTCATTAACTGTACTCTGTGCTGGCATGTACTTAATACGTAGCTTACCGTACTTCTTTCCTAGCATCTTAACTTTCATCTCAACGTTATCTAAGTCTCTGAATACTTGCTTAGTTGCTGTGTCTGTCATCATAGAATCTATACGCCAACTACATAAATTCTCACTTAATTCTAGTGTTATAAACACTCCATTAAGTCCTTGCTCTACCCAATTAACTATTAAATTCTGCATAAACAACGACTTACCGGAGCCAGATCCACCTGCAAATATCTGTAACTCGCCTTTATTAAACCCACCGTACAACTTCTTATCAAGCATCGGCCATCCTGTACTAACTTGTCCGTTGTTTTCTTTAATTGCTAAGAGTCTAGCTCTAGGATCTGCAAAGTAATCAGTGCCCATGTCTTTAGTTAGGCTAATCTGTACTGCATCTTTAATAATTTTTTCTACAGGATCATACTCACCTTTCTCTAATAAATCTGCACTTTGTAGTATTGCACGTTCTAATTCTTGTCTACGTGTAAATCCTTCAAACTCTGTTAAAAACCAATCATAATGCCCGGCAGTTAATTCTGATACAGGTTCTACTTTAAGACCTGTAGTGGCTGTAACTTGTTCATAGGTCGGTAACGTACCGTGGTTATCTGAGTGTGTCTTTATGAACTCTGCAATTTCTTGTAAATCAGCATGGAAGTTCTCAACATTGTAAATATTTTGTACCCGAATATAACTCTCAGCATCGCCAAGCATCATCTCTAAGAAAAACTTTTGTATATCCTTACCGTATTCTTTCACTTAAACTTTTTACCGTATTCGTTCACTTAAACTTGTTGTTAAATTTCGTTAGTACTTCTGCCTTAAATCCGCTTTGTTTATTATTAACTATAGACAGCATTGTAGCTATTTTACCATGTTTCTGTACAGCATCGTTTACATCTTTAACCTTATCATCCCACTTTGGTATACTTACATTAAACCCGTGCTCAATAGCCTTTTCTACTAGCTTTAGTCCCGCTTTATCTTGATCTGGCACGACTATAATCTCTCTGTACAGTTGTTTTAACTGCTGTGCTTGATCGTTGCTAATTTCATTATGCAGGACTGCTAATCCATTGATACTTATCGCATCAAGTATTCCTTCTGTAACTATAGCATACTGCCAATTCTCTTTCTGCAAATCTAATCCAAACACGTAACCAGGTTGTTGCTCGTTTAAGTACTTAGGTAATCTGTCATCTAAGAAACGCGATGTATATCCTACTATCTTATTATCGTTTGTGTATGGTATGATTATCCTATTCTTGTAACGTGCTTTGCCTCTAGGAGTAATCATAAACGGGTACTCGTCGTACTTTAATCCTCTTCCTTTTAAATAACTAACAAACTTTTTATCATGCTGTGTTATTGCGCGTGCCTCTTCAGGTAATGCTATTTCCTTAAACTCTATCTTCTTACGCTGGACAGTTCTGTCATCTAATATATCTGTAATGCTCTTGTGTCTTAAACTTTCTAAATTAAGCCAGTCTATATCAATACTACTTACACCCAACCAACCTAACAAGCATCTTGCTTTGAGTGTCACAGGACGACCTAATGTAAAACCTGCTTTGTATCCGCAATTAAAACAATGATAATGCCAATCAGTTGTGCTATCTAGCATTACCCCACCGCGACCGCGTTTATCTCGTGACTCGCCGTTGTATGTACAGCAAATCGCATTGAAACTTATCCAGCCACTGCTTGTTTTTTTTCTTTTTGGGGGTAAGTAGGATACGATATCTAGCATTATATTATTATATAGTAAAAATAATGCTAGGTTAGAATGAAAAGTCCGAATCGCACACCTGTCGGACTAGCAAGTTATGAGGGTATAAACAAAACTATTACTAAAAAACCCTGCGCTAACATAATACTTTTGTGCATGGCGTTATGTTACGGAATACCTCGCCACCTTTTCTAAGCATAGTCAATTAGACTAGAAGTCTTAGACACTACTTTAATTTTGGAAATACGCAAAGCTACGTATCGCTATCCGTTAACATAATACGTTTCAGTATTACCGAATAACTCTAAAGTAATAAAGGACCGTCACTTTAGGGTTGATATCATGCATGTAAGCGACAACCAACACCTAACATTAGTCGGTAACAACTAACTGCATATCAACTATTATACTTCATTCTAAATACTCATCAAGTGTTTCTGCAATTATTACATGTCCGAGTTCATTTGGGTGTCCGCCTGGTTTAAAAACTGGAAAATACTGGTTCTCTTCATTAAGTACATCACGAATCTGCAAGTTATGCAAGGTATTACATTTTATAAATGTTCTAGCTAGTAAATTAAACTGCACTACAGGTATATTGTAACTTGCTGATACGCCATCAAACATTCTAACTGTTGTTTTATAGCGTAATTTATCTAATTCGTTACAAGCAGACATTGCTGTATGGTACTTGTGTAGCTTATGCCATCCATCGGGTACGTTAGGTCCTGCACAATCTAACCATTGTGCATGCAAGTATCTATTCCAATCAGGGTCATCTCTGCCAACGTCATGGTTAGGGTCATACCAGCTAATCCTACTTTCATCTGTTAGTCCTACTAGCAAAATAGAGTCTTTAATGTATTCTTCATTATGATTATCTAACCACCACATAAGATTCCACTGCATCGACTGTAAACTTGAGCCAGGGAATGCTAGATTTTCTTGAGTTAGGTTATACTGTTTAGCAAGTATTCCTGTGTAGCAACGACTTAATCGATATTCGTCATTCTGTGTGTAATGACTAGGAATATTTTTCTTTTCTAAGTCTGGATCTAATAGTTCATCACCGAACGCCCAACTGCAACCAAACGATACTAAATTCTTTAATTCAGGTGTTTCGTTTTCCTGCAATTGCATTTCTTCCCTGCTAATATTTCTCTAAGATGTTCATCAAATGTTTCTATAGTTATCGAAGCTAATACGCTCTGTAAATCTGATTGTTGACTTTTACATACTTTTGCTATTAACTCTCCCATAGCTTCTACTGTTTCAGTTATACATTCACTAGTATGTTCGACATCAGTAGCAAATTTGTCTTTAAATGCTTGCGTATTCTCTTCAGTAACCTCATCAAATTTTAAACTTGTATCATTCTTCACTAATAACCGTCTTGATGCTTTAAATACTTAGCTTGGATGTATGCTTTAACTAGCCCGGATCGTACAATATCTTCTACACCAAATTCATTTATACTAAACCAGTTGACCATCGATTCTAACACTTCAACAAACTTACCGATATCCATGTCTTTTAATTTAGTAAAGTCAGTTTGCATAAAATCACCACAGAACATTGCTCTGGAATCTCTGCCTAGTCTAGTTAATACCGAGTCTGCTTCGTGTGCTGTACAGTTTTGAAATTCATCCATTATTACAATACAATTAGTTAACGTAATACCGCGTACATAAGATGTAATCATAAACTGTATTACACCTTTTGCTACTAATATCTCGTATGCATCGTCGCGTCCGAACAGCTCAGAGCATATTCGTTTGTATGGAAGTTCATATATCTGTGACTTTTCGTTTAAATCGCCTGGTAAGAAGCCTATGTCGCGTGTTGGAACTGCACTTCTAACAATAATAATCCTTGATACTTCTGTCTTACCGTTGATTATCTCATGGAATGCTTTGTATAAACTTAAGAATGTTTTACCTGTTCCCGGAAAGCCTAATAACAACTGCGATTTCCCGCTATCGTAATTATCAAAGAATGATTGTTGTGCTTCTGTTATTGCTTTAACATCAATTAGTTTTAAATGTTGTTTAGCTATGACGCTAGCGCCACTAAATTTATTGTTTGCTGACATTAAAGTTTATCTGTATAGTATTTTATCAATTGTGCCCTCGATTGGTGATATACTTGTTGGTGTTCCTTCTATTTTTATTCTTAAAAAAGGATGTGTTCCTGTTATATTATAATAGTTATTGCTAGTCGTTGTCGTGCTGAAAATTGTTGCAGAACTTCCTACATCAGGTACAATATCATACCATTCTAACGGGTTAGAACCGCCTACTACTGAGCCTTGTAGTTGTAATGCTCCTACGAAGTCAGTTATATCTACTTGGAACGTATGCAATAACTGATCTTTGGTTTCTACTTGGCTAGTAACTATTGGATCAGACCTTGGTGGTCTACTAAAATTGAATAAATCCGGTACTGTTACATTAACACTATCAACAAATTTAGGATACACGCTATCTAATATCTCTAAATTGCCTCTAGCATTAGCATCATCGTCCATAAACGTAGGATCAAATAACGAATTAAAGCTACGCTCTATACTATAGTGTGCTCGTTGACTCTCAATGTTATCTAAGTCACTTCCCGATAGTACTATTTTCGCTTTGCCCTTCTCTACGTTTGTTATTGTTAGATCTTTACTTAACAATAGCTCGTCTCCTTCTCTGGATAATATCCTAAAAGTAAATACTGTGCTACCTAAATTAATAGGTTTTTGATCTTGGTTAAGAAATTGGAATAGTAAAGTAGTATCTACTCCTTTATGTGCTTTTAAGTTATAAGAATACACTTCTGAATACCTCGCTCGATAGATGCTGTTTAATTCTAAATCCGGGTCGACTATAATGACCCGTTTGTGTTGGTTGTATAAATAGACTTTAGTTGAATACATGTGTATATTTATATGGAAAATGAACTATTTCAAAAGGTATCCGAAAAATATCCATTTTTGTCAATAGTTCGTTATGCAGGGGTTGAATATATAGGAATAGTAATGAATCAGGACAAGCTCTTTACTACTATGTATAACTTTGGTGATATACAAGACCAAAAAAAGAAACAACTGTTCTTAGAATTAGGGGAAACATGGTGGTGGGAAGCAAATAGAAGCGTACCTATAAACTTATTCTTAAAGAAAGAGTTCGCGCAATTTAAGAGTTATAGACTAACGTTTACTAACAAAACTGTAGAGTTATTAAGTGGTCCATGCACTAGCTTAGATAACATCACTCATAAACGATCTAAAAGAAAATCTATAACTCTTGTAAGAAATCCTGATCAATAATATTCATGTGTAACGCTACTAATGTTGAGTACGAGATAGCGTGTGCTTGTTTAAAGTAATAAGAATCATCGTTAGGCTTGATCCAAACTTCCTTAGCAATATCTTTCCAGTCTTTGCCTATTAAATATCGTTTAGCTGGTCTTATAATAGCTAAGAACATAGCCATCCTAGTAATACTATCTGGCTTCATTTTCTGTACCAAGCTGTAATGATCGCTAATGTGTATTAGTTGCTCGCAAAACTCTTTACTTTGCAACTTGCTCCAATTTGGTTCTTTTTCTAGCAACTTATTATAATGCGCTTGATCTCTAATGTAAGTATACACCGATACATTTAAGAAGTCTATCTTAAAGTAACTACGGTTTTCTGCTTCTTTATAGTCTATATTTGCACATTTATGCACAGGATCATACGGTATATCCGTGACGTAAACACCACTATTATGCTGTTTAGATTCTACATTAGACTCTTGCCTTGCTGGCGTATGTTTTATTAATTTAAGTATTGCTTCTCTATCTGGAAAGTCAATATCAATATCAGCATCAATTCGCACTCTCTATTCCCCTTAATGCATTTTCAAACTCTTTAAAGCTCTTACTCGCTACTTTATTAAGTCGCATAGCATTTAAAATTTTTATAGCGTATCTCTTCCACTAACTTGTCTCTATTCTCTTTATTATTTCTTCGAACTTTTTGAATCCGGTATCTGCTAACCTATTAAGTCGATGCGCATTTTCAAAGTTTTTGTAACGCACTAATGCTAACTTATCTTTATTGCCTTTCCAATCAAAATACTGCAATTCATTGCATAATTTCACAATTTTATCAACTCTTTTATTAAAATCTAATTCAGTGTCGTACGATTCGTCCCATAAATCATTATATGTGCAAAATCCTAGCTCTCTTAAATGTTTTAAAAAATATGGTGTACTTACTATTATAAATGGTATCCCTGTATAGATTGCCTTGATTGTTTTTTCTGTCAAGAAAAAACAATCTTGAAGATCTAGATCTGTTTCTACAACTAAATTAAAATACGCTCGGTTATACATATCAATAGGCACAGATTGACTAACCGTATGGTAATGCTTTTTTAAGACAGCTGTATAAGGATCAAATTCACCAACTTCAAACTCAATTATATCATATTCTTTAGAATCAGCTTTAAAATCAACACCGCTATATCTTAATATAAAATTATCATACTCTATATTCGCTTTAATACTATCAATCAATAAATCTCGTTCTGGTCTAGTATTTCCGGTTGTAGAAACAAATATAAAGGGCTTTGGATAGTCATCAGAATAAGCTTTGTCTAAATAAAATGCAAATTTATACGGATTATAATACACATTATTCATATCATATAAGAAAAAAGGATACCAAACTAGATCATACTCTATACCTAATTTTATTTTATTCTGATCCCACCAGCCATTACTGAATATAACATAATAATGATCTTTCCTATACTGGTTAAAGTATTCTATCGAATGAAGTCCTTCAGTACAGCAATCAATGAATACAATCGAACTTGTTGCACTATTAATATTTTCTATATCAAAGTATTGAAGAACTGGAATCCCATTATGACTCAAACTAACAACAGGAGAATGCTTTTCTACATAAAAATTATACCAATCTACCCAAACGTTATACTGCTCTAGGTATCCATGTACCGAACTTCCTTTACTATTAATTTTTAGCACTTACCAGCCTGCCTCTTTTAGCATTTTTTCTAGAAATTCCTTTTCTTCTCTGTACTTTGCAAATTTAGGTTGCCAAATGTCTGGATTGATCTTATCCCATATTATACGTGTTTGCTCTGTAGTTAAGCTACTTAAATAAGCAACACCACTATCGCAACTATATACAACCCAAGGACTAATATGCCCATTATCTATTGAATAGCAGACTTCATTAGTCTTACCATATCGTAACATGTCATATTCATTTGCATTATTCACTTCTCCCCATTTAATGCCATGCTGTATGGCTCTTGCTAATGCATCTGTTGGATTCTCTACTCTTAGTAGCTTCTCTAAATGCTCTGTGTATACTACATCACTACACCAATAGTCTAGCTTTCTGCCACTCTGTATAACATAATCAGCAAACCTATTAACACCTATAGCATTAATGTCTACACAGTACCTACCAAACTTAACAAACGCTTTATAGTATGGACTATGTATAAACTCTTCATGGCTTTTTTCTTTTCCTGCGACGTGCGTATATTTGTAAAACTTTAAGAATGTATTGTATCCTAGTCTTACGCCTTTTTCCTTTCGTTCTTCCCATCTCTTTCTCTTCTCGCAAACATGTACTACAAATGCTTTCTCGCGCTTGTAAACTTTGCCGCAAAACCTACATTCAAGCTTAGACTTGACCGCTGTCTTTAGCATACTGCTTTATCTCTTTTTTTGTAACCATTGTACTTAGCAATTCTATCTCATCTTCTTTGTAGGATGGATATAACATTATCAATTCTTTCTTAATATCGTCTTGTTTTTTAGTAGATATTTTCTTTTTACCTTTTATCCAATTATGTCGTTGCTGTCCAAAATTAGGACTGCCTGCCGCTAATGTTAGCCACTGTAACTTAGGGTGTTTACTAATGTTGAACAAGTGTTTGTTTGCATGATGGTTCATACTTGCTAGGTAGTAGTGCTGTATCGTTTGGTTACCTTCTACGCTTGCACCCCACTTTAACCCTAAAAATGCCGTAAAACCTTTCTTCTCTTCGTCTGTTAACGTGTCGTAGAATGCATAATCCTTCTTATCAACTGCTCGTAATACTTTAAATATATCTAACTTTTGTGCCATTTACCAGGCCTGTGAGTAATCTACTATTTGACAATTTCTAGACACATCTTTAATAAAATACACTACTCTAGGTTTAGAACCTTCATCTATCGGCACGGCTAAATACTGCCCGTTTTTTAACTTAGGATTATACCATTGTACTTCGTTATATACATCTAATACTTCTACAGGTAAAAAGTCAGCACTGTAACCACTTAGACTGTTAAATTCAAACGCTTTGAAATCTCTATCATTTATACTTGTTAATTGCAATGCTTCTAAATCGCCTGTTTCGTATTCGCCTATTAATAGATGCCAGTCCATAGGCATTTTAAGAACTTTATCGCCGATTCTTAAAACAAGCGCAGGTGCAGTAAAGCTTTCTAAAAAGATTAAAGGAATATAAAAATAGTCTGGGTCCTTAGGATTGCTGTTGTCAAAAATAGAAAATCTTAAATCATCTATCTTCTCAGGTAATTCATCTAATTCGTATGCTGTGTCTTCAAGTGTGTGTATTTTCATAAGTGTATTATATATGAAGATAACCTAAAGCTAACCAATAACTATGTCTTTAATCTGTCTTTGGTGATTTTAAAATGCAAGGCTATTAGGATACGTTAACTTCCAGAATGTAACGTCCCGTGGTTTCATGTAAGTTATGATCCTGTAATGCAACAGATTATGCCCATGTTCTCCGATATACTCTTTCATTTTAATATACACCGTTTGGTCAAGACAGTTATCTGTTGCCCATTTCATTCCGGGCTTTTCTAACCTATCTCTTGCGTGGTTCATTAAGATTCGGCAACAACCGGAGTAACACACTATTACCTCTAAACCAAAAGGCGTTAGTTCGACCTTATGATATTCTCCGCTTACGTCCGCTAAATGTCCGTAGTATCTTTCTAAATGCATAATAATAATTATGCAATTTACCATAATACTAATTATGCATTTTTAAGATACTCTTGTATGTCCTGTATTGTATTAAAATATTGATCTTGATTAGTTGGCATCTCTTTGTTAGTTAGCAATTCTAATTGTGCATTAATATAACTTTCTTCTAGCAATGTAACATTTAAGTCCAACGTTTCGTTCTGATGCAATATGCTATCTACTATTGCATCGCATCTTTTCTTAGAGTCTATAAATGGTTGTTTTTCTAAAAACATTTGGTGAATTTCATTAAACTCACTAGATACAGAAAACGGAAAATCTAAGAACTCAGCTAATCTTGTTATCTCAGTTGTGAACAAGTCTAAATCATAGAACGCATTGTATGCAAAATAAAAAACACGATTATTCTTATAGACCTCTAGTTCTGTTGTTTGGTCCTGTATTTGCATAAACCCGTGCGATGCTGGGTACTTAAACCCTATTTTAAAAAACTCTCTAAGAATGTGTTTAGGACAATCCGGCGACTCTTCAGATAGATCAAAAACTTTTAAATCGTGTACAGACTTACACTCTTCTAAAATATGCTCTGGTAAACTATTATATTCTTCTAATGTATTAACTTCTAGCCATAAAGGATCACTAACTGCATCATAACTCTCCTTTACTTGATTAAAGAAAAAGGATTCTATGATATTATCAAGCACCCATTTATAATCAGGTATATTAAGTTTGTTATATGTATTAGTTTCTAAATCTGTGATGTTATGATTACCAGCTCGCACTAGACTAACTTGGTTTAACAATAGTAAATCATCTGTATCTATGTGTACGTGAATAATATTACCGTCTACCATATTGGTAAATTCTGCAAAAGGTAAAGTAATCGAATGAACCCATTTAAACTCTTTGTATTGTTCGTAATCTAACCTCTTACGACCAGCGTGTGACGATCCATGTTCATCGAACGGTAGAAAATCCATAACGTTTGAAGGAACATTTGATAGAAACTTATTACAAATAAACATAAGGTAGTTACCATGTGCACCACCTTGAAAATCAATAAAGTTTTTTACTTCCATTCTAATTTCTCTAACGAGAAAGGGTACTCTGCTTCTTTATAGAATTTCTTACGTTTAGTTAAATGCCGTTTAGCAAACTTACAGCTACTAGTAATATCCCATATTTGTACTTCGTCTTTATCTTGTGCTTTACGAATACCTCGTCCTATAGACTGTATTACTCGCACAAAAGACTTACCGGGTTCAATAAGCATTAAGTTAAATATCCTAGGGATATTAATACCTACTGCCGCAACACCGTACGTTGCTACAATAATCTTGTTACTTGAATCTGCAACTTCATCATACTGCTCTTGTCTGTCTTTTCCTTTAGTTGCACCACTAACAAACACAGCATCTTCTCCTAAGCGTTCTACTAAATCTTTGCCTGCTTGTACACGGTCTACAAGCACAAGAGTGTTGCCAGTTTCATTAGCCTTACGTACAAGATTTGCCATCGTATCCAAACGATCAGGGTCACTTAATAAGTACTTCAACTCACTTTGATAGTTACTGTGCTGAGCGTGATCAAGTAACTGCACAATATTCACATGACAATTAGCAAGCACACCTTTGTCTTGCAATTCACTTGCTGATACCTTATTAATAACTTCGCCTAGGCTTACTCTTAATGAAGCAAACTCAAACTCTTCTTTAGGTACTGTACCTGTTAGTCCCCAACGTAAGGGAATGTTACGCATTGGTCCTGTTAGTAATGTTTTAAGTGCATCTGCTTTAGCACTATGCACTTCATCAACAATAACACATATGACATCTTCTAAGAAGTCGTGTATTGTAATCTCTGCTACACCTTTCTTAGTATTCTTCATTAACATGTTAAGACTTTGCCATGTACAAATAGTATGTGTTTTGCCTATGTCTTTTCTATCGCCGAAATACACACCTACATCTAATTGCATGTTAATATAGTCTGCTTCTGTTTGTACTACTAAACTCTTGTTAGGTACAATTACTATACTTCTGCCGTATGCTTCTGCACGTTCACTTAGTGCCGCTGTAACTAATGTCTTACCTGCACCTGTAGCTATTTCTTGTAAGCATTGCGGATTTTCCAAGAAATTATTAACAATCTCAACTTGATAATCACGTAGAATAATTGGCTCGCCTGCAACTACATGCTTCTCGGGCCATTTAATATGTCGAAATGTACTATCATCAATAGGTGCTATATCTATCGGTGTCGTCTGTGTTCGTTTATCATCTAATTCAATTTCATAATGATTAGCAATTAGAACAGGAATAATTTTAGGCAGTAAATTAACAAACGTAGTGCCGCCTAAGTTGAAAAAAGATACAGTCCCGTCCCAACGTCCTAGACGATAAGCAGGCATATATCTTGCTCCTGGGATGTCATATTTAAACATACCTACAAGTTTCTTACGAACGTCTAACTCTACGCCTTTTACAGCACAGTTAACTTCGTCTTGTATAATTATAATTGCTTTCACATTACCTCTTCTCTTTAATAGGGTGGGTTACAAGACTAACAATAAAGGAAACATGTCTTGTAACCCGGGTGTTGTTAAATGCTTATTTAGGGAGTGTCTCAAGGGAGCAACACAAGCATCTAACGAACTCTTTAAAAACTATTTTTCATACACGTGTTCTTAGCAAGTACTTTCCATCTGTCTTTACTAACTAAGACTAAGTCTGCAATCTTTAATGCCATCCTTAGACTCATCTCACGTAGTTCATCTTTATTATCTCCCATGAACTTAATTATTTCATCTCCAATTTCTTCACCAAATCTATAATTCCTAAACAGTTCACCTGTTGCATAAATCTGTTTAACGCGCAAGTGTTTATCACGCATAGTATCTAATGTTAAATCTAAGTAGTGACATCTACTCTGTAATGCCGCTAAATGATCTTGTAATTTCTTACTCTTAACATTTTCAAACTTCAGGTTAGTAATAAAGATCACTGATCCCATAAAATCAAAACTGTTTGGAATTCCTTCTCTACGCAGTAAGTTACTATCTGCATTCCAACAAACAGTACGTTTTCTACCGCTGTCTAGCGCCGCTTTAAGTAAGTTTAAACTCAAATCGTCTTGTAGGACAACATCACAGTCATCAAATACAATTACATTACCGTTTCCCGAATGTTGAAATAGTTTTGAGTATAAACCTAGTGCAGTCATTGCGCCTTTAACTACTTCGTATTTTGGGGCAGTATTTGCAATTACATCAAACATGCTCGCTTTTTCTAATTCTTTTTCTACGCCGTACGACTTACCAATACCCGGAGGACCTGATACAATCATTGCTTTAACGTCTGTTGCAATAGCGGCCTTAGTCATTTCTGTTAAGATATCAAACCGCTCTGTGATGCGCTCAGTAACTTGAGAATCTGTTTCTTTATATTCGTTTACTGTAGGCTTTTTACCTAAGTGCTTAACATCATCTATGCTAGTAAGTTTAATTCTAATTCTCTTACATGCTAGATTGCCGACTGTTTTATTTGGCTTTACACTAATGTAATATCCATCTTTACCGTGCGCTGGTTCACTTAGTGCTTCGAATGTAACACCGTTTACTGATTTTTTGCCGTAATGGCCATTGAATACCTTTACCTTCATCCCTAACTCCCTTTATTGTTAAAGTACCACTATTATAACATCGGTGAAGAAGTGTGTCAACTTGTTCCTACTATTTCCCTAATCTGATTCGAAAGATGGTTATCTTCAGCATACTCGATTAAACATTTCTTATTATGCAATGTAATATCTTCTATTTCCTTAGTTATTAGACACAGATCTTTAGTACATAGGTACCTAACTTGCTGAATAGCCATATCCCATCTTTTTTGGTCATCGTCTTCTTCATCATAACTCTCATCTATTACAGTATCAAACGTTTTGTATCCTATACCTCTTAACCCTTTCAGCATTCCTTTAGCACCAATTGTAATAAACAACCTTCTAGCCATTATTGGCTTTGCTGTCTTTTCTGTAAGAAATGTTCTATTAGGATCAGTCTCAGCAATAATACTAAACCAAGTCTTATTGTAAATCTGCCAAGGAATAAAGCAACTAATATTAACTGTAACGTTCTTACCTTTGTAGATTCTTTGTTCAGATGAATCCCACTCAACAAAATTATCATTTTCGTTACCTTTAATCCACTTATTATCAGCCCCGAAATAGGTGAGCAAGACAGCTGGATTATCCTTTAACGCATTGTAGATGTAATCTCTATGGGTGTGTTTGCTCCCTAACAAACAGTCAAATGTTTTTGAATTATTATTACACGGAATTAATCGGCTTGCGTAATTTACACTTTTCTCTACTCTAGCAGTTTCGTTCATCCACCAAAAATAAGGAGTAAACTGTTTACTATCTAAGAAAGAGGCATCCCATACATATATAGTATCTTTATAATTTACCCAATGCGAAGAATTCCCTTCTACATCCACTATAAAGATATAAGGACTAATATTCCAACATTGTTTGGTTTTTAAATAATCAATTGATATACAATGAAGACTAGTATTATGGGGTGCAATTCTCGATCCGCTAAATGATTCGATCTCATAGTCTATATACCATAAAGCACACTTTAATTTATCTAGTCCTAAGTTCTTCCATTCTTCGTGACGATTCGTGTATTCCTTGTAATCTATCATAATACCGTCTAGTTTTTTACCTGTGCGGCGTTATTCATTAGTTTATATTCTTTAAGCCATTCGCTTGCGTATTGGGTATCCATATAGTCGTTAAAGTAAGGACCACCCAATGTGTAATGTATTAGTTTAGGTATGGTTTCTGGCTTCGCTATCTCATCTACTAAGAAGTTCCATTCTAATGGTATATCACCTATTAAACTATCATCTTCTAACCACTTAAACTGGTGCAAAAATAACCCCGACTCTGTGTTTACTACGTCAGGTGTTAGTGCTTTGCATCTAGCATTATTAAACATCATAACACTAGACCAATTCTTCTTCTGATACGCTGTTTGTTTTCTATTTAGAAACTTTGTTGCTGTTGACACTGTGTAGTCATGCTTAGTACACATTACGGCGTACTTATCATCTCTGAGAGCCCATAGCTCAGCTATATCTGCTGTAACTATCATATCATTATCAGTAAAAATAGACCACCCTTCATAATTAGATAGGTACGGGGTAAGGAATCGGGTCATACTAAACTCTGTAGCTTCTATATCTGATGTCGGCTTTGTGTACACATCACTAACATGATGCCTTGCTATTGGAGTAAACGATACTGGTTCTGAACTATGTCGTATTACACTGTGACATAGCGCATGGTATATAACAGGTATATCCCTGTCATACCCTATAAACATTCTAATCATTTTAGTCGCAATCTTTTCGTTCTATATCTTCCTCAACACATTGATCACCGTACTGTATTTCGATAATTTTAACTGGCTGAAGTGTATTATTACTAAGCCTATGCCAATCATCTATTAGTATACTAGTTGAGTCGTACACATTTAATTCTTTCTTAATTAGGTCGTCGAGACCATCCTGGCTACTTTGTTCAACAGTTGCTATTCCCTCTGACACAAACCAAAACTCACTTCTATGTTGATGTCTTTGTAAACTTAGACTTTTACCGGGATCTACTGTTAGCTCTTTTACTTTATGTGTATCTGTTTCGTGTATTACACGATAATAACCCCAAGTACGTTCTGTTTTAGGTGATTTCCATTCTTCTAGTATCCATGACGATGAATTCTTTTTATCGTTTCCTCCAACACCAAAATGGTACTCAATATTTGTCCAGTTATGGACATGGTTACAACTCATTTCTGGAATATTTTCTTTTGTTCTATCGCCGCCATTAATAAAATGTATAGTTGCATCATAGTACATACGTGCTGTTATTGCAATAGCATCACAAGCAGTATCGTCGGCATCGTCGAATACTATTACATCACTTACACCTCTGATATTACGTAATATTTCAACACGTTCTGTCAACGGCATAAACGCACGGCCTTTCTTTCGTGCTAACCATTCATCGCTGTTAACACCGACTACAAGTCTGCCGATTTTGTGTGCTTCTTTAAAGTAAGCAAGATGACCGCTGTGTATCGGGTCGAATCCTCCGGTAACTAGTGCTACATTCATATATAATCCTCTAGTTTATATAGCATATTTATTTCCCGAACCATTGGTTGGTTTTATCTAACCAAGTTAACGTTACCTCTTGTTGGTTAACATATCCGCGGCGATTAATACTATCAACTACAGAATTAGGTAGTAACCCAGTATCAACTAAATCCACCCACGATGTTTCTCTCGGATTCATCGGTGCAATATCTCCCTTGTACACAACTGCTTTTATCCAGTTGGTATTAAGGTCTTGTTGAAAGAACCCAGATCTACAATCAAACCCATTTACACTTAGCATATATATTAAGTTAGAAATAGTATAGTTAAAATAATGATTATTAGGTTGAGTAAAGTCTTGTTTACTATAACTAATATTAGTCGTCTGTGGTAAAATTATTACAAGCATGCCACTTTCAGCTAGCATACTATTCCAATATTTTAATGTTTGCAAAGGGTTTATCATGTATTGAAATGTATCATGACACCATAGTACATCAAACACTTGATCTACAGGTTCTTCTAAATTTTGCTTAACATAATTAACATTTTTATGCTCTAGAACTATATCGTCGTATAAATCGATGCCTGTACACTTAATGTCTAACGGTATATGTGCTTCATCAGTGTCTACCTCGCATGTCGCCCACCATTCTAAATCGAGAGCTTCTCTGCCGCAACCTAAGTCACATACAGTATCAATACTTTCCATAAACGTATCGTACTTGTAAAGTAAACTTAAGGTTTCTAAGCTATGTTCGTGGCTATTCTCAGATGATGAAAAATTAAAATTCATTCTGCTAACTCTAACATAAGTTGATGTTTTTTCTTATCATTTTCATTATTTAGTTTCTGTAGCATTGATACATTAAACATTATTCTCGGCCATAAGTCATTCCGTAACTTTTGTAAATCAGCGTAGCTATAAGAATCAACAAAATTTCGTAAAGTCTTTACCACAGCCTCTATTCGTGTGTGATGATCTTGTATATTATCATATCCATGGTCAATTATGTCCTCAAACAAATCAAAGCCTAAGTTGCGCACCTCTTTTACTGTTCCAGGAACAGCAAACCATATAGGCAATTGTCTATACGCAAATGCTTTAAATGTCTTCTCAGTAAGGAAAATTTCACTCCAACTTTGTTCGTCTATTTGCGAACTAGTTTCAACTATTATATTAATAAAACATTTAAAAAATTCTTCATTTGTATGATGGTGCTGTGAAAAATCCGTGCCAATTTTCCCATCAATCAAAATTGGCATTTCATAAGGGTGTATTGCTTGTTGTACATCTTTCACTATTGCTTTGTAGTTCGAACTACATCCGCAACTAAGCAAAAAATCCTCTTGTTTAAACCTATCTAATAACTGTTTAGCGAACTGTGATCTCCCAACAGATGGTCGTCGCATTAAACAAATAAAGTATCGATTAACTTCTATATTTTTCCAATTTACGTTTAGATTATTGACATGCCGAAGGAACCTGCAATGAGCTATCATATGAGTAGGTAAACACCTATATCGATATGGTAAATCTTGGGTAATTATACTATTAAACAATACTCGAATATCAAGTTCGATTCCGTTGTCTCGCAAACTTTGAATCGAGAAGTTAATCTCTTTAGAGCCTAAACCTTCATTAAGACAGTTAAAAATGAATTTTGCATTGTTTACTATTGGTATATCTTCTTTATACGCTTGTGAAATAAAAGCATCATAAAAGGTATTTGTAGTAAAAGAATAACATCTATTAGCCCATGCTGTATATACATTTGAAGTTTGAAATTGTTTAAACCATATAATGTTATTCATTGTCGGAACTATACTACTACATCTTCCATACCTGCAGTTCTAAGCTTAACGATATGTCCTAACTGCCACTGCTTACAATCTAGCCCTTTCATAATACCTAACCATTTATTACGTAACAACGCAACCTCATTAATTAGTATTTCGAAATTTATTACTTCATCTTCACCATCTGCATACTTCTCTGCATCACGGCTACTCAATGCTTTAGCGTATGCTTCTAAATATTTTTTAAAATGTTTACGTCTAATTCTACGTAGTTCTATATTGAGAAACTCTAAAACAGCTTCTATCTCTTGTAATTGATAGAAACGTTGTTCAGTAACACCTGGCAGTTCTTTAATGTTAGTTTCGACATGACCGTGTATAGCAATTTCTCTTTTTGCTTCTTCTAGCTCTTTCTCATAATGGCTAATAAACCCAGGTATGTTGGAAAGATTTTGCGTTACTTTAGTGTACCACATTAGTCATCTTCATTAAAATACGAAAAATCATCTTCTTCTTCATCGACTTCTACTTCAACATCATAATCTATTAATGCTTTTCTAACATCTTCATCTGTTGTAGCGGTTGCTATCTTTTCTGCATCGATACCATTTTCTATTAGGACTTCTACAAAGTCATCAGCCGCGTCTTTTATATCAGACACATGTTCTCGTAATGCCTCCCATATATCTAAGTTCAGTTCTAAGCTCATTATTCCCCCATCTCTGCATCTAACTGTGCAATTGCTTCAGCTTCTATCTCGCTGATGTCTAACTGCGCTACTAACTCTTCAGTTTCGTCCTCTGAGCTAATGTCTAGCATTAACTTGTCTAACGCTTCGCTTTCATTGCGTTCCCAAGCCTTACGGAACATTATCAACTCTTCGCCTGCTTTAGTAGTGTACTTTAAACGGTTGCCTTGCTTTGTTAACAATCCTTTCTTCTCTGATAAGTCTACTAGCCCACTGTATGGATTCATACCTGTATCATATGGTATCTTAACTTGCACAGCTTCAAACGGCTTAGCGTAACGTGTCTTAACTACTTTACATGCCGCTCTAATACCACGCACATCTGTTACCTTATTGCCGTCTGCATCTTCTTTTAACTTGAGTTTACGCATTGCTACTACTATGCTACTAGCGTAAATAAAGCCTTGTCCACCGGAGATCTTATCGTAAGTACCTATCATGTTCACTGTGTTACGTACCAATGATGTTAATGCTTTAGGCTTACGACCTAAGTCACCTTTCATATCACCTGCTTCAAACTGTTTAACATCTGTTGGTGTCAGTAACATACCTAATGAATCAATAACAAATACCACTTTAGGACGTTCTTCTTCTTCCATTGCTTTGTAGTCTTGCATAAACGTACTAATAGTTTTAGCAACATCATCAATCATACACATACTAAGCTTTAATAACTTGCTAGGGTCTGTATCTACATCTAATGCTTCTAGCCACTTTTCGTCTAGTGCGTTCTCAGTGTCAATTAACACTACAAAGATACCTTGATCTTGTGCGTTCTTAACAATGTTACCTGCCGCAAAATAACTCTTACCTGCACCAGACTCACCTGCAAATACTGTTACTTTACCTAACGGTATTCCTTTGTTGAAGTCACCCGACACTAGGTAGTTAAGTGCGTAGTTACCTGTTGAAATCCAATCAGTAGGATCATGAAACCCTACTGATAATCCTTCTATTGATTTTGTTATACTCTTTCTGAATTTCGATACGTCAAATGGTTTTGCCATTATATTATCTCCTTTAAATTTATTATACCTGTGTTTATAGTATCCCACTTTAGCTTTGCAGGATGTAAATCTCGGGTGTAACATACTTTTGCTAAAATACTAGCTTTTTCCCATGTATCTAACAACGTAACATCCACTGAGTTAAAGCTAGTTATTCCATTATAAATCTTTAAAACTTTTTCGAACCATAGCAGGTATAGTCTATTCTTTTCTTTAACATATCCGTAGAATTGCTCACTTCTACTCTTGCTAAAGTTCCAATCGAATTGCTTGTGTACTGTAGTTGCAAGTACATCAAAGTCACCGGTTAAATATGAGCTTAGTTTATACTTAACTGCATCTTTACATTGATCCGGAACAATATGACTAAAACTAAACATATCATAATACGACAGTGTTAAGAACTGCAAAAGAATATCATCGGTTGATACTGTATCATTGGGTTCTTTATACTGTGCTACTTCTTTCTGTATATAAGAAGGCAGGTACTTTACATCAGCTAAACTATTACACATAGGCCACGAAGGGTCTTTAACAGCCGTGTAGAAATCTAACCAGGTAGTATCAGCAACTTCAAAGTTACTAGAAAAAAACGCCTTATAATTACTAAGCATCGGAAAACTCTTGTGCCATTTACTATAAGACAGTTTAAGCACTAGCAGATCATAGAAATCATCAGCATACAACGTAATTAGACATTTGTAACTATCGTTACTTTCATCTAAGTGCATTGAGGTCAATGCAGTGTCGTTGTATTTGTTGATTAGATGTGCATCTGCAACGTCAGAAAAAAAGGTATCTAGATCGAGATCTACCTGGTTACAGGAATAAAGTATATGAGCTAACACAGTGTTTCCCATACCCCCGTTCCTGTAATCAATACAATACTGCATTTGTTCTAGCTAGTGTTAACCTGCTTGTCTTGCTCTAATTTGTGCTAAGATGTCTTCAGCTTTAGAACTTGTTGATGCTGGTGCCGCAACTGTTTCAGTCTTAACTTCTACTACATCATTTGCAGTATCAGCAAAAGGACTATCACCTACATCGCTAACGTCTGCTACAGGTGTAACTTCATTAACTGGTTTCTTAACTTCTAAACCGTATGGCTTGTAGTACTGACCCCATTTCTCTGGATCGTACTGTTGTCCATCTACACTTGCTTCAAACATTTCAAAGATAGCTTTAAGTTCAACGTCAGTAGGCTTCTTAGGTAACCAATCTGATAAGTTGTTTAAGCCATGCTTTTCAATAGCTTCTAACTCATCAACAGTTAATGCTGATTCCTTGCGTGACCAAGTACTAGTATCATAGTTTGCATACTGTCCTTTAGTTGTCTTAGCAATTCTAAAGTCTAAGCCATTATCGTAGTCTGTTGGTAAGTCTTCCATCTCAGGATCCATCAAGCTTGCCTTAATGATATTAAAAATTGAAGGACTAATCATAAACTTTCTGATTGGGTTCTCTGGTGCATCTTCATTAGTTGGATCTGCATGTACAAAGCCTTGGAAAATTGCTGTACGCTTCTTCCAATACTTACGACCCATATCTTCTAATGATTTATCTTTAAACCAAGGACGAACTTCTGCTAAAACTGGACATGATTCGTTTGGTCCGTACATTTCCATACAAGGAACTTGTACTATTACTTCTTTTTGGTCACCACCTACTACGCCTGGAAAAGGTAACTTAATTACTTGTCTCTCTACCCAAAAGAAAGGGTTACTTGTATCTGCGTCGGGTAAGAATCTTAAAACTGCTTGTGCGCCGTCGTCTATATTCCAATGTGTGTATACTAATCCATCGCCTGTGTTACTTGATGATCTGTTGTCTTGTGCCGCTAAACGGGCTCTGATATCTGCTAAACTAGCCATTTTTACTACTCCTATATATTATCCAAAAGTTAAACACCCTTCGCGGGAATTTAAAATATGCATTCTTAAACTGCTCAATGCGATTTATTTATACACATACGAATATTATATATACTTTATATAAGAAGAAGGTTAAAAAGAATAGGGCGTTTAGCCGTTTATTCTGTTCCGGCTAAACCTTTGATTTTGTTTAGTTCAGCATCATCTGCGAACTGTTCTTGATAGTCGTCTATTATTTGATTAAACACGTTAGAGAACTCTCTAGGTTGCACGCCTGCAATTCTTGCCGCAGTATAAACACGCTGTCTATGTGTCATTGGCAGTCTATCTTTAGGATGTTCAGAGAAACGCGGCGGAGCAAGTCTATTTGCACGCATTAGCTCAGCATAGATTTTCATTGCCATTTTGTACTGCCCATCGTGTAATTTTTGACTAAAATAGTCAAACATCTTTTGTGGTAATACTCGTTTGCTCAATTCTTTAGTCCACGATAATGTTTCGGGCTTTCTTAATTTATCAAGAACAGCACCTTCTAGTATTATCTTTATATCGTCTTCTGTTAGTTTAGTTGACATCAATTTCTAGATCTTGTAATATGTTGTCCATACCATTATAACTATAAGCAAACTCTTTAAGCCAATCTATGATTAGAGGTCGAGCATCTGCTTGTGGGTCTGTTTGTGCTAATTCATCTAAGTTATCAAATAGGTTATCGTCACCAATAACATTATACAAAGCTTCTGTAGCATTAAGCGCATCTACACCAACAGGCAACGCATTCGCTAACATTATTCTTAACTCTTTTACTGCATCTTCACCATCTGGAATAGCCCACGTACCTTCACTAATATTCTGTGCCCAGTTTTCAAACGCTCTTAACTCTTTCATATTATCGCTATCTCCAATTGATGGATTGTCTTCTTGTATTGTTATGTTACCTGCTAACACTCTAGTTAAAGCAGGTATTGCCTCGTCTACTCTTGCATCTGATCCTTCAGGAAGTAACAGACTGCGTATATTCTCAATTACTGCATCATCTTCATTTATATCTGCTGGAGACCATGACTCTTTGTATTTGTTATAACCTCGTACTTTACCTATTGTCTTTAAGTTTTCACGTAGTTTTTTATAATGTGTTTTGCAATTTTCTACTAAATTACTAGTTTCTTCACTTTCGTTTAGTGATCTAACACGCATAAATCTACCTAATGCGCCTATATCTTTAACTGTTTCTGTAATGTGCTGTCCGAATACATCGTATGGGTTGCCACCTTCTGATACATGTCGTGCCATTGCTCTAGCACCGCCTATATTAACAAACGGTAACTTAAATCGCTCACCGTCTGCATTCTCAATGAATAATGATTTAATGTTACGGAAACGTTGATCACCTTCACCTATTCTCTTACTATGTCTAGCAATAATACGTGTGTTTTTTCTCTGCGGGTTATAACTTGTTTTGCTAGTACCATTCCATCCTTCGTATAGCCCTTCTTTAATAGCGGCCATACCTTGCATTGAGTACTTTAATCTGTTGATATTCTTTAACGAGAAACTCAATAAGTTGCGCTTTGCAAAGTAACGTAACTGTGTTAATAGCTCATACCAATCATTTTTGGAATCTCTATCCATACTCTTACCAATGTTATCACCGTAAAAGATGTCGAAGTTCTCTTCATCATCTAACAGTATAACAACTGTACCATAGTTGTCTTTGTTTGGCTGGTAATCAAAACTAAAGATGCTTGCTTTGTCTATATTAATAATCGATTTGCCCTCTGAGTTAAGAGTCTTAGGGTCAAATCCTTTACTTATTAATATATCAAATAGCTTTTTAGATGTGTTTTCTTGCATGTATTTTAGTGGACTGTGTGATACTCTTACTTATGCTAAGTTAAGATTTTAATATATCAAAAAAGTATGAAGGGCATAGGCTCTACCGTGAAATCATCATAATCTCTTATCTGATTATCTAAGTCTGTATGGTAATTTTGTAAGGTTTGTAGCATTCTTACTATTAACACTGTACTCATAACTAAATCGTCCGTTGATCCAGGCTTTGCCGCGTAAGTAGTACCTATTGCTACAAAGTTCTTAAACTCAGATACAAGACTTCTACTATTAATAGTCATTTTACCTGTTTCTACAAGTGTCTTTAACTTAGCACACGCACTTAGTTTGCTTTTATTTGTCGTAGTATAACCTTTACGATACGATCTTACGTGTCCGGCTCTCTTGCCTTCGCTCAATAACATTCCAGGGAACCTATCTTCACCAAACTCTGCTAAACTTATTAAGGCCGCTTCACCAAGTGTATTATTTTCTAAACTATAATATATACTTGTTGAATCATCTATTATGTCATTAATATATGTAATAATTTCATGCATGATCCTAATTTGTACAGGAATCGGGGTTTTGTTATGTCGCCATTCGGCTACTTGTGTTGTTGTATTCGCCTCAAATACTTGAATTGCTGAAGGATCTCCGCCTGTGCCTAAGCTAGGGTCAAGTGCTATACAATAAATCTTACCTTTTTCTGGTTTCTTAAACCAGCGTACTTGCCCGTTCTTATACAACGGATCTATACCTTCTAAATCAAATAGCTTAGACGCATTAATTAGTGTTTCATCATTAATAATGAACTCGCATAAATGCTCTCTACGAAAACGCTCTTCACCTATACGACCCTTTTCTTCATCTGCCCATTTTATATCACGATCTGGATGATCGTGCCATATCGATTTGTACGCTTTAAATCCGTTAACGCCTAATTTAGTCTCGTTGCCGAATTCATCTTCGCACTTATTAGCACCTTTCCATATTAAAGCAAATTGATCTTCGTCACTATTTGGTGTACTTGTAATAATCGCATTACCACCAGTACTTAATGTAGGTGAAATCGATGTCCAAAACTCAGCGGCAATATTTGGCCTTACATAGGCAAACTCATCACAGTACAATAGCGAGATAGATAAACCACGACCTGTTGTTTCAGTAGTTGTCTGTGATATAATTCTACTACCATTATCAAATTCTATTGAACCTTTATTGTAGCTTGTTACACCTGCACGTACATGATCTGGACAACTTTCATATGCAAACCTTACACGTTGCATAATCTCTTGTGCACCATCATATTTGTGTGCCGCAACTAATATAGTCTTATCTGGACTAAACATTGCGTACCAAAGTAAGTATCCTGCCGCAGTAGTAGTTTTACCTGTTTGTCGAGATAGCATGTTTATACTAAATCGATACTCGTGGTAGTTATGTATTAACTCTTTTTGAAAATCATACGGTTGATATTGTATTTTTCCTTGTACTGGATGTTGTATCCAAAAGAAATTACTAATAAAATAATAGATTCCTTTTTCTGGGTCAACACACTTTACAAAGTCTTCTAACTCTTTATCTGTGTATGCTGTTTTTATATGTGGCTTGCGTATTAACTCGCTACCGTCTGATTGGAATCCCATAATACTATTTACTCAGAACACGTACTACAGTTATCATTACATACTATAAGGCGACCTTCTTCAAATGTCTTGATGTTCCATGTTTCCTCAATTGTGTTAAACCATTGTATGCATTCCTCAAGCGGATACTTAATAGCATTATTATGTGATATAGTATCTTTGAACTGTGCATTTACAGGCTGGTGATAATTGCCATGTCCGTAAGTTTTTGGCTCAAATCCCATATAACAACAAGGATAAATATCACCAGTTGACGATATATAGATTTCCTTTGTTTTTTTAACTTCACAGTTAATTGAGTTAGGTGTGCGTTCGTCAACGATATCTTCTAGCAGGACTTCATCGATTTCCCGTTTGTTAAATGCTTCATCAAATCTAATACTGTCTGAATTATCTATAACATGTACTAAATTACCTTTATTATCAAAAGCAGGTAATGCACCTCGTGTATTCTTTATAACTTTGAACTTAGCAAATCCATGTTTATGTGCTACTTTTTTAAGGAGCGACTTCTGATCTTTATTGTGGTCGAACTCTATCATCTTGCAATGTGCTACCCCACCGCTATTAATAAAGGTAGTTGCATTTTTTAGAATTCTATTAAAGTTTGTTCCTTGGCGGTACAAGGTATGCGTATCTTCTAACCCATCGATACAAAACTCAACAACTATACTAGTTTTTCCTAACCTTTCCCAAAATCTTTTACTCTGAGCAGATCCATTAGTACTAACGTGTATTTTTAGGTTTTTGTTTTTAGATAACAACCATTTAACTATCTCGGGGGACTCGTTATTTGAAACAAAATCACCGAAGTTTCCGTTAATTCTAATATGTGTTAGCTGGTGTAGGAATGCATCTGAGAAGATTTTTTGTATTTCTACTAGAGATAGATTACGTTCGATATATCCATCATTAAATGGATATCCATAGAAATTTCTCGGACAGCCTGGGCATCTAGCATTGCATAATGATGATAGCTCAAGATGAACTCTTTTGATTTCGTTAAAGGAATACATTACGGATATTTATAGAGTCTCACTTTATAGACAAGAGTAAGTTTAGTGTCTATGGGTAGCTAGCACCTGGCCATTCACCTCAGTCCTAAGGTAAAAATCGTTATGTCTTAAATATACTTGCACCTATAAGGTTATTATGTGGATAACCTTCTAAGTTCCGGAACAGTTCTACGAATGTAGCACCTGATGCTAGTACGTCGTCTAAGACTAATATATTTGATTGTTCGGTTACACGTTTACTTAGCGGACCTGCTAACGAGAAGTAATTACTTACAAACTTAACAAACCGCTTGTCAAACTTCTTCATTTCTAAGTACCCGTCTTTAATTGCTTTGTTTAATACACCTTGTAACCCTGCTAAAATTTTAGGCGTCATCTTTGGGTTCTCTATATCTATTTTGATCTGTGATGGATCTATCGACTTAACAAAATATTCAGGATAGAACTCAACACCTTGCGCTCGTTGTTGTAAGTCTGCTAATAGGTCGTTTAGTATGTTGCTTGAGCTCGTTGGTGTAATAATCACGTCTATTTTATTAGGACGTATTACTTTAGATTGCAGAAAGATAGATGTTCTTTTTAAGAATTGTCGGTAATCGTTTTGGTCTACTTCGTACGGTCCATTACCTTTAATAGATGACATAACATCTGTGGCTTGTACCATTTTATATACACTATAGACAGGATGATGCGCTACATTAATACCCTTTGCTATATATGGCTGGAACGCTTTGCCTTTGCCAAGTTTAGTCATACCACTTGAAGAGTAGTCAAATCCTAATTTGTTATCTTGTGTTTTGAAATCTTCGAACAAATTCTGTAGTAGCATATTCCATATTTATGCTATTCCATGATGTAGAAGATTTCGATGCCTTTTTTCTGAGCAAGTTTAATTGAGTTAGCGGTACCACGAGACTGACCGTCCCAACAAGCAACAAGAATATCTGAATTATCAACAATAGTTTTGTTTCTAACAAAGCCAGCACCGCGACCGTGTTTAGCCCAGTCTGGTTTAAAGATAAGAGTTTTTAAGCCACGTTCTTCAGCATATCGAGCACCTAATGCATCGGCACCTTTGGCGCCACCCGAAACAATGACATCGATTGGTGTGAGATTGGCATCACACCAATCTTTTAATTTTTGATAATCTGTAAAGGTCCTAGACCCGACAATGCCTACGTTCATATTAATCTCCTGTAATTAATGCGTGCTATTATACACAATATCTAGGAGATGTCAACCGTTTTTTTGACTACGGTATTCTAGTTCTAATCGTCGAATAATCTCGAATTTAAAAATTCATCCCACCAATCATCTGCTTTAGCTTTTGGACTACGTAATGCGGGAGGAGGGTTTTCATCACTACCTAGTCCTCTACCATCTAGTCCTCTACCATCTAGTCCTCTACCATCTGCTTTAGCTGTTGGTTTCTTAATAAACCATGGTTTCTTACTCTTAGAGTTAGTTTCATCGCCTCCTCTGCCTTCTAATCCTTGTGGGTGATCTTCTTCTACAGGTTTTTGATCTGCTTTGGCTGTTGGTGGTTTCTTACTTAACTTATCAACTGCCATTCCAGCTAAACCTACACCAGTTGCGGTGGCAGCCACGCCTTGCCCAAGCGACGCAGGATCTACTTTTTTCTTTGTAAGGTTTTTCAAAGCTTTTAAAGCTTTTGGTCCATACTTTGCCGCCGCTGCCGCAAATGCAGGTAATGCAGGCCAAACTTCATCTAATTGCTCGTCTTCACTTTCGCCAACTAGTGTACCTGGTGTTGGTACTTTTGGTTGTTTCTTTACTTTTGACTGTGGTCTTACTTTTCGCTGTGCATCTGCACTCGGTACTTTCTTTATAATATTAAGTCCTTCAGGAACAAAGTCGTTGTACTCTTTCATTAAACTTTCTTCTAAGCCCGTAACTGGCATTGCTTTTGTACGCATTGGGTTATCACCATCTGCCGCTTGTCTATACATGTTCTTAGGCTTATTAATACCGCCTGCTAATTTATTAATCATATAGTCTGTTTCAGCATACTTTTCATCTGGGGCATTTGCTAAATCTTCTTCTACACTTTCGTGTTGTCCGCCACAATCAGCATTCAATGGCATAACAGTTACGTTGTCTGTATCCATGCCTGCCATTTGTAACATTTGCATTAGCGCATCTTGTTCACTGCCTTGGCTCATTTCGCTTGGTGCTTCTGTATCCATACATGTGCCGCATTTGCTTTCGACTTCGCCGTCTATACCTGCATTTTTAAGCATCATGATTAGTTCTTTAGCATCGTTGCCGTCTGCATTAACTATAACGGTATCTTCTACACCTTGGTCTTTATTAGAAGTAGTATTAACTGTCATTCCTTCTTCTAACTGTTTGTTAAATTCTTCTTCTAATTTCATATCTATTCCCTCTGTTCTTAGTTTGATTTTATTAATAACATGTTCATGTGCGCTTTTTAATTCATCAACGGTATCGTACTCACCAACAACTTCATCATTAAAAATTAAATAAAACTTATCATTGTGATGTACTGTTGCAAAACCATGTGCATCATATTGTACTCTGTCATCAAGTGAATCTTCTTCTACTACTGGTTGCTGTGGTTCTTGTTCTACGTTTAACCCTTTAAAATTCTTATACATTGCTTGTCTAGCCATTTTTAAACCTTCTCTACCTTTTGGGAAAGACTGTGCCATTTGACCATTAGTATCATATAAATGATTACCTTTATGGTCTTTATGTATTTTTGGTCCTTCGTTTAATTTCACTGTTCCATCTCTTCCGTGATATCAGCAATTGCTTTAAGCAAATGCCCTAAAGTTCCTTGCTCATTAATTGCCCAACTAGCAGTACTGTACTCACCTTCTTTACCACGTCTAACAAGGTCTTCTAATTTACCTTGTACGTTTTGTTTAAGCTGTGATAAAGTCATATCACCAAACCCGCTAATTCTTACCTCAGGGTCTTGTGGGTTATCATTATTAGTGATAGTGCCTACTTTCTCTTCAGTAAGGTTGCCGTCAGCTTCTGCTTCAACAATGCTTTCGTTCTTCTTTGTACTTGTTTTTGCCGCATCTTTATACCACTTGCTTGCCGCGTCTAATTCTTCTTTACTCGGCTGTGCTCCATCTGCACGTTCCTTTGTTTTCATTTTTTTTGATTTACCACTATAACTCATCACCTTGTTATTGTTTGCGGCTTTGATCATATCTTTTATAGCTTTTGAAACTTTTGGTCCGTACTTCGCAGCCGCTGCCGCAACAACAGGTAATGCAGGCCAAACTTCATCTAATTGCTCGTCTTCGTTAATACTGCTTGAGTTAAGTTTGTTTAAATCTGCTCTAATGCTTTCTTGTAAGTTCATAATATTAATCCGTTGGGTGATCGTAGATACTGCCATCTAAATCTGGAATACCTTGTCTCATTCCTGAATTCATTGAAAAATGGCTTTCAATTATCGCATGATACATTTCGCGCATAGTTTTAATTCTATGTCCAGATAACACATATCCGTTATCTACCGCTTCAATTTGTTGATAAAGTTCCCTAAAATTAGCAAGAATTTGCATAACGTGTTGTTCTTCGCTAGGAGCCTCTTCTTCAAATAGTGCTAAGTCGCTTCTAATGCTTTCTTGTAAGTTCATAATATTCTCTAAAATGGGAAAGGTACTTCTGGTGCTTCTACACCTGGTTCACCTGTGGTTTCTGCCATTATATCTTCTAAAATGCCAGCGGCTTTACTTAAATGCTGTTGTGCTTCTTTAAAATCTCTATAGTAACTATCACCGTAAGTGCTAGCAACATAATCAGCTACATCAGTATCTGGTGTTACTGTTAATATTAGATGTTCTATCTGGTTTACTAACTTATGTAAAGCACTAGTATGCGTTTCTGTTTCTTCAAATAACGCTAAGTCTTTCTTAATGCTCTCTTGTAAATTCATAATAATTCCTTAAACTGGATAAGCCATTAATGTTCCGCTATCGTACGGTTCACCGTACCAACCATGGTAGCTTAGTAACTTATCTAATGCTGTATTAACACCCATTGTATCTGCAAAAATCTCTTGGTTAAACAAAGGAAGTTCATTTATTTCGCATGACTCTGTTCCACGGAACCAAATACCACCTGTTCTGCCGTCCCAATCTTCTGTAGAAACTGCATTGCATCCTGGAAACTTATTATTTAATATATCAATTAGTTCAACATCAGAAGATGAACTAGTTGCTTCGTTTAACTTGTTTAAATCGTTTCTAATACTTTCTTGTAAATTCATTTTGAACTCGAAGTCTCTGGCTTAGGATCACGCTTAATATTACTAAATGGACCTGTGTTGCCTTGCTCTAAATCATTAGTTGACTTCATAGCTGGAGTTTTACCACCTGCAACTTCGTACTCTGACTTATCTGCATTTTTTACAATTGCTTGATACGAGTCTCTGTAGTCATTGCTAGCATCAATATGTTTTTGTGTATTTGCTGGTAAGTCACTGTTTAATAATGCTTCGCCATTTGTGTCTTCTCTTTCTTCAGCTTCTGCATTCATACTATCATTGTACTGCTTACTAAGTACAACTACACGCTTGTTAGGGATACCAACTAGTCTAATAACTTCCATGAACTGTTCTGTGTTTGCTGGGTAGTTAAAAACAACATCCATTGTGTTGATCTCTATGTTTTTAAGACCTTCAAATCCTATAGGATCTTTCATCACTGGAGTTCTTTTTGGTTTAGACATACTTACCATATCAAACTTAGAAAAACACTCTTCCATGCGTTTTATTTGATCTTTAGTAAGATCGCCTGCGATTTTAATCCTGTATTCGAATTGTTGTGTAGATTCTATTAGGTAGTCAACTAAGTTTTTCATGCGGTTTCCTATTACGACTTATTATATTGTTGTATTTACCAATAATACTAGTCTTTGGTAATAGGTTCGTCCGTGCCTTTGATTAGTCGTTCTAGAAGTTCGTTTCTATCAAACATCGGTCCGCTGTTTACTGATTCTTCTCGATGTGGAGAATTTTGATCTAACTTTGCTTTTTTAAGCTGTAGGTCAATTGTTTTAAGCTTCTTATTTATTTTAGCATTTTTAGCTGTAATAGCATGACTAAGCATTCTGTCTGCTACACCGAATATCTCACTAGAAAAACGTGCTTCAACATTCATACCTAAGTCCATTAAGTCTTTGTAACTTTCTACAGCCATCTTTGCAAGATCGTCCATTTCTCTATCACTTGCTTCTAACCCGCGTACAGCAGACAATGCGTTTTCTATTTTTTCTAAGTTAGATAACTCTAGTACAGGATTAATTACGATAGGTTCGTCAGTTTCGACATCAATAGGTCGATCGTCTGTCTCTGGAAGTTCAAAGAGTTCCTCAAGCTTACGTGTCATATTATTTCCTAAAGATTTGTTCTTCTGTTACTACTCTAAATACCATGCCGTTGCGTTTGGCCCATTTAGTAGCTTGGTCCCATTTTGCATAGTTTACAGCTACTACAGCCTTATCTCTATTACTTAGCTTAGATTCCATGATGCTTTGCTTCTTTGGTTTAATCTCTACTAATTCAGCAACCTTCTTACCGTGCTTATTTTGATAGAATACTAAAAAGTCTGGAATATATATAGACTGTTTACCAGTGACAGGATTTCTGTATGGTATTTTAATTGACTCGCTGGCCCATTCTAATATGTGATTGTTGTTGTCACAAAAATTCATAAAAGCAAGTTCCCAAGAACTACGGTACTTTATCTTACCTTTACCTACATATTTCTTCGGATTCCGTGGTTTATATTCACCTTGTGAGAAACGAGGCATTATATTAGTACATTACGTGCAACAAAAATGTTAGGATTAAGTACGTTACTTACTCCTACTAACGCACTTTTAGGACGTGTTTGATTAAGATAAAATGCCATTACTTCTGAAACACCTATCGCACTCTGACCTTTCATAGAATCTAGCATTGTTAATGCTGGGACGTTTGTTTGATTCGCTACCCGAAACAAGTCAAGCGTAAATGCTTTTGCTAAAGTTTCTGTGCTCATTACCTTAGTAAAGAATCCTAAAACTATATCATACTGTTCACTATGTACTTGCTGTCCTACGCGGTTATCGCTATAAAAATTCTCTGAGCTAAACTGCTTTGTACTTTGGCCGCTATGAGGCATTATTGACCCCCTACTTGTTGTCCGTTGCTAGTTACATCTCCAGATACACCAAGTCTAGGATCAAACACTAAACTTTCTCTTAAACTACTAATAGTTGATTGCGCAGTTTGTTGTAAGTTATCAAGTGACGGTTGTAACTCTTGTGCAAAACTCTGAAACTGTGTAGCGGCATTCTGCAAATTTGCTTGTATTTCAGGAGCATTTTGTTCTAACACAGCAAAACCTTGCTGTGTTGCGTTTTGTATGCTTACTAACGAATTTGTAAGACTACTGCTAGTTGTATTACGCTGTGGCGCATACTGTCTTTGTAGACTTCCTAGGCTATCGGATAATGTTGAGAATGTGTTGGTATTAGGCAATCCATTGCTAAAATTCTCATTTAACGGAATAAGCCCTTCTGATGCATCAAACGACGGAATGTTAAATCCGCTAGCATTACTATTAGTAGAACCTAAACCTGATAAAAAATTCGCACCTTGTGACACTACTTCTGTGGCTATATCACTAGACAATAACTGACCTACATCTACATTCCTTAATGTGTTTTGCAGAGTTCCGCTTGTTCTATATGCACCTAATATATTACCATCTGCTAAATCTTCAATAATACTTTCACCTGCATCAAATATACCACCTCGGCCAAACGTACTTGCTGTGCTACCTGCTCTCAATGGGCTCGAACTTGTATCGTACACCGACGAATCAGCAAAGCCTTTAACTTGATTGCCGATTCTACCGCGCCCGTATTTAACAGCTTCGTAGTTAAATGTCATCGAATGTTGCATTACATCACCGCCAGCACTTACATCATGTGTATCGTGTTGCCAATCTGTAATAAGAGGATTAATCATTGTGTATGATTTAAAGTTACCTTTGTTTAACGTATATATTTTTATATCTTTAAAGAAAGCAGGCTTAGTATCATTAATCGAACCTTGGCCGTTATAGCCCCAATCACTAATCGATCTTAAATTATCATATATGTCTCGGTTGTTATACCCTGGTGTGTTAACACCTTGCCCGTCGTAGGTATAACTAGAATCGTTATAATAATAACGATAATAATTAACCCACATAGACCGTACTGCATCACTCCCATCATCATGAAGTGTTATAGTAACTGGTTGATAATTAATCTTCTTTTGAATATAACGCTTACGGTTATATTGATTCATTGCTTCGACTTCAAGGCTAAACGACGGCAAGGTTGCAGTCTTAGCTAATACGCCAATAGTTGCAGTATCATTACCACGTTGTATTCCTGGAATCTCTGTATTCAATGTGAAGAATACATGGAAAAGAAATTTGTTAGTAGGTGCTAGTGCAAAACCATCTTTTACAAAAGTTTTGCTAGCGTGTTGGTAATCTCTAACATAATCAACACCGAAGAATCCTTGATTAAAGTCATTGTCAAATCCTTTAATCTGGTTCTTTAATGTTTGTGTTAATAGGCTACCAAATCCCATATTAGATTAAGAAACGTTATCGCCGATTGAACGTCCTACATCTGTGCCTACACCGCTACCTAATGGAGTCTGTACTGCATTATCAAAACGAAGTGTCATTGCTAGTGTAACTGGCTCTGAACTACCATAATTTAAATCACCGTAGTTTACGTTTGACAAGTAACATCCATATACTTCCCATGTTTCAAGTACTGTAGGTTCAAATGCACCGTTACCACCGTCTAAAATCTCACATCGTGTAGTAAATTTGTAGTCTGCACCTGAAGCGGCACTTGCTTGCTCCATGAAGTCTAATTGCTTCTGTAGTTGCTCACCAACGAGTTTAGCTACATTACCACTGGCATCGTCACGTAAGTTGACACTGATGTCGTCCCATGTATGCTTTCCTGCTAAACGAACTCTTGAGTTGTATATCTCAAGATCAATTGGATCAAAACTAACACTAGGACGTGTGAAGTCCATAACTTGTTTAGTTAATTCTGTTCTTGGAGTTGATACTCCCATATTTTCAAATATAATCCTAAATCGATATTTCAATTTAGGCATTAACAAGCCCTGACTAGACCCTGATTGATCAGTAGCCAAAGGCGTTGTCATTCTAGTCAATGATGATACTGCCATGTGTTTACTCCCTTGTTAAAGTTACTATTATTTATGCTAAAGCAGAGGCGACGATACCGCCTTTAAAAAAATACCATTAAATACAGGTTAAGGTAACTAAGTTTATGAAAAAGTTAATTGCTTTGAATAATCCTAGAGACCCTAACTTAGATAGGCAAAAAAAGAAGGTTATAAAAAGAACTTGCAAAGTAGATGAATGTACTAATAATATATCTCACTACCACGGACCCGGATCTCAAACATTATGCCGTGAACACCAAATAACATTGCGTGAATACGGTGGGTTTGCTAGAACTGATAGAGTATGGACGTTCCACAAAAAAGATATATGCGAAGATTGCGGGCACGATCCGTTGAATAATATTAGAGTTCAAGGAATGCCATTAAAAGAGAAGAAAGTTTACGCAATGCGACTGCTACAAGTCGATCATGTAGTGGTAAGTAACCCGAAAAATAACCATCCCAGCAATTTAAGGACCTTATGTGGCGATTGCCACGCTATGAAGACTTACCTAAACGGGGACTTTTAATATAAATAATTAAAATTTTATTTCGTCAGTAATGATGAGACAGTACTCTTGTGTGACAAGGGTATTTAAAGAGAGTCTGAAACGACTATAAACTATTTTTTAATAACAAAGGAGTACTTTATGTTAGATAAAGTAGTAGGCTGGATTAAGGCCGGCACTGAAGCAGGTGTAGCGTTAATCGCTCTAGGTATCGTTTTACAGATTATATTTGGTGGTAGTGTACCATTCATCGGTGGGGACATCGTTGGAACAATTACTGGTATTATCGCCGGCCTAGGTAATGCCGGTCTAGTTGGCTTAGCGTCACTAGCAGTTATCTATCACATTTTTACTAAGCCGTAAAAAGATAGATCATCCATAAAAAAGGGCCATAATTGGCCCTTTTTTAGTGGTTGTTATTTCACATTATATTATATTTACGATGAATATTGCTATCATGAATCCCATTAAGATCCACAATGCTTCATCTTTACCTGAGCCATATATTTCTTTCGACCAATCATACTTTTTATTATCTTTCATTATAGTACCTCCTTACATGGTCTAGTTAAAAAAGTATTTTGACTTAGAACCAGTAAGTAGCTATTGCTAATGTACCTGCTAATGCTAAGGCAAAAAATACTGCCATTCCCATTGCGCACCTCCTTTGTTAAATGTGTAATATTATTTAGTTAGGTTAAGGGTTAATTATAACATACGTTATAAATAGAAATATGTCTCATACCTTAATTCTAAACGCTGACGCCCAACCGCTATCAATGCTACCATTAAGTACACTAAAATGGGAGGACACTATGAGATTAATATTCCTCGATAAAGTAAACGTCGTTGAATATTACGACAATTGGAAAGTCCATTCTGCTAGAGACTCATTTAAAGTACCGTCTGTCGTCATAGTAAAGCGGTATATACAGCACAAAAAGTTCATAGCACTGTCTAAACCTAACTTATTTTTAAGAGATGGGTATAAATGTCAGTATTGTAATAAAATGTTTGCTTACCGTGAACTTACATATGATCATGTATGGCCTAGATCAAAAGGTGGATTAACAGAGTGGAATAACATCGTAGCCGCTTGTAAGCCTTGCAACACTAAGAAAGGTGCTAGTATTATAGAACCACTTAATCAACCATTTATGCCTACGTATTGGAACTTAATTAAACGTAGGACAGAAATACCCATTGTTATTAGGCACTATTCTTGGAAACGATTCATTGATCCTAAAATGACTGTTAAACTAATCGAACCCAAGCAGTCATAAAAAAAGCACCTTTCGGTGCTTTTTTGTGTCTATTAAGTGTTGTTTACACTCCGCCTGTGGCAATTTCGCCTGTATTCTTAATTCTAACAGGGATAAAGATAAACTCAACTGATTTAACTGGCTCAATAGCAATATCAACATATAATTCGTTTCTATCAATACGCGCTGGTGTGTTATTGCTCTCATCACATACTACTAGATAATCAAATAAGCCACGTTTAGCAATCAAATCGTTCATTATGCTTTCCATAACACCTTTAATCTCATCGCGTGTTAACTTGTCGTTTGGCTCAAAGATAAACGTCTTGGCCGCATTTTCAACTTGTTGTCTAATAAACGAAACTAAACGTGCAACATTAATTCTATCTAACGCTGTGCCTGATTGTGTAGTTTTATTACCGTAGTTTACAAGACCTGTGCCTGGAATAAACGTTAGTGGGTTAATGTTGTTTTCATACAACGTATCTCTAGTTGCATTTCTAGTACCAGTTTGTTGGAACTCGCCAGTAGCAGAATCAATGTAGCCTAACGCATCTAGATTATCAATACTACCACGTCTAGTGCCTGCCGGTGCTAACCACGGATATGATTGATCATCACTGTGTACAATAGTTCTAAGTAGTGCATGACTAGGCGGAACAACAATTGCTGAACCTGTTAAGTCTGTACTTCTACCGCTTGGATAAAACACACCTAAGTACTGGTCGTTTACATTAAGACCATCGTTAGTTGCTAACCCTAATCCGTTATTGTTAGTACTCCAATTAACTAAATCTGTTCCTGATTCTGATAATCTTAACGGAGTATCACCAACAACAAAACCTGTATTGTTACGTTCATTGTTTAATGCTACCATATTAGTCATTAGCTCTGGGTAACCTGGTGCCGCCAATAAGTTAAACACACGTTGCTCTTCTCTGATCTCTGTGTTACTATCAATTGCCGCTTTCATTGCCGCAACAACAATCGCACGTTGAGCAAGTCTTCCCATGTTAGCTTCGCCGTTATCTTTTAAACCTGAAGCAGTAACCCATGCATTTGTTTCTGTTGGTATTACACCAGTGAAGTCAGTTGAATTAAAGTAGTTTAGTTTAAATTCTTTAACATTAAAGCCGCTACGTCTTAAGTTCCAAAGCAATGTACCTGTTGGATATAAACTCGGTGATGGAGCATCTAAATCTAAATAGTTACTTGATAACAAACTAGCAATAGTTGGCATCGTACCACTAATTGGATCTGTAGTTCCGTCAGTGTCCCACCTTGCATCTGCAAATAAAATACCTTTCTCTGATGTTTGATCAGTAGTATCAACTGCTACCCATTTCGTTCCACTCCAGCGATTAATTAATGGAAAGTTCTCTAAATCACTTGTGTCAACCCAAAGATCATTTGCAACTAATGCTGTTCCGTCGCTTTGTGCTGATGGTGCAAGTACAGATACTGTAGGACCAGCCGGGTCAGTAGTAGGAAACTTAGTTAAGTAACCTTTCCAGCCGCCGCCGCCTTGAACCATAATATCAATTTCATCAATTGCACTACTATACCATTTAGTACCTTCAACTGGATCTTGCCCTGGTTGAGTAGGACCAGCACTAAATACCGCTTCCATGCCTAGTGCTTCAAAATTTGTAATTATTAGATCGCCTTGAACACACTCACGTACATTATATTGCGATATTGAAAATCCAGCATCTGCTAATGGAGTTCCTGATATATCTTTAACTTCAATCACACCACCTTGGGTGTGAACAATTTTAACTGCTCCTGCTGTTGTGACTAATGCTGTTGTATTTGCAACACCTGTCGCTAACCAATCTTCAACAAAAGACGCCGCTGTTGTTCCTGTTAAAGTTACCGTTACTGGTGCAGTTAATACAGTTGAACTATTATCACTTGCTTTAATTGTAAATGTATTACCTACTGTAAATGTAGGGTTAGTTATAGCACCTGCAACTTCTGTGGCTCCAGTTTGTGTGCGGAATAATACCATTAATGTTGCAGTATCGTCGGTAAACGAATCAAACCTAGCATACGTAGTACCTGGAGGAATTGCACTGCCACCGTTAGCTGGATCTAACGCATTAATTGCAGACTCATCATCGCAATGCAATGATGTAACTTGTGATACAAATGTACCTGTAGTTGAGTCAAATTTCTTAATTGCAAGGTTAGTACCTAAGTCTACACTAGTAGTCTTAATCCAAACAGAACCTGTTCGTCTGCCTCCAGTAATCATTAAATCGCTAGCTTTCCAAGTTGGATTATTTGCGTGTGTGCTTTGGCGTAATTGTAGCATTCCGTATGTACCTGATAATCCAGTACCTGTATTATCTGTTACTGCCAATATATGATGGCGCACTGTGCCAGTTCCTGTTCCCATGCCGGTTGCAATAAAGGTTTTACCTACCTCGTTTGCTCCTGCTCCGATAGCTGTAAAATCAGTTGTTCCTACTGTTAAAATCGTGTACTCAACACCTGGCATTAACATAGTTGCCGGTGGATATGCTCCTGACGATGTAGCATCAGCATATATCTCAACTTTATTACTAACCACTGCGGCTGTAATACCTGTAAGACTAGCAGTATTAATATCTGAAACTAAAGTAGCAATTGTAGTACCCGAAAGAGTAACTGTTCCGCCGTTACCACTAGTGTTAATATCAATAGTAGTGCCGCTTGTCAGCGTAAGTGTGCTAGCATCTGCACTAGTAACCGATGGATGACTATCATACCAATCTGAATCTGCCGCAATGCCGGTGTCAGTATTATCTCCTACTAATACCCAAGTATTACTGCGGTTCTTATAATAAATCGGAGTTCTAACACTAATTGCAACTACAGCATAATCACCGATATTACCGATACTCGGTAACGGTTCACCAGTAACAACACCACCAACTAAGTTACTTAGGCTAGTAATTACAGTTGGCACCTTATTTTTAAATGCTTCTGTAGTTTCATTCCATTCAAAGATACCCCACTGTGTAGACGCTGTGTCTAACCAGTAAGTACCATTCTCTGGATTACCTGACGGTCTAACTGTTGTAGGAGTTAACTCTGCTAAGTCAATATCAGCACGCTGTACGTACGCTCTATTACTTAGTCCTAATACCGAATAAGCCGCTTGTAAGCCGTACTCATTAAGCTCATAACCATGAATTGGAGTACCGCTTGACGTTTTATAAAACGCTGGGGTACCAAACGTATTAGTTAATTCACGTTGACTTGAAATTAAAAATGTGTTGCCAACTGCTGATGCTAATGTTCCTGGTGCTACTGCTGTGCCAGCACCGTTAATTTTGTTAGCCGCTGTTGCAACTAAAATGAAAGGTACTGTCGCTGTTGATGCCGCTGGAAATGCGCTCTCATCAACAATGGTTACCTCTACGCCTGGTGAAACTAATGCCATTTGTTCTACTCCCTATCTATAAATTTGTTAAAACTATTTATAGCTTTTTGGTATAATTAACGGTTTAGTGGTACCTTTGGATACCTTTTTTATAATGATAAATATTTTAAAAATAAAAAAGGTACCTTTTTATGACGAGAAAAAAAGAAAACCAAAAAGAAAGAGAATTATGTAAATGTGGGAAGCGTCATGTCGCTATTAATTACGCTAAAGATGGAATATTACATTACAGGTCAACTTGTAGTACATGTGCTAAGAAACCTAAAATAGAAATACCTAAGTGGCAAGTAGCAGGTTACAGAAAAAAGAAGTATTGCGAAAAGTGTAACTTTAAAGCGAAGTACCTAGAGCAATTAGACGTTTATACATTTACAGCTTTTAAAACTGTATGCCTTAACTGCTTAAAAGAATTAGAACATACCGGTACTTGGATACAAGGTGATTTAATCGCTGATTTTTAGCCGATCTTTGTTACTTCAAGTTGTGTAATACATTTCTGTAATAGCGTAATTTGATTAACACAATCAGCAAGGGCGTGATGATCGTTTCCTAATCTACCTGCGTTTGGACATAGCTTATATAATGTTCTAGCATCAAGGACTTTATAGTACTGCCATGGTAATGCTTTGTTATGTTCTTTGTACGCATCTTCTAGTATGGTCATATCAAACGCAATGCCGTTAGCCCATATCCTCCCACACTTACGTGCAAGTCTAGATAAATCATCTAACGCTTCGTCTAACGGCACTCTATCTTCATCACCAAACGCTTCTTCTTGTGCTTCTGCACCTTGTTTACTCCACCACTCAACAGTGCTATCGTCAATGTCTCTGTTAGGTTGTGTCTCTGTATCTATTCTATGATAGACAACATGTTCATCGTATACTGTATTTGTAAAAGGGTCAAAGCCAATAGCGCCTATGTTTAAAATAACCGCATTTGGCGTTGTTGAGAGTGTTTCTATATCTAGCATTAAATCCATAAGGCTATTATAACAGTAACTCTGTTTAATTAACGTCTTTTTTTCGGTTTCTTTTTCTTCTTAGGTCTACCTAATCGATTTAACTTAGCGGCTAACTTAGTTCTAGGATTTATAAGTTTAGTCCTTTTGGCTTTACGTGCTTGTGCTTTGCTTGTTTTTTTACGTGTAACTTTCATCCTTTGCGCTTGTGCAAAATCTAATGGCTTATTACAATCTTTAGGATCAGGTACTGTTCTATTTGTACGAATTCCTGATGTACAGCGCCATTTAAGCTTTAAGCCTTTAGGGGTACTTTTCCATACCATCCTGTGTTCGTTAATGCCGTGTTTAGAGAAACCATAGAATTTTTCAAATTCTTTATCGTCCATGTCAGCTCTATCTTTCTTGTACTGCTTTGTTAAGTTAGACGTCTTACTTAGTTTTTTCTTAGTAACAGCTTTAGCTACAGGGTTGTTCCACTTGTTAACAACTGCATGTGCCATTTTTTCGATAGTATCACCTGGTAAGTGGCTGAACTTCTTTGCGTTTCTTAGCATATTAACTGCTTTAGCAAGTTGCAACCAATTTTCATTTAAGACGTATTCTTCTTTTATTATTTCTCTTATTTTCATAAAGACATCCTCTTATTTACAACGTCCCAATCAATAATACGCCATATATTTGCTAAGTATTTGTCTTTATTTGCTTGATAATCTAAAGCCCAAGCATGCTCCCACATGTCTACTAAGAGTGCTATATTTGCTCGTACAGCGTGGTTCTTGATTACTTTGATATTACCCGTGGTATCCATAAAACACCATCCAGAACCTTGTATACTACGAGCAACCTCACTAAATTCTTCTTTAAATTCAGTAAATGACTTATGCTTCTTTTCTATCACTTCTAATGCTATTCCGCTTGGCTTGTTGCTGTTTGTTGCTTTCTTAAACTGACTAAAAAATTGATTATGTAGTACAGCGCCAGCGTAATTAAAATCACTATCACCGTCTTTATTATTATAGCGATCTACATAGCCTTTTGCTAGATTGCCATAATGATAATTTACTGTTGCTTTAGACATTACAGGAGTTAACCCGTCCCTTGTTATAGGTAATTTCTCTAATTTAACTTCGCTTTCTTTTTTCTTTACGGTATTCTCGTCTTCAACGAGTGTTATGTATTTGAACAATCCCATATTAACCTATAACCCAAGTAAGGGGTTGTCCTCCGTCGACGAAGTTGTATAAGTCTTCAATTAGTAGGGCCATCTCTGATTGTGCTTCTGCTTTAAGTTGTGAACCGTTTAATGCTGTGCCGCCTTGTGGTCCGCTAATACTAGCAAACTTCTCACGTGCTTCACCAATAATTAGCTTAGCCGCACTATACGTATAATCCCGCATCCATTGACTAGTGTGATTGTCTTGCAATAGCATAGACTCTGGCTTGTCATTGTATGTCCATAGCAGAATAACTTCGCCATCGCCTCTAGGATTTCTCACTAGTCTTAGCTGTTTAGTGACTGGGTTAAACGTATAATTCATAAATGCACCAAACATTCTCTGTGCTATCTCAACGTACTGCGAATACAGTTCGTATGTTGCTAATCCTCCTGAATATGTATAATTCAGTAAGTAAACGTTTAATGTTGCTGAACTAAACGGGTCGAAACTAGAGCTATTAGTGCCGCCCGAACTTCCCATTGTTCGTCTGTATATCTGTCTTACGTGTGTAATCTCTGATGGCAACGTATATTCATTTACACCTTCTTGCATTTCTAACCAAGCATAACTTTCTTCTGTTGATGCTTGCGAACGTTGTCTATATGTTCCTAGTGCTTGTTTATACGCAACTTCATAGTGCGCAGGATCTAGCTCAAGGTCAATTATTCCTTCACCAAGACGAAGTGCTACATAATCAAATACGTCTTTCTTTAACCCTGTTAGATTGTCGTGTGCCATACAAAACCTTGTTGAACGTGTCTTGTATTTATGATGTTTTTAGTGGATCCTTAGTATGACTAAATCAGGACTAAATCTACCTGATAGTTTAGTCTCAACTGCTTTAATATCACTAATGTACTTTCTTACATTAGGCTTACTTGCTTTCGTGATCTCTTTTAACTGTTCTTTTGGTTTTCTTAGCGTCTTTGCATACGTCTCGCCTGCGCTAAATCCAACAATTGTGTTGTTCTTAACACTTAGCCCGCCTGATAATTCATCTGCTTTGTAATAGTGTATTTTGCGCTTCTTAATATCGTATACAAACATCTCTTTAGACTCTGGTATCTTAACAGGTGGTATACTCTTAAGATCAAGATCTTTAAACTCTTTACAATATTTTAGCTTTGCTACTTGTTTAGCAACAGGAATAGATTTTTTCTTAGGTTTAGCTCTTGTTGATTTCTTATATGTTACATAGCTGTTTAAATCATGTATGATTAACTCACAGAATCCTATGATATGTCGTATTTGTATCTTGCCTAAATGGCTATACGCCTCAACTAATTGCTTATCTTCACCTAGCTGTAATTCTTTGTACTCTTTTATTGCATGTTCCCACGGCGCTATTAGCAACGGAACATGCTGTGGTAGCATAGTGCTTAACATTAACGTGCCTATTGGCTTTATTTTATGCTTTGCAGGTGCGCCAAGTTTAATGAAATCATCTAGTAGTGCTTCTAAGTCACCGCCTACTAGCATTGCTTTCATCTTCATTATCTCTTGTACATTAGGCTTTGGCTTGTTTACTGCTTTTTCTTTTTGCTCGATTGCTTTCTCAGCAAGTGCCTTAAGTCTGCTAATATCTATTTCTAAAACAGATTCTTCTTGTTTGTTTAACTCAAACCCGTTTAATGACATCTGCATTAGCCATGCGCTTGACTTGTTAATACTATTATCAGATACTTTCTTAATCAACTTAGCATCGTCGTTCTGTTTGTGCTTTGTTAAATATAGATATATCATGCTTTTAGCATCCTTAGCACTATGAAAATAATTAAACCAAGTAAATGCTTTTATTTTTGTAATTCTGCGATACTCATCAGACGGCTGTGTGTCGGGAGTCCATGTAGGTTCGCGTCCCATTCCTTTTTGATCTAGTGTCTTTCCTCGTACCATATATTAATTAGTTATTCCGTTTCTGTATTTTATGCTTAGATAGGATCATTATACAAAAAAATCATAAAGAAAACCGCATAAATATAGACACAACTGAAAAAATATTGAGGTTACATGCCAAGATTAAGTCTCTGGAAAGGCAATAGAGCTACAAACGACTACAAATTTTTAGATAAAACTATATCTGAAATGTACACTGTTGGCGGGCTTGATATACTAGTACATAAGTATCTAGGTCCTGTTTCTACAGGTGATGCTACTGTTCCTAATACAGATGAAAACTTCGATGCTACTCAACCCGGCGGTACTGACCCAGATGTCACCTCAATTGAAGATTTATTCTTATTAGAAAACCGAGATAGAAATTACGACCCAGACATCTATCAGATACGCGGCGTGTATAATGTACAAGATATCGACTTTGATTTAAGTCAATTTGGTCTATTCTTACAGCAGGATACATTATTCATTACATTCCATTATAACAACATGATCGATACCTTTACACGTAAGATTATGTCAGGTGATGTTATAGAAGTACCTAACTTAAGAGATTATCATCCGTTAGATGAATCGATATCGACTTCACTGCCAAAATTATATGTAGTGCAAGATGCCGCTTATGCTAGTGAGGGATTTAGTCAAACTTGGCGTCCGCACTTATGGCGTATCAAAGCAACACCATTAGTAGGAAGTCAAGAATACAAAGGTATACTAGACGGCTTTGCTAATCCATTAGACAATTATGTTGATATATGTGTTACTGCTAACAGCACAAATGTAACAGTAGATGATGCTACAGATTGCACAGTTGATGCATTTACCGGTGGTACGTTAAACGACTTACTAACTACACACAACAAAGACTTAGAAATTAATGATGCTGTTCTTGCGCAAGCAGTTGCTGAATTGCCATTTAGTGGGTATGATGTTAGCAAGTTCTACATCGAAGCACAAGACGAATACACTAGCAAACCATTAGACGGTACAGGCTTATCAACAGATAGTACTGTACTCACTACTGATTTAAACACAGTTACAACAGATAGAACTAAAGAAAGTCCGAAGGCAACCGGTTGGCTTAAAGGATACTTAACAGGAGAAGGTGTTCCGCCTAACGGATTGCCAGTTACTCCAGGAACAGTATTTCCGCCCGATGCAGTAGAGGGAGAATATGTATTGCGCTTAGACTATTTCCCTAACAGATTATTTAGATACAACGGCAATCGCTGGATTAAAATAGAAGATGGTGTAAGAACTGATCTTAGCTTATCTTCGGAAAATAGAACGCAACGTAACGAATTTGTTAATGATGATTCTACATTCGAAACAGAAGATAGAGGAGATATCCCTACACTGCAAGGACTATCTGATTTACTTAGACCATCGGCGGATAACTAATGGCTATAGGAGATCTACAAGACGGTGGTATGTTTGCTGGTAACAACGGCACTAACAACTTAATAATATCATTAGGGAACGTAAGCACAAGCAGAGTTAGATGGGACGAATCATTTGCGTCCGCAACCGAATATAGAAACAATATCGAAAACGACTGGGTACTACCTACATCGTTAGAATTACAATTTATATTCCGTAATGTTTTTAATTTTTTAAATACCGATACTGCTTCGTTTAATAGTCAAGTTAAAAGCTATCATTATTGGTCGTCGGATGTTATTAACGTTGTTAGCGGAACATTAGGACCAATTGAACATGCTGTTGTTGTATCTGGGTTACACTCATCAGATCATTTAATAAACAGCGACGACAAAGAAACAGTTAATTATGTAAGGGCAATAAGAAGATTATAATATGGCACTAAATCAATTCCATTACGACGAACAAATAAGACGATTCTTATTACAGTTCACTAGAATGTTTAGCAATTTCCAAGTTGAGTATGGTCGCGATGACGACGGTAATATTACGTTACTAAGAGTGCCAATACGCTACGGTGATTCATCTAGACAAGTACAAAACATATTACAGAATAACTCTGCAACTAATATGCCATCAGCACCGCTAATGTCGTTTTATATTAGCGGGTTAGAATATGCTAGAGATAGAGTGCAAGAACCACAGTTCGTAGGCAAGGTACAAGTAAGACAAAGGGAATACAACGAAACCACTGAAACTTACGATACTACTCAAGGCAATGCATTTACAGTAGAGAGAAGAATGCCTTCTCCGTACAACTTAAACTTATCGCTTGACATATGGACAACTAACACTAATCAAAAACTACAGCTAATTGAACAAATCGCTCCGTTATTTAACCCGTCGTTAGAAATACAAAGCACAGACAACTACTTAGATTGGACAAGTCTTAGCGTAGTAGAACTAAACAATCTTACATGGAGTTCTAGGAGTATTCCGATAGGTACAGACAATCCTATTGATGTTGCTACTATGGAGTTCACTACGCCTATATGGCTTAGCTTACCTGCTAAAGTCCTTAAAATGGGCGTTATACACAAGATTATCGCCGGTATACACAATGATAACTTAGATGCATTTGATGCATTAAACAGCGATGACTTGTTACTCGGCACTAGAATGAAAATCACACCGCACGGATATCAACTATTGCTAATAGGTAATCAATTGCAGTTATTAGATCAAAATGCTGTTGAAGATATTAAAGATAGTTCATTTGATCCTATTAGTTTTCAAGACAGTATATTAATATGGCATGCTATTACAGAAGAGTATGGTGTAGTTGAGAACGGGATCAGTCAAATTAGACTAGATAACGGCATTAACAACGCTGAAATTATAGGCACTATAACGTTCCATCCAACTGATGATAACATTATGTTGTTTACTATTGATCCCGACACTTTACCGGAAAATACACTACCTGCAGTCGATGCTATTGTTAATCCTTTGCGTAGTGGTCCAGGTGTATTGTCAGGAAAAACTACATTCCCTATTGCTAGTCCAGGACAACGTTACTTACTAACAGAAGGCACAGGATCAAGTACTCCGGACTTTGCTAATGCATGGGGAGACTTAACAGCAAACGTAAATGACATCATTGAATACAATGGTAGTAACTGGAATGTTATATTTGATGCTAATACTTCAAGTATTGTAGAACATGTTACGAATATAACAACTGCTATACAATACAGATGGACAGGAACAGAATGGTTACGCTCATACGAAGGATTATATGAAGGCGGTAATTGGAGTCTTGTTCTTTGAATACGCCACAAGCGTGTGGTGTATGGTTCTTTGCTAAAGATACACAACGTTACCTTTACTTACTAAGAAACGATAAAAAGCATCAGGATTGTTGGGGATTGCCAGGTGGTAAAGTAGAGCGCGGGGAAAGTCTATTTGATGCAATCGAAAGAGAATGTACAGAAGAGATGGGTAGGATGCCCGAGCACACCAAACTAATACCTATTGAGAAATTCACAGGCACTAACGATAGCTTCTATTATCATACATTCTTCTGCTTACTGAACAAAGAATTCACGCCAAATTTAAACAATGAACATCACGGGTATGCTTGGATCAACAAGGGTATAATTCCTAAGCCTTTACACCCAGGATTATGGGCTACATTAAAGATTGAAGAAATATATCAAAGGATTAAGACTGTAGAAGAAATTTATACATCAGCATAAGATACATACTCTGGTATATCTATTGTTCGCATATTAGGCAAGTGTTTCCAGAGTTCCGGTGAAGTTCCAAATTTTATAACATGATAGAATTTTACACTAGAATATGCTTTCATAACAGCATTAGCACCGTACACCATCTTTTCTTGATATGTGCCATCTTTTGTATATTGGTCATATCCAAATAAAAATATCTCTTCGTGTCCGTCAAAACACGCTAACCATAAAGCAGTTGCATGGGGTAGCATTTTGACACTGTGCGGTACCAGATAAAACATATCAGGGTTTGCAATACAATGCTGTGCAGTTGTGTAGACTATGTTATCTTTATAATATTCAGATTCTATGACTTCGTCTAATGCTTCTTGTCCTTTAGCAACAAGAAAATCACATTTCATTTTTTTGTGCATGTCCTGTACACCGTAGACTTGCATGCTCTTACTACCAAGTAGTCCGCCTTTGTGTCCTTCTAACGCGGCGAGTAGAAAGTTTTGTATGCTTACTCCGTTTGCAATACACGTGGCCCTATTACTAACATGTTTATTAGTAATAGGGTTATCAACCCATTCACGAATTTGTTCTTTTTTACCTTGCTTATAAACAGTATTAGTAATGACAAACTCACCAGTATAATCTTCTCTATATCGTTGTGGTACTTGCACTATCTAATACCCACTGCTACTTCAATCATTTCTTCTCCTTCTGTATTCTTCGATACTAACGATTTACCAATAATTGAGCCCGCCGGTGGATCTTTCTCTTCGTTCCATGCCATTGCTACACCCGGAGTATCACTTGATATTATTAAGTCACCTTTATGTGTAACACCTGTTACTCTACAAGGAACACGCCCTTGTAGTGCTATTGCTACTACATGCTTTGCATCTAACTCGCTATTCATTAAGTAAGCAGGTTTCATAGACACAATACCAGCAAGTCGTCTATCTGCTTTACTAGTTGATTCTGTAACTTCTTGTCTTCCGTCAAATATTAATACTGTGCCTATTGAATACGTACTATCTGAAACATAGTTCTCTGCTAAGTCAGCGTACTGTGCTGATGTCGCTGTGCCAATAAACGAACCTTCTGCTTTTATGTTTCCACCTGAGTAGACACCTTGTTCAGCTGAGAAGTTGTAGTTAGCCGTGTCTACAACCTCGTTACCGTGCAGAGAATAACCAGAGATAGTGTCTTGGACAACAGGAGTAACTACAGTGTGAGCACTCCACCCTGAGGTAGACTCTATATCCATAATCTGTACTTTATAGTTAGACGAGACACTTACATAAACCTGTAGTTTCTTCCAACCATAAGTATTATCAGCGGTTTCCTTCAATACTCTAACACGTTGTATCCTATTACTATGCCCTCCACAGTTTAAAACTGTAAAAGCAGAGTCAGCATAACTACGTATCCAGTCAATACGAATGAAAGCGTGGTCACTACTCTCAGAGTCTGAAACAATTACTTCTCCACTATGTCTAGCACTCTCTGAGTGGGCTACTGTAATCCAGCCTGGGCCAACTGTGCCTGAAGACGTTGAAACTTCTCTATAGAACTTAGTAGAATCTAAACCATCTAAAGTATCAGCATCTAAACCTGTTAAGTTAGAACCATCACCATGAAACTCTGTAGCTGTAACATTACCTGTAACATCAATACCTGTAGAATGTAGTTTTAATGTTTCTGTGCTGTTTGAGTATAATGAAAGTTCGTCAGAGCTATTTGCCCCCAAACCACACGAGCTTGTTGTGGTTTGATTTCCTGCAAGAGTTAAAAAAGCGGCAGGTTGAGAGGAGCAACTGACTTCCATAACAATATTATTACCGCCACTACCAACCACATTCAGAGAGTTGGTTACATTCACCTCTAAATCGCCTGTGCCTACCTCACTTATAATGCTTTTAGAACCATCGTGATATATCTGTAAGTCATTACCAGCACCAAACTGTGCCTTGACGTTATCACCGAGGTTTAGGTTACCCGTTATCGTACCACCAGTTAAAGGTAACTTACCACCGATTAAGGTAGTCATTGTAGTAACGTGATTAGCGTCATCACCTAAAGCAAGAGCTAATTCATTTAGCGTATTTAATGTAGCTGGAGCTGAGTCTACTAAGTCAGAGACTTTAGTATCCACATACCCAGGAGTTGTCTTAGCATCTAAAGCTGTCTGTAATCCAGTAATAACACTTATAGCGTGATTAGCCGGATGTGAATAGTTGTTAGCTGAAGTAGCAACACCAGATAACTTAGTTTGTTCAGCGTCACTAAATTCGTTAGAATTAGCATTAGCTTCATAAGCTGTTTTAATTTCTGCATTAGTTTGGTCAGCAGTAGCACTAGCTTCGATGCTGTCTAGCTTGGTCTTTAAGGTAGATGTGAAATTCTTTTGAGTTAGTCCACTATCTCCCACAGAGTAAGTGGTGTTGGTATCAGTAGAGCTAATAGAACCACCTGCTGAGATAGATACATTAGTACCTGCTGTTAAAGATGCTACTACATTAGCAGTATCAGTTACGTCAGCACTAGATTCAATGCCATCTAATTTTGTGTTGTTAGCAGTAGTAAAGTTCTGTTGAGTTAATCCACCGTCACCAACACTATACGTAGTATTAGTGTAGTTTCCTGAATGTATATTAGTAGAACCTTGGTCTGATTCCCAATCAACAACACCTGCCGCAGAACTAAAACTAAGATTTCCATTACCGTCAGTTACCATAGATTGTCCGTTGGTTCCATCAGACGACGGGTAAGTTAATCCATCTGCTATAAAACCGCCAATTTTTAAATTAGCGTATGAACTAATAGTAACATTACCATCAGTACTGCCAGTCTCTGTAGTATTAATAAAGACAATCTCATCTGCACTCTCGTCCCATATTAAAGCAACGTTAGTACTAGTTCCGCGCTCAAAAACAAATCCGATATCAGAAGCGTTAGCACCTGTTTCTGCATTATTTAATACAATTAACGGATCATCAATTTCTGTAATGTTTGTTTGTAATTGCCCAAGTCTAGGTCGTGTTAATCCCATCCTAAAAAACCCCCTTATAATTTGTCGTATTTACCTTCAATTTAGTTACAATTTTCTGAATATCTAGTCAATAAAAAAGGGGACCGAAGCCCCCTTTTATTATTGCTTAGTAAAAGATTACATTCTACCAACAACTACTTCAATAGTAGCATCGCCTTCTGAATCTTCTAATGCCTTACCAATAACAGAACCCATCTTAGGATCTGCTTCGGCACGTGCCTTACCATTACCAGCACTAACCATCATGTCACCTTTCTTAACTGAACCAGTTACCATACATGGTACACGTCCTGTCAATGCGACAGTAGCTTTAGTACCTTCAAGTTCATTGTTCATTAAGTAAGCAGGATCAGTTGAAACAACACCAGCAATCTTACGATCACCGTCTTCATTACACTGTGTTACTTCTGCATCACCACCAAAACAAACTACTGTACCAGGAGCATATTCAGCGTCTGCTGAGTAATTTTCCGCTAAGTCAGCGTATCTTGCTGATGTACATGTAGCAGTAATAGTACCTGCACTAAAGTTACCTGAAGCATCACGCTTAACAATTGTACTAGCTGTATTAGCAGAAGTTGCATTGTCAACTAAAGCTGACCTTGCTGTAGTAAAGTTAACTTGCGTTAATCCACCGTTGCCTACTGAGTAAGTAGTATTGTTATCAGGAACTGTAACTGTATCAGTAGAACCATCACCACGTGTTAACGTAATAGTGTGATCTGCAATAGTCATTACATTTGCCGCTGAGCCAAGTGCTTGATTAGATGTCTTAGCAACTTTAGTCGCTAAATCAGTAGTCAATGTAGATGCATAACTTGCATCATCATTAATTGCTGCCGCTAACTCATTAAGTGTATCTAATGTGCCTGGAGCACCACCAATTAAGTCAGTAACTTCTGTTATTACAAACGCAGTTGTTGCAACCTGTGTTGTGTTAGTATTAGACGCCGCTGTAGGAGCAGTTGGAGCACCAGTTAACGCAGGACTTGCTAAAGTAGCTTTAGTATCTAAAGCCGCTTGTAAACCATCTACATTACCAATAACATGGTTATGTGAATCATCTGCAACCGTAGCTGAAATAGTAACGTTACCTAAGTTAGTCATTGTAGCTGAACCAGTTAAATCACCGCTTAGTGTGATTGTAGGGTCATTAACATTAATGTCCATGGTATTGTCACCATCTACGTATGTTACTGAAACACCTGACTCACTGTTACCAGACCACATAGCACCTGCTGTATCGCTGATATACTCAGCTAAACCATCAATGTTACCTGTTACGTGATTATGTGAATCATCTGCAACTGTAGCAGTCAATGTACCATTACCTAAGTTAGTTAAAGTAACTGAACCACTTAAATCACCAGCTAATGTAATAACAGGATCAGAAGTTGCAGTAATAGTTAATGTATCACCAGATACTGCTGTTGCTATTCCTGTACCACCAGCAATAGTAAATGTATCTGTACCAACTGTAATTGTACCTGTACCACTGTCACCTGCCATTCCCATATCAGAACTAACTGCTACTGTAGTAGCTGTTGTAATACGACCTTTAGCATCAACTGTAATTACTGGAATTGCTGTTGCACTACCATAACTTGCTGCCGATACACCACTATTTGCTAGTGTCATTGCCGCTGTTACGTTACCCGAACCATTAAATGCGCCCGAGTTCCAAGTACCATCACCGCTCATTGCAATTGTACGACTTGTTGCTAGTGTAGTAGCAGTAGATGCGTTACCAAATAACGTGCCAGTTACATCACCAGTTACATCACCAGTTACATCACCAGTTACATTGCCAGTTAACGCACCAGTTACATCACCAGTTACATCACCAGTTAAGTTACCAGTTACATTACCTGTTACATTACCTGTTACTGTATTAACATATAACTTATCCCACTCTTTAGCAGAAGAACCTAAGTCAAACGTACCAGTAGCATTTGGTAAAATGTCAGAGTTAACATCTGCATTAAACGTAATGTTATCTGTAGCCGCATCACCAAATATTATGTCACCATTTGCAGTAATTGAACCACTTGCAACAATATTACCTGCAACAGCCATGTTACCAGTGACATCAATTGCTGAAGCTGTTAGGCTAATGTTAGTTGAACCATCACCGTTATCTAACGCTGTAACTGTTGTTGTAGTTGTGATTTCACGCACTTCAATTTTATCACTGTCTAATGGAGCTTCAGTAAATGTTAGTGTAACTCCTGATACAGAGTATGCCGCAACTGGAAGCTGTATAATACCGTTGATACTAACAATTACAGAAGCAGATGATTGCGCACTTTGTAATGTAAACGCAGTTGTAGTATTATCACCTGTGAATGTTTCAGATTCTATAACTGTAAAGTCAGTTGCTAATTGCTCCCAACTAGTTCCCTTCCAAAACTCTGGTAAGTCTAATGTTGTGTTATAACGGAATAAACCTTCGTCACTTACACCTGGTGAACCTGGACGTTGTCCAGTTGTACCAGCTGGTAACATCATTGAACCTGTAGAGTTAACTGTTAATATTGCGCTTGCATTTACAGCACCGCCACCAATTAATACAGAATCAGTACTAGCATCAACAAAGAATGTTTTAGTCTGTGAATCACCGTTTACTATAAAGTCACCCGTTGCACTTGAACCATTGTTAACTGTCATTGCACCAGTTGCTGTAACTGCACCAGTTACTGCTAGTGTAGAACTTAACGTAGTAGCACCTGTAACACCTAATGTACCACCTACTGTAGTATTACCAGTTAATGTACTTGCACCTGCTACTGCTAGTGTAGAACTTAACGTAGTAGCACCTGTAACACCTAATGTAGTTCCAACTGTTGCTGAACCCGACATAGTTGTATTACCAGTTAATGTACTTGCACCTGCTACTGCTAGTGTACCAAGAGTAACAACGTTACCATTTGAACCGCTAACTGTAAAGTTACCACCATCAACATCAATACCGCCATTTGGACTTAATAATCCTGCAACAGAAGTAGCACCTGTTAGTGTACTTGTACCTGTTACTGCTAGTGTAGTACCAATCGTTGCACTATTAGTAATAACAGCACTATTTAACGTAGCCGCACCACTTGTTGAAGCAGTTGACATAGAAGTTGCACCTGTAACACCTAACGTACTTGCTAAAGTTGTAGCACCTGTTACTGCTAACGTACCACCAATTGTAGCATTACTTGATACTGAAGCAGAACCAGTTACTGCTAATGCAGAACCACTAAACGTTAAGTTTCCTGAGTCTTCAATTTCACCTGCAGTACCTGCTAAAACAACACGTCCACTTGTTAAATCACTTACTTTAGCAGTTGACATTGTTGTAGCACCTGTTACTGCTAACGTACCACCAATTGTAGCATTGTTAGTAACAGAAGCACTGTTTAACGTAGCCGCACCACTTGTTGAAGCAGTTGACATAGAAGTTGTACCAGTTACTGCTAACGTACCTGCAATTGCTGTATTACCTGAAGCACTTGCTACTGTAAACTTGTTTGTAGCAATATCAAAGTCACCATCAACACCGGTAGCACCACTTACTGCTAACGTACTTGATAAAGTTGTAGCACCTGTAACACCTAATGTAGTTCCTACTGTAGCACTATTAGGTTGAAGCAGTTGACATAGAAGTTGCACCAGTTACTGCTAGTGTACCTGCAATTGCTGTATTACCTGTAGAATCAGCAACTGTAAACTTATTAGAATCAACTGCTATACCTGCATTTGCGTTAAGCAAACCACTTATTGTTGTAGCACCTGTTACTGCTAACGTACCACCAATTGTAGCATTAATTGATACTGAAGCAGAACCTGTTACTGCTAGTGTAGATCCATCAAACGTTAAGTTTCCTGAGTCTTCAATTTCACCTGCAGTACCTGCTAAAACAACACGTCCAGGTGTTAAATCACTTACTTTAGCACTTGACATCGTCGTAGCACCTGTAACACCTAATGTACCACCTACTGTAGTATTACCAGTTAATGTACTTGCACCTGCTACTGCTAACGTACTTGATAAAGTTGTAGCACCTGTAACACCTAATGTAGTTCCTATTGTAGCCGAAGCTATCATAGTTACTGCACCTGTTAGTGTACTTGTACCTGTTACTGTGCTTGTGCCGCCAATAGTTGAGTTTCCAGTATTACGTGAACCACCCATTGCCATGTTACCTAAAGAACCACTCATTACTGAAGCAGTATCTGTTGCATCTGCGATGTAAACGAATTCAGAAGCACTGTCGTCCATACCAAAGAAACCTTTCTTTGCCGCTGAACCATTGTGATATTGGAATATCACACCACGGTCTAAGTTATCATCTGAACTTGGAGCAGTATCACCACCCAAGTTAAAGATTGGATCATCAATACTTACTGTAGTTGAATTCACCGTAGTAGTTGTACCGTTAACTGTTAAGTTACCATCTAACGTTGTATCACCACTCACTTGTAAAGTACCACCAACTGTAGCATTACTTGACATTGTTGTAGCACCAGTAAACGTTTGTGCGCCAGTTACTGCGAATGTTCCACCAACAGTACCGTTTCCAGTAACTGTTAATACACCAGCAACTGTAACGTTATCTGGTAAACCAATTGTTAACGTGTCAGTAGCACTTACAGCAACATTTACTTCGTTTGCTGTGCCTGATACTAGGAAAGTGTCGCCACCTGAGATAACTTGTCCAGTAGTGCCATCACTTAATGTGAAACCAGCTGATGAAGCGTTATCAACATACGCTTTAGTAGCCGCATCTTGTGCCGCTGTAGGATCTGTAACGTTATTAATTTTGTTACTACCTGCATTAATTGTTTGCGAAGCCGCAACAACAAAGCCGCCACTCATTGCAATACTTTGTGCAAATGTTGCTGTACCTGTAACAGTAACATCATCACCAGAAGCATCACCTAAAGTAACATCTCCATTTAGTGTTGTTGCACCTGTTACTGCTAGTGTACCACCAATGATTGTATTAGCACTAGAAGTAAAGCTCGGTGCTGTAATTCCACCGTTTGCTATTAACGCACCACTTATTGTTGTAGCACCTGTTACTGCTAACGTACCACCTACTGTAGTATTGTACCTGCAATTGCTGTATTACCTGTAGAATCAGCAACTGTAAACTTATCAGAATCAACTGCTATACCTGCATTTGCGGTAAGCAAACCAGTTATTGTAGTTGCACCTGTAACACCTAATGTACCACCTACTGTAGCATTACTTGATACTGAAGCAGTACCAGTTACTGCTAATGCAGAGCCACTAAACGTTAAGTTTCCTGAGTCTTCAATAGCACCTGCAGTGCCTGCTAAAACAACACGGCCACTTGTTAAATCACTTACTTTAGCACTTGCTAAAGTACTCTCGCCAGTTACTGCTAGTGTAGTACCAATCGTTGCACCATTAGTAATAACAGCACTGTTTAATGTTGCCGCACCACTTGTTGAAGCAGTTGACATAGAAGTTGCACCAGTTACGCCTAAAGTACCACCTACTGTAGCATTGTTAGTAATAACAGCACTATCTAACGTAGCTTCACCACTTGTCGAAGCAGTTGACATTGTTGTAGCACCTGTTACTGCTAAAGTACCAGTAGTAACAACGTTACCACTGCCATTAGCAACAGTAAATGCACTAGCAACAGTAAATGCACCATCAGCATCAATACCACCGTCTAGTGAAGCAAGTCCACTTACGTTTAAAGTACTTGACAATGTAGACGCACCACTTACTGCTAACGTACTTGATAAAGTTGTAGCACCTGTAACACCTAATGTACTACCTATTGTAGCCGCACCGCTTGTTGAAGCAGTTGACATTGTTGTAGCACCAGTTACTGCTAACGTACCTGCAATTGCTGTATTACCAGTTAATGTACTTGCACCTGTTACTGCTAGTGTACCACCAACTGAAGCATTATCATCTGCTGTTATACCACCAACATGCATATCAGCATAGTCAGTAACTGTAACAGTTGTATTTGAATCAGCATCCGAAGTTGTTATCGCAACAAAAGAGTCTGCGCTTTCGTCCCACACAAACGCAACGTTTGTATTATCACCACGTTCACCGATGAAACCGATGTCAGCTGATCCTGCTCCTGTTTGGTTTGACGCTAAAACCATAATTGGATCTTCAACAAGTGTATTAGTTGTATCGATCGTTGTAGTTGTACCTTGTACTGTTAAGTTACCTGTAACAGTAAGGCTTGAGTTATATGTTAAATTGTCAACTAATTTAGCATCAGTAACTGACTGATCCCATAATTTAGTTGAGCCGTCGATACCTAGATCGCCGGTGCCAGTGCCACTCGCTGTGGTTACTTGATTATTCTTTATTCTTGTTATTGCCATATGAGCCTCCCTAATTAAGCTTACACTTATTTATTAAAAACTCAGAATATAATTTTTGGTTTTATATAAAAAACCTAAAGAATAATTGCTGTTACTGTACCATTTTCATTAGAATCTTCCAACGAAATTGCAAAGGACCATGCTTCTCGTTGATTATTTGATACAGCATATCCATCTACATTTGACGGTGCTAACCTATCGCCTTTTCTAACAGATCCTATTATTTTTACCTTAACTTTTCCTTTTAAGGCAATTGGAGTTCCGTCTTCTTGTTCAGCATTCATTAGATACGCTGGATTTTTAGATACAACGCCAACAACTGAATGTGAATTAAACAAATTAGATGCTGTAATCTCTTTCTCTCCGCCTACTGATACAACTGTGCCTGGCTCATAATCTTCATCAGCAACATACATCTCTGCTAAATCTGCATACGTTCCTGTAAATAAAGTAGCGTATACATTATCCCATTTTTTAGTAGTACTACCTAAATCATATGTAGAATTAGTATACGGAATTATATCTGTCTTTGGTTTAATTGCAGTACTGTCAATTGTTAACACGTTAGTACTAGCAATTTCAATATCTACTTGACTTGTAGTTGCTTTTACTGTAGTTGTTCCTAACGCATCTGCAATTCCATCTACACTAGTAGTTGCTGTAATAAAACGCAATTCTACTGTATCTGAACTTAACGGTGCTTCTGAAAATGTAAGTGTTGTTCCTGATGTTGAGTAATCTACGTTTGGAACTTGTATAACACCGTTTGTACTAACCAGCAACGCTATTGCACTTGAAGCTCGTGTTAAAGTAAATGCAACTGTGCCACCATCACCAGTAATTAATTGGGTTATTAATCCAGTAACAGTACTACCAACTAACACCCAACTTATACCATTATACACCTCTACTGCATTAGTGTCAGTATTAAATCGTATAACACCTGCAGTAAGTCCTGTTGTCGGACGTTCTACTGTTGTTCCGTCTGGAATATTCAGACCATCTGTTCCTGTGATATCTACTAACCCGCCACCTGAAGTGTCACTATCAGCAGTAAGGTTTATATTACCTGGGGCTGTAATAGTTAAATCGCCACTTGGTGCCGAAATATTTGCAATACCTAATATAGTCCCATTAAACGTTAACAATGCACTGTCTTCTAACTCGCCTACAAAGCCTGCAGTAACAACTCTTCCCGAAGTAAGATTTGAAACTTTTGCTGTTGCTAGTGTACTTGCACCAATAACATTTAGCGTAGTACTAATCTGCACGTTGCCAATAACATCAAGTGAGGTGCTTGGAGTCGATGTGTTAATACCAATCCTATCATTAGTAACATCGAAATATAATAAATTCGTCTCAAACGCTAAGTCAACACCGTTTCTAGTAAGGTTGCTTGCTAGTATTTCACCTTTTAGTTTACTAATAGCCATTATGTTACTGTTGTACTGTTTAAGTTATGAATAACATTAATAGGAAGTCCGTTTCCTGGTGCTGATGTAAACGTAATATCTGACGTTCCGTTAGTTGTGTAGTTTGTTGTAGGTATTTGATAAATGTTACCTACAAACACTAGTATTTGATCATTATCGCTAGCGGCTATCACGTTTGTCATTGGTGTGAATACTGTTGTACTGCCGTCACCTGTGAACGAATCTACTGCAAGTTCAGTATTGCCGTGCTTAGTAAGGCATGTCCATAATGTTCCATCATAAAACTCAACACACGCAACAGTTGTGTTAAATCTTATCTGTCCAAAAATCGGACTAGTCGGACGCTCAATAGAGGCACCGGCAGGAATTCTTATTGCATTACTAAGGTTATTTGTGTTTGTTTCACGATTCTTAACGTAGTATCCCACACTAGATCTCAATAAAGCTTGTAATTGCGGTAATAGACGATGCGGTATCGGCAATTACGTTTACAAAGTCGCCGTTGCTAAAGAGTATCTTTTCGCCACCTTGGTATATAATATAGGTATCATTAGCATTAATCGTTAATGCATCTAAAAATATATTAGCATCTGATACCCCATCACCGCTTGGGACAAGATTTACATCAACTGTTACAGATACTCCTGTATGATTGCACAGTGATAAAAAAGTTACAGCAGTATCATTTGTACTGGTATAAATTGTGGTATTTGAATTTGCTACTGCTTGTGTTGTAATTGCCATATGTTATTTCCTAAAATACTATTCCAAAAACTATCGCTTTAGTTTTTGATACTAATTCGTCTGTTTCGGTTGTGTTTGTAAAGAATACACCAGATCCACCTGTTGACGGTGTTTTAGCATAAACTTTATTATATCCTGCTATTGAGCTAGGGTCACTTGCTTGTTCTTGGACACTAATACCACTACCAGTAGTTGAATCACTATCAACTCTAAATTCTCCAGATGCTACTGGGGAAATAGTAATATCAAGTGTATCTGTTGTACTGTTAGAGTTAGTATCTTGACCTGCGTTGCTAACAATCTTCCATCCATTTACATCTAAGTTTCCGCCTAAAGACGGACTTACATCTTCATGCACATGATCTATAGCTGTAATAACACCTGATACTATATCATTCCAGGTAATGCCATCATTTGTTATTTGCCACGTAGTTGTACTTTCGTTGTATCGTATTCCAACATCATTATTTGTGCCGCGCTTAATCCTAATGCCTGACGATGCTACAGAACTAGCAGGTATTTCAGCACCCCATACTTCAGATGCTGTAACACCTGCGCCAGTTTCGCCATCATTTAAATTAATAACATGATCATCGATCGTCATGTCAACAGATTCAACTGCGGTACTTGTGCCTGTTACAACTAAATTGCCATTGATTGTCAACGTGCCTGTATCAACGCTCATACTACTGCCTATTACAGTAGTACCTGGAGTAAGTGTTGCAATACTATAAATACCATCAATTCGTTTTGTTAGAGCCATAACTTACCTTAAAATCAGTTTATACTATTTATTTGATTTAAGAATTCAGAGAAAACTAAAATTCTGTTTTATCTACACTATGGTACCAGGTGTATTCGTCATCAATACCATCAATGTAAACACTCCTAATAGTAACACTATTAATCTTAGGACTGCATCTACCAGACTCAATTCTATCTGCTAAAAAATCGCTTGCATCTTCCATATCCATAAACTGCCATTTAAATTCTTCTCCGGTTGTTAAATTAACAACAATTTCAGCACCTGAATGTGCTATGTTAGAAAACAACAAAGTCAACACTAACACTACTCTAAAAATCTTATTTTTCATTTTACACTTCTCTTTAGTAATATAATTAAGTGTGTATTTATATTAGCATTTACTAATATAGATAACTTTTTAGATACTACAGCCACAAAAAAACCCTTTACAATAGCTGGTATCTGTAAAGGGTTTTTTATTTTTAAAAATTAACCGTTATCAAGTACAATACTTTCGTCTAATACCGCAGTTGTTAAGTTCCAACCAACTTTAGCATCTGTTGCAAACTGAGTACCTGTACCTTGTGTTACTGTACAAGTTCTTCCTGAGATTTTACTAATAAAATAAGTACCGCCTGCAGAATCTGTTCCTTTGATTCTCATTTTACCCGCTACTGGGACTGATGTACTTAGTATTAGCTTTTCAGTTCCGTCTGAAGTAGTTACTCTAAAGCTTTTACTACCTTTTTGTGAAATAATATCACCGTTTGTTACATTACTACCACCAGTAACAAATGCTTCAAATGTTATTCCATCTGTTGCTGTTGTTGCTACTGTTGCTGTACCTGTACCAGCGGCATCGCCACCTGCAAATGTCACTGTTGGTGCCGAAGTATAGCCACTACCTGCTGTAGTTACTGTAATTGTTAAAATTAAACCACTACCATCTACAGTTGCTACTTCAGCTACTGCTTGTGTTCCGCCTGTTATATTCGGTGCACTAATTGTTGCCGCATTGCCTGCTACGTATGTAGTACCTGCAACGTTAACTGCTATACTTGCAATACCTTCGCCAGCTACGTTATCAGCATTAGTATTACCGAAATGTTTTTTATTTAAAGGTCTACCCATTTTTTTCTACTCCTTAAAAAAAGTCGTTCTATGACTTACGCAGAGGGTATCTGCATAAATGCTCCACCTATTGGAGCATAACTATATTTATTCTAGATCAGTAGCAACAAAAAACCTAGACTCATCAGTTATTACGAACATATCATCTTGAATAACTTCTTTTGCGGAATTTTGAAATTCTTTTAAATCAACAAGCATATCTTTTTTAGTTTTGCTAGTATCTAAGTCTATACCTAACGATTTACCGTGCTCCTGTAATAACTCTTTATTCATTCTTGTAGGATCAGTAGCTATTCTTTTAGGTTTAGATTTAACACTCTTCTCTACTGCTTTAACTTTACTAGGTGCGTTAACTTTAACAGTTTTGTCCGACTGTCGTAATTCTTGTTTAATGTCATCAGTAACTGTAGTTACATTTTCATGTATTCCTACATCGATATCATCTCTTAAGAAATACCGATTCTTATCAAAATCAATTGCAAACTTGTTATTAAACTGTTCAACCCTAATAATTGTGCCGTCATTCTTAATAACAGATAACGTCATTGTATTCTCTATTAGATTATCATCTTCTGAGTCCGACACAAGACATACACCTGTATTAGTGCCATCTGTTACTATAAATCGTGTTGTGCCTTTTTGACGAAGAATTGTTCCATCTGCCTCAGGATTATCACTTATTTTTACACGACAATGTATTTTTTCTGTTTCTGGTGTAACTTTAAATCTTCCCATTATATATTTTCCTTAATAAAATTGAAATAGTATTCCGCTCCAGATCTATGCCAATTAGGACCGGGGTGTAGTCCATCTCTTGCTTCTGAATCTGCAGGAAAATAATCACCTTCTATGTTTTCAACTATAGATTCTGTAACTACGTTTGATATAAATTTAGTTTTATTTACTTCACATATTGATTTTGCTAAAATTAAATTCTTTTGGTATAAGTAATCTTGTAGCCATGCTTCGTCGACAAATTCTTTAGGAAAGTCTTTATTTCTTATAAACGATTGTGTTACTTTACTATTATTGTGCATATATGGTACTTCTATCCTAGTAATAGGTGGCCAAAATACACAAACAAAATCAGGCTTTAATATACTACTTGTCTTATGTATTGATCTTACTACATAATCTGGGCTCGCTCCGCTAGTTGCTAGATTCCATACAGTAACTGATTTATCTGTGTATCTATTTACTAAGTGTTTCAATACAAAAGGCCATGCTTCGTGATAGTTTACACCTATACCAACGGTTTGGCTACATCCGCACGTTAATATATTAATCTCTGAACGGTTAGTGAAACTATCTGAACGAAACCCGTACTCGTTAAATGTGTACTCTATATCTTTCTCATAAACTGCACTTTTAGGAATATCAGTATCAAGCCAACTAACAGTCATATTAGGTGGATACATCTCACTATAAAACAGTTCTTGGTCCCAAGATGTTTTAGTACTCGAATTATATAAAAATTGCTGTTGTTCCCACATGCGTATATTTACTAAAAGATATTTTAACCAATAAAAAAGGACCAATTAAGGCCCTTTTCTTACAGCGTTAAGTTCTTATGAGAACGAAACGTTTGTAATTGATACTTCACCTAAGTAGTCACCAGCGTTACCGAATGAACTTGCTGTGTTAGTAAGCTCAATGTAACCGTAACGTGTCATAAATGATACAACTGGCTCAAAAGTACTTGGATCAAGTACTGTACCAGAACTCATTAACGGGATGTACGGACAGTAGAATGCAGGTGCATCAGATTCGCTAGAACCTTTATAACCAATAAGTACTGCTTGTGAATCAGCCGCATATGAATCAACATACACTTTCATAGCACTATTTAATGTACCAACTAACTTAGTGTTAGTAGGTGCTTCAAATGTACCTTCAGTAGTACGAGCAAATGCTGAAGTAGTTGCAGATTGTAAAATCGTTAACGACTCTGGGCTACATACTGCCCAGTTACCAGCACCACGTCTTGTACGTTGTGCAATTAAGTTAGCAACTCTGTTAATTAAAACAGCTAATGCCGCATGCTCATCACCAACGAAAGTAGCTGTACCACTTACAGTTGCTTGGTTATATGCCGCTTCAGTACTTGCTAATGAACGTAGAGATAGTAAAATCTCTTGATCAATTTCAGCAGTAATCTCTTGCGCTAACGCCGCCATAATTTCTGCTTCAACGTCAATACCATGCATTGAATTAGCATCTTGTGCCGCTTCAAAAGTCCAACGTGCTTGTAACTTACGTGTCTTAGCTTCAACAGCTTGCTTTAAAAGCTGTACACTCATCTTACGTCCGCCACTGCCTTCTAACGCCGATGTTGCTGCCGCTAAATGGTCAGTTGGGTTACTACCCGTAGGACCTGATGAATACGCTTGTGCTATCTTAAACGGACTTAATGCTTCATCGCCTGCTGTTGTGCTTGTAGCATCACCAGGAATACCTGAACCATCCATTGAGTCTGAATAACGTACACGTAATGTATGAATTTGACTAACTGGACCAGTCATTGGCTGTACACCGACTAGTTCGTTAGCAATTACAGTAGGCATTACACGTCGAATTACTGGTAAAATTACACGGTTAAGTGTAGCTACGTTACCAGCTGATGTTGCGCCGCCTGTTGCGCTCTCTGACAAGTATCTGCGAGTGTTCTCTAAGATTACACTCATCGAACTACGTCGAGTACCGCTTAAACCTTCCATTAGAGCGTCTTTTGTTTCGCTCCAACGACCTTCTATTAATTGTTGTGACATCTTTATCTCCTAAAAATCACTATTTGAAAGACCTGCTAAACGTCTAAGATCGATAACACCGTTATCATCTGTTGACTGCATGTCATTTTTACTTTTATTACCAGTTACTTCTTTCTTAACACCCTCTGTTAAAGGTTGCTTACGTCTTTGTGCAGGTGCACTTGACTTATTAGCAAGAACTGCTGGTAAATATTTCTCGAATGTACTTTGTAAACGATTAGTTTGGACGTTTTCTAGCAAGTTCTGCATAACTTCTGCTTTGTCTCTTTGCAAAGGACCTAACAAGTCTTCCATAACTGCTACACGCTTAGTGCTTTCTTGAATCATTTTTACTTCATGATTCTTTTCTTCAACTAAAACTTTCGCTTTATTAATTACTACTCTAGCTTCTTGAAGCTTGCTATCACGATCATCTAACTTTTGATTTAACTCACGAATAACAGCATTCTCATTTAAATGAGTACCTGTAAATTCAGTAGCAAATGCTTCAAAAATTCTACGACCAAAGTTGTTCTCACGAGCAACTTTTACATCTTCATGTAACTGTGATAGTTCGCTTTGTAAACGCTTGGTAACAACAGATTTAACTTTCGCTGAACTCTCTTTAACAAATCGAGTTTTAAGTGAAGTAAGTTTCTCTTTAGCTTCTGCAACTAAACGAACTTTAGCTTCTACTACTTCCTTCTTGTCTTGGGCGAATTCATTGATTTCTCTAGCAAGAGCTTTAACAACAAACTCTTCTAATTTAGCCATACCTTTTGTTTGAACCTGTCTATCTTCACGCAAATCTTTAATTTCCTCAGCTAACTTTGTTACCATAAAGTTGTTAAACTTTGTAGCACTTTCAGTCATCTTACCTTGGAATTTAACACGATCTTCTGTTAAAGCGGCTTTTTCTTCCGCAATTTCAGTGATCTCTGCTTCAAGACTTTCAGATACCATGCGATCTAGAGCTTCTACCATTGTTTGTTTGTCGTGCTCGTAACGAGTAGCAAACTCCTCTCGAAGTTCACTACGAACTGATTCACGAGTTTCATTCATTTTAGCTTCCCATTCTTCTTGGATAGCAATACGAGTGTCTTCGTTAATAAGTTCGCTGTCGAGCAACGGTTTCATTGCATCTAGCATCTATTTCTCCTATATTTTAAGATCTTTAATGAGTGCAACTATGCCACCCTCTAAATATCTCTGTGCTGTGATACTTTCTCTAGCATCAGCCGCCATTTCGATCAACTTATGCCCATGTTCCATATTTAACAAACCTTCATAAATGGCTGTTGGATACGCTCCAGGGGCACTAGGTTGAGCTACTACATCAACTGTTACTATTTCAAAATCACTTACATGTCCGTTGCTTTCGTTAACGTTTCCGCTACCTCTGCTCGAGACACCTAATTTTACGCCGCTACCTAACATGGTCTCAACTAACTTACCCATAGGCGTTGGCAAAATCTTTAACTTTCCATAACCGTTTGCACCTTCCATCCACATTTCTGTAATGATGTGACTTACACGGTCTAAATTTATTTTTAAATCATCTGGGTGATCTAATTCTCCCAGTACTGAATATCCACCATTAATTTGCTCATGCAATTGCTTAACTGCATTTGTAATTTCACTAACTGGATAAACACGCTCATTAGCATTCTTTACATCACCTTGGATGCATAACCCTTTCATAAAAAGGTCTTTGTTGTCATCACCGCCGTGTTCTAAAACAATACTTGCGGCATCAAACGATAAACTTTCTTGCAAAAATGACATTAGTTATACCTTGCTATCTTCTTTGTTATCATCATCACTTATTACTGTATCTGTATAAGTGTCACTAGGTTCATCAGCAACTGGTTCTGGTGCTGGCACTAAACTGCCGTTAAACACGTCGCCTTCAGACTTAAAGTTATTTGAATCTTCATTGCTTGTTTCGCCTGAGTCAGAATCGTTAGTTTCTTCACTAGCTTCTTCTTTCTCATCTTCTTTTATTAACTTCTTGTAAATGCTATTCTTTTTTTCTAAAACGATCTCGTGAAAAAGATCACTAGCTTTTCCGTCTTCTTCATTAATAACATATTCTATTAATTTTTCAAACTTGTTCATAATCCTCCTTTAACGCTTAACTGCCTGCGTCTTCACTGTTTGCTTTAGTCTTTACTTTTTGCTTTAGGTGCCGCTACTTTCTTTTCATTTGGCTTAGTTGTACTTCCCATATCTTTTGCTTTTGGTGCTGTACGACCTTTATTCTCAGCTGAACTCATTGCTACTGGTTTTGCTTCACCTTTCTTACCTTTACTGCCTGCATTGTCAGCATTTACTGAACTCTTATTAATACTACCTTCTTCAGTGTTACTAGGCTTAGACACATTACTTAGAGCAACATTTTCATCTAATGCATCTTTATCTTCATCAACCTCTTCTTCTTCAAGTTCTTCGCCTTCGTCAACTTCTGTAGACTCATACATGCCTTCTTCCATCTCTGGTTCCATGGACATGTCTATGTCCATGTCCATGTCATCTACTGGCATTTCTTCTTCAGCGCCGATTAAATCATCAAACTCAGCCATTAACTCGTCTAACTTATCTTCTAAGTCAACTACACGATCTTCTAGCTCTTCATGATCGCCTTCGTGCTCATCTGTTTCGCCATCATCATCATAGTCTATGTCCAAGTCTTCTATGTCGTCGTCCATGTCTGGTGCCATGCCTTCTTCGTCAGCAATCACATCGCCGATAAGTTCATCAACTGGATCGCCTCCCATTTCTATCTCCATTAAGTCTTCATATATCTGACGACTTTTGTCAACAACAATTTCATGGAATAAATCTGATGCTTTACCATCTTCATCATTAATAACGTATTCAATTAACTTTTCAAACTTGTTCATTAGTAACTCCGGGTTATAATAGTGTGTATATGTGAATATTTATTACATTTGTGCCAAACGGTATCTAGTAAGTGTCGTTTTTGACACTTTTTGGAGATTTTCAGTAATTTTTAGCTAAAATGCCGGCCCTGCTTCTTCAGCAGGTGCGGCATACATTGTCTGTAGTTTGTCTAATTTTTCTTTATTTTCGATATTACGTATGTCATTCATTTGACGTAACTTACTAATCTGCTTTAATGTAAGTCGTGTTTTACGTAAGTCATCTTTAGTCAACTGGGTGTTGTCATCTTCTAAATCTTGATAACCCGGCACTGCTTGTTGGTATAATTCTTGTAATATCATACTAGTATTTATTAAGGAAGTCCGCCTTGTGCACCTGCTACTGGATTAGGTGCAGAGCCAGCTTCTGCAGGTGGAGCTCCGCCCATATCCATTTCTCCCATATCTGGCATTTCTCCTTCGCCTTCAATTTCTCCCATAGTATCTATGTCACTTTCAAATCCACCTGGCATAACACCTACACCACGTAAGTCTGATCCTGAGGCATCTACTGTCGTTGCATTAACATTCTCTTGTTCCCATAGCTCTTGATTTTCTACCATCTCTTCTTCTGATAACCCTAAGTAACGCTTTAATAAAAAACGCTTACTCAAATACGGATATGCTTCTAAACCACTAAACGAACTAATCCTAGTAGCATCTAGTTCGCTTTGTCTGTAACTAGCAAAGTTCTGTGGATCATTAAATTTAATATCAAATAAACTGCTGTCAATGTTAAACCCGCGCCATGCCAAGAACAGCTTAAACTCTTCATTTAACACTTTTGATACTGTTACTTGTAAACGCATACAGTACTGATTAAATCTGTACTCTTCAATAAGTGCTGTGCCTAGTCTGCCATCTGTTAACGGTGCAGAACTATCGTCTGGGCCACTAGGTAAGTAACTACTAGGAACACGTAAACCACGTGCAAGTTTATTATTAAAGTATCGTAAATCATCAATTTGTCCTAAGTTTTCACCGCCTGGTAATGTATCTACTTTAGAGCCACGTCCTTCAGCTGTTTGTGGAAAGAAATAATCTTCATTTGTAGATAACGGATTGTATGTAGCATCAAGCATGTTGTCACCGCCACCGTTTTGTGTAGGTATTCTACGTTGATGTATTTCATTTTTAACACGCTCTACAAAACTCATAGCCATATGCGATGGCATATTACCAACATCTATGTAAAACACACGCCTCTCTGGCGCACGCTGTACTCGATATATTAATACGGCATCTTCTAATAACTCTTTTTGTTTGTACGTTTTAAATATGCTCTCTAGTACGCTAGTACCAAATGGCCATTGTTGATCTAACCCTTGTGTTAAGCTTAAATGTACAACGTGCTTGGCTTCGATTGCCGCTTCTGTTAACGATTTATCAAACCGTCCACCTGATAAACTGCCGCCACCGTACTGCTGTGGTGAACTATAATTACTACCGCCGCCACCCCTTGGTGGATTAGTAGCAAAGTCATCTGTTGTTTTTGGTGCTACTGTTAAGTTCTCAAAATTAGGATTGATATCTAGTATAATGTATTGTTCTGGTTGTTTGCCTTCGCTTTCATTAACAATAACACGCACTAACTTCTCAGTCTCTACCCACATTAACTTAAAAGTCTCTGGGTCCCTGATGAATACTTGATCACCGTACTTAATAGTGTTACGAAACATCTTAAATGCTCTTTCGTCGAATTCATTAAGTTTAACCCACTGTAATAACTGTTCTTTAATAATGTTAACTTCGTTATCTGTAGGTTTACTGTTATACTGTATGTCAAACGGCAAACGTGTTTGGTCGTCTGATTGTGTGCTAAATTCAGCAAGAATATCTAAACAAGCGTTAATCTCACTATCCATATCCATTGCTTCATATTGGCTATAGCGTTCTACACGATTAGGATGTCCTGAGTATACTTCTTTTAAGCTACTCGCATAGTTTCGATATGCAAAACTTCCACCTTCAGATCCTTTACCTACTCCGCTAATAGGACTTAGGTTACCTGTATTATCTGCTACTTTAAAGTACTTTTTCCAACTCAAGATCTATCTCCTATTATTTTTCTATTACTAACCGGCCTTTATCATACATATCACGTTCTTCTAATAAATGTGAACGATCGTAATACGTAGTTTCACCGTGCAACTCACCTTCATTATAATGCTTAATAACCATTGGAAAATCATCCATGTCATACATTACTAGTTTGCCGTGTCTTTTGCCATTTTTAAATTCAACATGCTCTTCTATACTATGTGCAAGGCTATACCAAACTTGCGTGCCCTCACGTTTATCGTTTTTATATATAGTAATACGCTTAACACTACCATCCAAACGAAACGTAATCTTAGGTCCGTTTTTTTTATCATCAATCATGCACGCACTTGACTTAACTTCGCCTGTTGGGTAATGCTTTATCTTTGATTCGCAAGACATTTTACTTTCCATATTTAAAAATAGTACTTAGTATGCTTAATAAAGTTGTTGCTATTTATGTGTTTCTAACTGACTGAAGCATTTTGCCGCTTGTGTTGTTACCTGAATTAAGGGCTGTTTGTATGCCATCTAGTTTTGTGTTTGACATTTCTATTGCAATTAATAGTTTTTCGCTATTTTCACTAATTTTTGATTGTGTATCTGCTGATACTTGATCTTTAACTGATATAGCCTCTACACCAGGAATGTTACTAGTAAACTGTAGATTTGGTCCTGTAGGGTTAGCTTTCATCTTTTTAAAGAAGTCGTCAAACTGTTTCCACGTTTTAGCACCATCAATACTACCAGGACCAGCATTCCATATTTTTCTCAATTCTATCTGCTCTTTATCAGAAAGGATACGATTAGCACTAATACCTTGCTCTTCTAACTTACTAACTACTCCCTCAGAATCAAACTTACCATCATTAAAGAACTTACCAAAGTATCTTGCTGGTGAATCTCCAAGCGTATCAGGCGTACGCAATTGTTCAAATAATCTTCCTATTGTTGTTGATTCTGACGCTCTTTGTTTAAACAACGGATCGAACTCTTTTTCTTTTGCAGGTATTAACCCTTTAAACTGATGCTTTGCTAACTGATTAGATAACGTTGCTATCATGCTATTAAGATCTGCACTCCTCTTATCAGCAGGTTTTGCTAACTCAGCTGATATACTCCGTGCTTGATTCTCGATCCCTAACCGCTGTTCTTTATTAAGATTCGTAAATCCAGTGTCTAATCCACTAACTATTTGCCCACCTACATTCGCTAACTGCTTGTTAAGCGTTGCTATTCCAGCTTTTAAATTATCTGATAATGTTGTATTGCTTGCTAACCCTTTAGTGTCTGCAGTAAGTACTTGTATGCTATCAGTAAAGCTCGACGTCATTAACGCTTGTTGGCTTAATAAGTCTTTTAACTGTGCATTTTCATCTGCTAACGTCTTTTTAAACTGTTCTATTTGATCAGCTGTTCCTTTGCCAGACGAAACTACTGCAGTTGACAATTTTTTGAATCCTTCTACTCGGCTAATCTTTTCTTCTATCCTAGCCATTGATAACTTTTTAGTTTCATCAGTGAGCTTCACTAGCTCACCGGTTAATCTTCCTAATTCTAATCGAAGTTGTTTTTCGGTTTTTGTATTAAGTCGTCTGTTTTCTAATCTACTCTCTATCTTTATTCGTTCTGCGTTTAAATCCGCAAGCTCTTGCTTCTTTATATTAATATCTATATCTGTTTGATTTCGTGCTTTACTGGTTCTAGTATTGTTGGCGTCAGCTTCGTCTACTGTTGATAATTTGTAAATACCTTTAGTAACATTTTCCATAGCCTCCATTGCTAACTCTAAACCACCAGATACTTTATCGAATGATATTGCTGTTGCTTGTAAACGAGCACTTGCACTTTCCATATATTTCTGGGCATTTGCTAGCTCTTTTGTAGTTTTATTAGGATCAGTAAGTTGTTCTTCTTGTGTTTTTCTATTTTTTTCTACAGCATCAGCCAATTTATCTAAGCCAAATGTTGTAGCATTAACTGATTCATGCAATGGTATAAACGCACCTGTTGAATCACCTACTGCTAAGTTAATAGCTTCCATTGTAGGTAGTGTTCGTTTGAGCCCTGCTCGTAACATTAATATACCTTCGTTAGCATCTATACTACCGTCAGTTGACAAGAATCCTTTTCTTGCGGCATCAGTACTTATAAATCCGCCCGATACATCTTTAACTGCTGAGGCCAACGCTGGAGATAGTGCAGTTACACTCAGCATTAGTTTGTCTAGTTCTGAGGCCGCTTTCACACCTGCATCACCTTGACCTGCTAATTTCCTTTTTGCCGCTAAGTATCTGCCTTCTCTCATAGACGCTTCTAATACTTTTTGTGATTCTTTTCTGCTTTGTCCTGTTAACTTAGCAATCTTATCTAACTCTTTACCATATCCAATTGTACCTCTAGTAATAGCATCTTGATCCATTGATTGCAATGTGCCTAACCTTCTTTGTAAATCTGAGAAGTTTACTAATGTGTCGCCTATTTCTTCTGTTGAAAATCCTAGGAAACGTAGTTGATCTCCGAGCCCGTTACGCATTGTACCCATCATTTCAGCAAATTGTTTTGCTGAATCATCTGACGAACCTGTTAGTCCTACTAATGCTGTGTTATTTTTTTGTAGCATTCCTGCAAACTGCGACAACGGAATTCCTGCCGCTACCATATTCCTACGCAGTTGATCAATACCATCTGCTCCGGCTACACCTACTTGACTTAATTGCTGGAATGTTCGCTGTGCAATGTCATATTGTTCTAACGCAAATGCAACACCAGCACCAGCAACATCAATGAATTTACCAACTGCTTGTCCAGCGATACCAAACTTTCCGCTAAGATCTTTTATAACCCCTGTGCTTGATTTAACTATAGACCCAAAACTGCTAAATGCTGTATTGCCTTTTGCTAACCCGCTAGTAAAACCAGACAAAGAACTACCTACAGCTTTTAACGATTGCGAAAGTTGTGATGCTTCACCGGTAAACTTACGCAATGCATTACTAGCTTCTTTTGATGAAGCTCCATGCGTACGCATAGCATTAGAGACCTCTCTCATCTCTCGTTTTAATCTATCAAACTCTTGAAAATCTTCAGCCATAATTAACCCACTATAAATATTCACACATTTAACATATTTATAACATAAAATCTATGTCAGATAATCCACTGAGTAATTATTTTAGACGCCCTAGTATCTACATTAAGTTGCCTAGTGAAGGTAAATTTTATCCTCCAGGCATGTTAGACATGCCACCAAACGAAGAAATACCTGTGTATCCTATGACTGCTATTGATGAAATATCATACAGAACACCAGATGCATTGTTTAACGGCTCTGCTGTTGTTAATGTTATATCTAGCTGTGTGCCTAATATTAAAGATCCGTGGGCAATGCCAAGTATTGATTTAGATACTGTCTTATCTGCTATTAGAATTGCTAGCTACGGTCATACATTAGAAATAGAAACAACTTGTCCTAAATGTGAAGAGATTGCTAACTATGGTCTAGATCTAAGGACTGTACTAGACCAACTCAAAACACCTGACTACACAGACAATGTAGATATAGGTGATTTAAGTGTATATTTTAAACCGCTAACGTACAAAGACGTCAATGAAAATAGTATTATTCAGTTCGAAGAACAAAAACTAACATCAATACTACAAGAAGCTGATATTCCTGAAGAAGAAAAGCTTAAAATGCTATCAGAAGCATTTAGTAAAATTACAGAGTTAACTATCTCGTCTTTAGTACAAAGTATAAACTATATACAAACACCTGATGCTATGGTACAAAACACTGAACAAATTAACGAATTCTTACATAACTGTGAACGATCAATATTCGAAAGTATCAGAGAACACGTTATTGAGCTAAGAGATGTAACTGAACTAAAACCATTAAAAATCAAGTGCAATGAATGCCAGCACGAATACGAACAACCATTTACACTCGATATGACAAGTTTTTTCGCATAAGGTTACTCACCTGGGATTCTGATGAAATCTCTAAAGAGGTAGATAAAATGGAAAAGGAGACTGTAAGCCTCAAAGAAGAAGCGTTACGACTATGCTGGAATATGCGCGGTGGATTAAATTACGACCAAGCAATGATGTTAAGCGTATCAGAGAGAGAAACTATTTCTAAAATTATTAAAGATAATTTAGAGACAACTAAAAAATCAGGACTACCATACTTTTAATGATAGATTTACAAAAAGCCGAACAAGAAACAAAAGACTGGTTAGAGAACTTTGTAGAGTCACCCAACAATGAACTAGGTGGATTTGCACCTTGCCCGTATGCTAAAGCGGCTAGACTAAAAAACAAAATTACATTCAGACTTGGTGTACACCCATATAAAGACTTAGTTCATCATGCTAAACAAGGCAACCAAGGATACGAAGTGTTTATGTATGTGTATGATGCAGACCAATGGACTTCAGAGTTATTCCATGAACTTGTATACCAAGCAAATGATGACAAACTAGCACAAGTAGACTTAATATCATTGCCAGACCATCCAAAAGATCCTGAAGGTGTAAATGGATTAATATTTAACCAAGGCACGTACGCTTACAGTATGGTTGCTCCGTTAGAAGCATTAAACGAAGCATCTGCTAAACTGCACAAAGCAGGGTATTACGAGCATTGGAAAGACGCAGATACTTACATGAACGGTTTATTTCGCGGACGTAAAGACCCTAGAGTATAATGTATTCTGTTTATCAGCTTTAGATCGAGAAGGGAAAATGAATAACTATTTCCCTGAACGTGGCTAAATTTTGCTTAATTCAGTAATAGTTGTTAATTTGCTATCACGCTTACAAAGCTTAATGTATTCATCTTTGTTTGTTCTCCATTCTTTACCAGTCCAGAATTCAAAACCATCTATGTTTGCTTTGTAAATACTACCAGATTCATATCCTGGACCTAAGTACATGTACTTAAATCCTTTTTCTTTAGCCCATGCTAACTCATGCTTTAAGCTATTGATTCCTACTTTTAACTCTGGTTTTTTGTAATTCCAAGTAAATAAAACAGCCTCTAAGGCATCTTCTGTATATAATCGGAGTTTAGACCATGCAACAAAATCAACATCATAGTACTGCATTAGTACATCACACTCAAGCCAATGTTTAACTTCAGAATGAAACAAGTCCTCAAAGCCTTTATAGTTACAATAGTCGCTATAGAGTTTCTCTATTTCTTGGACTGGACGTTTACTAGCGTCGTCTAAACACCTGTACTGATCACTGTTGTACATCGTGTAAGTAACTTTACTTAAATCACAACGTGTACTACGGCATTGATACCAACGCCAAGTACCATCGTTGTTTAAGTCTGTTAACCATCCTTGAGCTAATGCAATATCATGCTCATCATTGCTTACGTCTACTAATTCAGCTGAATAATGCTCTAAGTGTATTTGTTCTTGTGCACCAAATTTGTGATCAAAGACTATTTTCATATAAGTAATTATAGTATTAATTGATCTGCAAAAAAAACATGACAGTATACCAACATTGGGATCCACTTAAACTATGCATGGTCGGCAGATCATATCCGCCTGAGTTTTATAGCTGGATGGGAGATTCCGGCGCTAGATCTGCAATGGAAAAAATTGCAATAGAAACAGAAGAAGACTATCAATCGCTAATTAAATTATTAGAGTCGTTTCAAGTAGAAGTTATTCGTCCTGAAGTTGCTACACATGCGCACGAGGTAAAAAATGACTATTACAATCGATATTATAATCCACCAATGACACCTAGGGACTATATCGGATCATATAATAATAACGTCTTTATTGACTCGTTTCTAGACGATTACGATATGATCGGGCATTTATACAACGAAGTTAGAGATGCAACATGGCCTAGATCCGACAAAATCAGAAATGTATCCGATTTAGAAAAACTACCGTCGCATATCATTTTAGAATTACGCAACAACTTTAATTTGGACGAAGAGATTGCATTAAACAAGAGCGAGTCTTTAAATTCAGTAGCACGCAAAAGTGTTCGCGATAGGTTAACTAAACACGGAATAGATACAATTGCTCAAAATATCAGCGATACTGTAGTGTTTCATGCTAATACTGCAGGAGTAACAAGACTCGGTAAAGATTTATACGTTCCGAACCAGTTTACGTTGCCTACTGAATTAATCAATAGCGACTACAGAATAAATTACTATGACGGTGAGACACATGCAGATTCATGTTTTTGTGCGGTTGTTCCTGGATTAATATTATCTATTAAAAATTACCAAACGTATGGAGACACGTTCCCTGGGTGGGAAATAGTTGATCTACCAGGTGAGCATTGGGCTAAAGTACAGCCATTTATGGAGCTAAAAGAAAAAAACCAAGGTAAGTGGTGGATACCCGGAGAAGAAAAGAATGATGCGTTAACAGAATCAATTAATCAATGGTTAGATCACTGGGTTGGGTTTGTAGAAGAGACTGTGTTTGATGTAAACATGCTTGTTATTAATGAAAAAAATGTTATTGTTAATAATTACAACAAAAAAGTATTTAATGCGTTAGCAAAATACAACGTGACACCACATATCTGCAATTTCAGACATAGGTACTTCTGGGATGGTGGGTTGCATTGCATTACAGCTGACTTAGATAGGGAAGGCAAAATGAATGACTACTTCCCTAACCGCAATTATAAAACAAAGGAGTTTTTTTAAGATGGATTATTACATGATATGGGCAAATAAAGAAGGCGAAATCTCAGACTTAGACTGGGTTAACAATATGAAAGGCTTCTTAGACCACCTTAAAGATGAGGATAAGCTAGTAGATTACAAGATAACTCGTTGTAAAATGGGTTTCCGTAGTATTGCCGATATGCCTGAGTGGCAAATAACAATGGAAATTAGGGATATGGCACAACTAGAAGATGCGTTTAAACGTGTTGCTCCACTTGAGGGAGAACTTGAAGATAAACATAAGTCCTTCAATCGCTTTGTAGCAGATGACATACAACACGCGTTGTTTACTGATTGGCCTAATACATAAAGGAGTTACTTCGTAACGTCCTATTACTCAGTTACTTCGTAACTTTCGTAGTTCTTTTTTCTTACAATTATTAACTCTAAAACACAGTTAAGTATGATATGTCTTTTTAAATAGACTTGAACTAGGACTCATATTCACCGCTAGTTGCCTAGCGATAAAGAATTTGAACTGAGGCTGTTTCATATCAGTAATATATAACTCTTGTGAGAGGGAGGAGGGTTTTGCGATAGCACCTCTATTATAATACGGTCACGCGACACACAGGCCTATACTGACAAGCTATCTGTGTGCTGTTGGATCTTCCGCCAATATAAGATACGGAGCCAACTTCACTTTTTGTTTTTCAGGGTTCTTAAAAAACTAGTTTAACTTCTTTTAGTTAAACTTCTTAGCCAGCGTTCTGGCTCAACTGTTAAAACAACAGAAATGTTTATCTACATATAGTCCTTTCCAGGCATGGTAGTACATTTAAGCATCCTTATCCACATAAGGGTAGTCTGTTGAGTCCACTGCTATTGCCCAGTGTTAGTACCTTCTCACGTAAGGAAGGATTCCTAGCATATTTCTATCGCTCTATGCTAAAGCTATCAATAGTTTTACTTTATTATGTATCGTTTTTGTCTTGCTTATTCATTTTTACTAAAACTAGTAAATCCGTTCTCTTTAGTAACATGTAACACATTGTTTACTCTACTAATTAATTCGTTTCTATGTGTTATTAACCACACACTTTTATCTCTGTTCCTTGCCATACCTTTTAACATAGTTAAGCAATTCTCTACACCTGCATCGTCCATGCCAGAGTCTATTACTTCATCTACAAATAGTAAGTTAATAGGTGTGTATAAGCTTTCCCATACATCACGGAATGCCCAACTAAGTGACAGTATCACACGATTCTTCTCACCACGCGATAAATTATCAAAGTCGAACTCTTTACCTAAATCTGTTATCTCAACCTCAAGGTCATTTTTGAACTCTATTAAATGCCTTAACCCTATTTGGCTAATGTAATACGACAGTCTACTGTTTAAGTACTTTAAGTTTTGATCAATAATCTTCTTTCTAACAAAACTGTCTTTGTCTGTTAGTAGTTTAAGTAAGAACTGCTGATGTTCTAAAAGTGTGGTTGCTTTATTAATCTTATCGTAGTTGATCTTTTGTAACGTATCGGCTTTGAAGCTTTCTATTTGATCTGTATAAGTATTCTCTTCTGTCGCTCTAGCTTCTAACTGCATAAGCAACGTGTCTAACGAGTGCTTGTGGTTAAGTGCTTGTTCTAATGAACTGTAGAATACTTCTGGCTTTTTGCCTAAGTAAATTTTCTTAGACTCTTTAGTGTGTGTATCTACTTCGTTTAAAAATCTTTCATGCTCTTGAGTAGCAGTTGTTAATTCTGCTTCTTTAGTTGCTAGCATTTCTAAATGCTTATCACCATGTAAATCCTGCCCACATGTATGGCATTTGCTATGATTAAGCGAGCTAATCGTAGCATCTAATGTTACGATTAATGATTCTTGCGTTGATACTTCTCTCTCATTAGACTTAATAGCACGCCCTAACTCTATTATTTTATCTGCGTTTTTGTTGTATACTTCTAACTCTTTATGTTGTTTGACTTCGTGATCTATGTCAACGTTGTCTAACTGTAATATAGCTGTCTGAAACGCGGTTAAGTCCTCGTCTTGTGTTGTGTTCCAGATCTTATGCTTTTGCTCAAGGCTTCGTATCTGTTGCTCTATTCTAGCATTAGATTCAGTTATTGCCTTAATCTTAAATTCTTCTTGCTTTATTGTATCTTTTGACTCACGTACATGTTCTTTGAGTACTGATGCTTTTTCTGATAGCAATGTAATGCCTAATAGCTCTTCGATAACATCTCGTTGATCAGCCGCTTTCATGTTTAGGAAGGGCTCTGTTGTTGTGTTTAACGCGACTATATGCTTAAACATAGTGTGAGTAAGCCCTAGTATATCTTCTATTACTTTTTGTGTTTCTCTGCTATCACCTTGGGCATCGTTATCTTGATCATCAATAAACAGTTTTAAAATGTTAGGCTTACGCCCACGCTCAATCTTGTAGTTAATATCGTTCTTTGTAAATTCGACACTAACAAGCATGTTCTTTTCGTTTGTTTTGTTGATTAAGTTGCTTAGTTTAATCCTTGTTAATGCGGTACCGTATAACGCAAAACTTAATGCATTGATTATAGTAGTCTTACCTGTGCCGTTTCTGCTACCATTAGCACCTAAGTCTAAGTTTTCACCTAAGACAAGTGTAAGATCACTACCAAATGTAATAGCTTGTGTGACATTGCCTACACTCATAAAATTCTTAATTGTTAAACTTTGTACTTTAATCATAGGATAGATTATAGCACATAACCTAATAAGTCTGCCATTTCAGGATGAGAATCTGCAAAATTCTCATCTCTTATTTTGTCAATCTTTTGTATATGATTTATAAAGCTTAATTCAGCATCACTGACATCATTATTAGTTAATAATTTAACAATATTTGATAATTGATTAGCATATATTGAGCTTTTTAGTTTTTTTATAACTGCATCTTTAGTAGCTCTACTAAGGTGTCTTATATTAAAGTGTTCAGGGGCATCTAATATGTTTAGATGAAGAGCATCGAACGGTTTGGTATGATACCATTCTAGCAGATCAGGCAGATAGAATACGTTTTGAATATTTACAGTTATATAAAGACTGAATTTATACACAGATCGGGATAAACCTAAATATTGATCAATATTATAATTTACATCTTTCCAGCTAGCACCATTTCGTTGATATTCAAATCGATTGTTAATATCGTCTATACTAAATGCAATATCAACTTCTTTAAAGTAGTTCCATTGGGTTGTTAATGTATTAGAGAAATTAGTACCGTTTGTGTTGTAGTGCAACGATACATTTCTTGCATAATTTTTATCTATTAGCTTTTGTAAAAGATAGCGATGATTAGATATAAGAGTAGGTTCACCTCCGTAGAATTCTAAAATTTTAATTGACGGCAATAAAGGATCAAATTCTTTCCAAAAATTATCATTATCTTTAATAAAATTACCCTTACTTCTTAGTGTTAATAGTTCAATACTGCTGGAAATTTTTAACTGCTCAGCTAGAATCTTTGAACTAAATCTAGGATTACAAATACGACATTTTAAATTACATGCTATGCCTAACTCCAGTTCAAACGATATTAGATTACTGACAACTGGTTCTTCTAGGTTTATATCTTCTACTAATAGTTGCATTTTGCCGTTGCCCCATAACCTGTTGCTAGGCAGTCCACTTTTTTCTAAATTTTGACAATGAAAACAACCTTCTGGATAGATACCTTCTTTGAACTCAGTACGCAACTTTTTAAAGTCATCTGAAAAATAAGCGTCGGATATACTGTCTGTGCTAATATCTAGCTCTTTACCTCTATTAAAAGTTGGGAGTTGATACACACAGCAAGGTTTAATTTCTCCCTGGTTTGTAATTTTTAAATTAGTCCATGGCATAAAACAAAAATTATCAGGCAGTGGTTTAGGAATATCCGAAGAGGTACTATGTACTAATTGTGTAACTTTTAGTTGTTTTTTTATGTACGAAAACGTAAACTCGTCCGTTGAATGATCGATTCGTGTTTTTTCCAAGTCATGTTGTAAATCTTCAGGTGATATAAGTAAGATAAAATTATTACTAATATCAATTAGTTGGGTTTCTTTTTGAATATAACTGAGTATATTCAAAGATATAGAATTACTACTATAAAGAACAATTCTGTCAAAAGGTTCGAATGATCGACGATACCCATCTTTTAGTATTTTGTGTATTGTGTTATACGGAGCATCGTTAAGATTTGAAATATCATGAATAGCAACAATATTGAATTTATATTCGTCTTGTAGCCATACTGCAATATCGTTACTAGTCATAGATTGTTATAAATTTCTAATAGTGTGTTTGCATTATAACTGTTTGATTCTATATTCTTAACCTGTTCGTGGACAATTTGGTCAACTGTCTGTACTGCTAAGTTAACCTCTTCGTTATCGCCTACTATTTCTTCCCTAACTGGAGTTAATGCTAGCTCACGTAGCTTGTATTTCTCTATAAACGTTTCTTTAATGTACGTGCTTTCTTCAAAGTTTATATCAACGTCAAGCATTACCCTAACGTGCATGTCGGGTTTAAGCACAGTGTCTGCATTCTCTAGTATACTGCTTAGTGTTAGTACTTTATATGACGGTTGTTTATCCCAATTGTGGAACTCGGGTTTACCATCCCATTCTAATGTCATACAGCCACGATCAGTATCGCCGTCGTCTGCATAGTTGTGGGGGAAACAATTACCTATGTAGTGTATGTTGCCTTGTTTTTGGCGCATGTGGAAGTGTCCAGAAAACACATACTCTATATCACTGAAGTGCCCTGCTTGTATAGTGCCAGCATCTGGCATCTTAACGTTAGCATTCATCTTAAAGTGTGGTAATTCAAAGTGTCCAAATATGTACTTTGCTTTCACCTTTTTAACCTTCTTATAATCGTCTTTAACAAGCCACGGAACAATAGCAACGTCACCTTCACTAAACCAATCATTAATAATAGTTACGTTAGATAAGTGCTTTGCCCAAGTTACGCCATGTATGTCACGCTTCTCTCTGTAGTACAAGTCATGATTGCCTGCTAAGAAGTAGAAGTTATCAAATGCATCGTTAAGCTTTTCTAAGCAACGTAGACTAAAGTCTAGCGTATGCAAGTTGATAGTAGCTCTATTGTGATGCCAATCACCTAAGAACAATCCTGTTTCACAACCTTCTGCTTTTGCTTTAGCAATAAACCAGTCTATGAAATTTTCACAGTCTGTATTATGTTGCACACTGTTGTTCTTTAGACCGAAGTGTATATCTGTACACACTGCGGCCTTTTTAAATAAATTCACTCTTCTTTAGCTTTTTCTTTTTCTGCATTCTCAGCATTTGCGGCTTTATGACGTTCGCTTTGTGATTTGTGTAGCTTTCTACTATTATTAATCTCTTTAGCATCAGCGTGTGATTGCTGTCTAGTCCAGCTAGGTGCTAGCCCGTTCTCTTCTAAGATATCATCTCTAATGTTCTGCATCTTCTTTTCGTTAAGCAGTACCCTAGTAAATGAGTTGGTTACAATAGCAGTATAATACGCAAACGGATTATCACTTTTCAGTTCGTTGAACTTTAATCCTACTTGACTAAGTTGTACTAAAGCGGCACCACGCATTTCGTCGTTGTAGGTATACCCTCTCCAGTTACTTCTAGTACCATACCGATCGCATAGTTTCATATACATTTTTGCTAATTCGTTTGTTGTTCTGCCAAATGTTTGATTGAACTCGCCTACTTCTACCGTGCCTTTCCAATGGCTTTTGCCTACTAAGAACGGCTTGTTATTTTTATCTACTCTGTAGTGAAAGAACGGATGGAAGTTAGTTCTCATAGGAATCATCTCTATATCATCATCGTGATTTTCGATAATTTTAGTTAAATCTTCGTACTCAAAATTCAAGTCTTCTATTACGTTTTTAATTACTGGCTTGGGTTTTATTTTTGCTTTTTTCTTTGGTACTAACGGTATATGTTCTGTAGTCATAATCCTTATTACAACATCTTGTGCCGACACAGTATCTGGATCTATTTTTGTTTCTGTTAGCTTAGATATCCTTTTAACCCTTGCTAGTCTACCTAGTTCTATGTTTTCTTCTGTGATTTCAGATATATCCTCAAATATTATATCTTGCTGGTTATCGAGATCTTTATCACGAAATGCACAGTAAGTCAACTTACTTAGATGTATTTGTACTAATATGTCTCTGTTGTTTAAATACTTTCTTCTTCTAGCCATTTATTCTCCTCGTGAGTTGGGCGGGTTAATAAGTTCTTATTATAGACAGATATGCATTAGGTTAAAAATCAAATGCGTCGTTTAACCTGCAACGGTGTATAAAGTATGCATATAATTATCCGTATAAATACGATATAGTATTTTTAATGGTTTATTAGTATGCCTAATCACTTATTCGGGGAAGACGACGCCGACTTTATTACTGACGAGTCAGTAAGCACATATACAGAAAGAAGTGAACCCCTTACGGGCGAAGCTCTTCAAGCATTTCTAAATAGCAACGAAGATGAAACTAGCCAAGTAGGTAGCCGTACAGAAAGAAGTGGACCCCTTACTGGCGAGGCTCTTCAAGCATTTCTCAATAGCAACGAAGATGAAACTAGGCCGATACAGAAGAACACCAATGCACAAGATACAAGGAAATCGTTTGATAAGTCAGACTGGCGTGTACGTTTAAGACTAGCACCAAATGCTGATTACTTTTATAATTCGTCGGATCCGGGTATAATGCAACCATTGTCTGAAACAGACGGTGTATTATTTCCGTATTTGCCGCATATGACACAAGGTTATAAAGCAAACTACAATTCGTATGATTTAACACACAGTAATCATAGAGGTTACTTTTATCAAGGTAGTATTATAGATAACATGTTGATAAACTCTACATTTACAGCACAAGATACACGCGAAGCAAACTATATGTTAGCAACAATACATTTTTTACGAAGCTGTACTAAAATGTTCTATGGACAGGATGCAAAAAGAGGTACTCCGCCACCGTTGGTATTTTTATCAGGTCTAGGTGATTACCAATTTAACGAGCATCCTTATGTAATATCAATGTTTAACTATGTGTTACCTAATGATGTAGATTATATTAAAGCTGGTGATCCCGGAGCTCAAGCTACTAATTTTACACAAGCACAAAGGCCTAATAACCCAAGCGGTCACGACAAATGGAGTTCTAGAATTTCGAGATTGTTTGGATCAGGGTTATCGGCAGGTGCAGAATCATTCTTTAGAGGTAGTAATATATCACGAGTATCAGGAACAACTATTCCTAATCCCATTTCACAAGGAGATGGGATAACGTACGTTCCTACTAAAATAGAAATAGCGTTAACGCTATTACCTATACAAACGCGAGATCAAGTTAGTAATAAGTTTAGTCTTAAGGATTACGCCTCAGGTAAGCTTCTTAAGAAAGGATTTCATTAATGTCATATCGAGCAACAAGTTCATACTTTGAAACAACTGCAACTAAAGCAAATTTAAATTTCTTAGTTAACAGGAGTATTCCTAAACGATCTGACGATCAACGATTTCAGATTAATGCAACGTACAACTTACGTCCTGATTTACTAGCATTTGACCTGTACGAAGATTCAGACTTGTGGTGGGTATTTGCACAGCGTAACCCAAATACATTACCTGATCCTTTGTTTAGCTTTGTAGAAGGTACTACAATCCTTTTACCTAAGTTAAGTATTTTACGCGAAACTTTAGGATTCTAATATGCCAGATAGTAGTGCTAAAATTGTAGACGCATTAAAAAAAGCAGGTGCAGAGTTTTCTAGAGTACAGACTCCGTTTATTGATACTGATACGTTAGATGGAATAAACGATAAAGTACGCCAAGGTCTTAAAGCCGCCGGAGAAAAATTCTCATCGATCGACACACAAGCATTCGCAAGCAATGCAGAAAGAGTAGCAACACAATTTAATGATGCTTTTGCTGGTTCTAGTGCAGGAATAAACGGGTCTGGCAGTGTTACTAAGAATTCTACAACAGGTAGAGTAAAGTTTGAACCTGGTACTAGTCGTGTAGGGGCTACAAAATTTGAACGTAACAAAGAAGAAAATGAAACTAACAGTGACACAGGTACTAGTAACATACCTCCGGAATTCTTAGAAGATATAAAATCAAAAGAGAATCCATTTAAAGGGTTTGCTACAATGACATACGCCGCTAGCATTTACTTAATGGGACCAGAACAATACGGATCGATGATATCAACGGGAATTAAGTCTGTGCAAGGATTAGATTTACTTGTGCAAAGTGGCGGTATTTCTAACGACGAAAAAGGTAACCACGGAGCAAGACGTAGTCCATTTTTTAATGTAGATTTTTTTATAGACGACATTGAGTTAAACGGACTAGTATCAGGCACATCTGTAAACTCTCCACATAATATGTTTGACATGTCGTTTACAATTACTGAACCAAACGGGTTGAGCTTTTTAGAAAGACTGCATTCAGCAGTACAAGACCACAATAAAAGAAAGGGTATTAACCAAAGTAAGATTAACTATGCCGCACAAAATTACTTAATGGTAGTAAGATTTTACGGGTATGATATAAACGGTAACCAAGTATCTGGTAAAGATTCAGGACTAACAGAAGCATTAAGCAGTACAGAGAGTGTATCAGAAAAGTTTATACCATTCCAGTTTACAGACATACAATTCTCTATAAGCAACGATTTAGTTAATTACTCGTGTAAAGCAGTATGTCCGCAAACTTCAGTACCGTTCGGCGTTGCTCAAGCAACAGTAACAGAAAATATAGAATTATCAGGTCAAACAGTTAGATCATTATTAGTCGGTAAAAACAAAGCAGTTGATCAAGAAGACGACACTAATCCGAATACTAGTGAAGAAAACGTAACACCCGAAGAAGCACAAGAAGTAGATGCTCCGTCGTTAATAGAAACTCTAAATTCAGTACAAAAAGATTTAGTAACAACGCAACGTTATGAAGTAGCAAACGAATACTTAATTGAATTTGAAAGCGGGAGTAACATAGGCGAAGCAAAAGTAGCATCACCTGTGGGGTTTATAGATAAAGAGCGTGTAAGTATGTCTAAGACAACCAAGGCACAACACGATCTACTAACAGAGAGAGGCGCTTATAACAAAGACGCAAAAATTTATTCTATTACAGCTGGTCAACCAATAGTACAAGTATTAGATACAATAATTAGAACAAGCAGTTATATTAGCGATCAACAAGATATAGTAATCGACGAAGTTACAGGAAAATCAAACTACAAGCAGTCGCAAAAAGTGTTCCAGTGGTTTAAAATTAGAACCGAAGTTAAGCCGTTAAAGTATGATAACAAGCGCAATGACTATGCTTACAGAATTAAGTATGTAATATCACGTTATCTTGTTAATAATACTAGATCTCCGTACTTTCCTGGAACTAGTGAAAAAACATTCCGCGGCGTGCATAAAGAATACGAATACTGGTTTACAGGTAAGAACACAGAAGTCTTAAGCTTTACTCAAACTTATAACTATTCGTACTATCAAACATTTGGTTCTGACATTAGAACTCCGTTAATGCAGAACAATGCACGAGAATTAACTAAAAGATACTATCAAAATAGTAGCTCAGACAAAGGTATAGGTGGAAAAAATGGAAGAAATGAGCCATCGTCAAATGTTGCAAGTTTATTATATAGCCCAGCAGATCAAGCGTCTGCAATACTAACAATAGTAGGTGATCCAGATTGGATAGCACAGAGCGAGATATTCTATTCACCTACTAATGCACTTAAAAGCGTAGACCAAGGTGGAGCAGGGTCAGGTCCGTTTATGCAAGATGGTTCGGTTAACTATGATTCCTCTGAGGTCTTATTCTCTATAAATTACAATACAAATATAGACTATGATTTAAAAACAGGACTTGCTGATCCGGGTACTAAAAACTTTGGTAGGAATTTAGGAAGTGGAAAAGGCGGAGTATCTAGAATAAGCCTAATATACCTGGCTAATAAAATAACCACGAACTTGTCTCAAGGTAAATTTACACAAACTTTAGAAGGCATTATGATGTTGTTTCCAACCCAAGAACAGCTAGATAAGGAAGAACAAATAAAACAAAATAACATTATGGATTCGATGATGAGTGAAGCCGAGCTAGACCAAGACTTTATGGAAGCTGAGTCACAATTTGACGATTTAGATATAGAGTTTGCAGAACGAGATGAGAACGTTGCACGAGATGACTAATGGCTGAAAATATATTAAAGAGTAAAGGAAGAACAGCAGGCTATAAGTTTGATAGGGGTGGTTCTCCTATGGAGTCAGGACCATATGTTGGCGAAGTAATGAACAACGTCGATCCTACTCGTAACGGCCGTGTACAAGTGTATATTGAAGCGTTTGCTAAACAAAATAGAAATGATCCAGGCGGATGGCGAACAGTTTCTTACTTAGCACCGTTTTACGGTAAAACAGAACACTCAGGTACTAACGTAGGTACTGGTACTCCGATTGGCAATTCTCATTCATATGGTATGTGGTTTACTTCTCCTGACTTAGGAACAAAGCTATTATGCTTCTTTGTTAACGGCGATCCAAACTATGGATACTACGCAGGCTGTATTACTGATCCAGGTCAAATACATATGATACCAGCGACAGCTAATAACGTTACAGAGATTAATAGCAAAGACCCTGCAATAACAGAGACTCCTAGATTCTACGATGAAGAAAAGCCACAGCATTCATCGGTTGTTGCTACAATGTACCAGCAAGGTCTTACAAATGACGACATTAGAGGCCCTATAGGCTCCACTGTACAGCGTGAAAGCCCTAGCAATTGCTATGGCATTAGTACGCCAGGAAGACCTGTTTATGCTAACGGATTGTATGATGATAACATTAAAGAAACACTAGATGCAGATACAAATAATGAAATTACGCAAGCAGATGTAAAAGTAATAGGACGTAGAGGCGGACATAGTATCACAATGGACGATGGTGACTTAGAAGGTAAAGACCAAGTTTTAAGAATACGCACAGCACTGGGACACCAAATTACAATGTCAGATGACGGTGAGGCATTTTACATTACTCATGCTAACGGCCAGTCTTGGCTAGAGTTTGGTAAGTCAGGGACAATAGATCTGTACAGTTCTAATAGCGTAAACATAAGAACACAAGGTACAATTAACTTACACGCCGACGAAGATATTAATATGCATGCTGGCGCGAATTTTAATTTGTACACAGGCGAGGACATTAATATTGAATCAGCTGAAAAGTTAAGCGTATTAACAGAAGAAGGAATTGATATAAAGTCAACTGAGAATATTAATATAGAATCAACTGCGAATGTTGATGTTGGTGGTACAAGAATTGACCTAAACAAAGATGGTGCAGGCACAGAAACAACAGATATTACACCAATGGAACCTACCGTGTATACTGACAATGAGTTAACAGATGACGGCTGGGCGGCAGAAGAAGAACCGTCGTTAGAAAGTATTGTTACTAGAATACCAACACATGAACCATATGCACTGCATGGAGAACCTGCTCCGGGACTAATACCAGTAATTGATCGGGAAGAGCTAAATCAGCAAATTATAGACCTTATAAATAATGCTAAAGTACAACCACCGCGTTATACACAGGGAGAGTAAGACATGGCCGAATACAAAGGATACAACACAATAGGACAGACTAAAAAGTTCACACTTACAGGGCGTGAATTAGTCAAGCGTGACTTATTAAATGCGTTAAGCATACGGTCTGGCGAGTTACCTGGAAGACCTGGCTACGGTACTAGTATTTGGAATTATGTATTTGAACCAAATGTTCCTGAAATACAACGCAAGATAGTAGCAGAACTGCAGAACTTAATCGATGCTGATCCAAGAATAGAAGCAGAGCAAATAGAAGTGTTTTCGCAAGATAACAACATACTAATAGAGATGAACGTTAGGATCTTCCCCGATGTCGACTTGCAGTCGTTTAATCTTTTATTCAACCAAGAAGAGAATTCAGTTAGAATCGCTTCATAATATACCCATATTATTAACCGCATAAATAGTTTAAACTTATTTTACGGCATGATATGGCAACAACTTCACGACAAACAAACCTTTTTGGAATTGAAGATTGGAGATCCTTATATAAAACTTATAATCAAGCTGACTTTCAGAGTTATAACTTTGAAACGTTACGTAAAGGTTTTGTAGATTACTTACAACACCACTATCCAGAAGACTTTAATGACTATGTAGAGAGCTCTGAGTTTATTGCAATGCTTGATGTTATTGCCTTTATGGGACAGGGTATTGCATATAGACAAGATCTTAACACTAGAGAGAACTTCATTGATACAGCAGAGCGCAGAGATAGTGTAGTAAATCTTGCTAAACTAGTTAGTTATACACCAAAGCGTAACGAAGCAGGTAGAGGATTTTTAAAAGTTACATCAGTTAACACTACTGAAAATATTACAGACTATAACGGTAATAACCTTAGTAATGTAACTGTTAGGTTTAACGATTCTACTAACGTTGATTGGCAAGATCAATTCAACACAATTTTTAACAGCATATTAGTAGACAGCCAACAAGTTGGCAAGCCAGGTAGAACAGCAGAGATACTAGGTGTTACTAACGAAGAATATACAGTTAAGCTAGTACCGAACCTATTACCAGTAATACCATTTAGTAGTACAGTAAATGGCACTGCTATGAACTTTGAAGCAGTTAGTGCAACATCAATTAATAATACTAAGATATATGAACCTTCGCCAAAGGTAAATGGTCCGTTTAATATATTATATAAAAATGATAACTTAGGTTTTGCTAGTCAAAACACAGGATTCTTTTTCTACTTCATGCAAGGAACACTAACAAATAAAGACTTTGTTTTAAGTGATAGGATTGCAAACAGAAGCGTAGACATCAACGTAGACGGTATTAACAACGATGATATTTGGTTATACGAGCTAGACTCTAATACTGGCGCTATACTAAATGAATGGTCAGAAGTAGAAAATATCTACGCACCTATTACAACACAAAATGTATCGTCAGATCGTAAGTTCTTCAGTGTAACTAATAGAGCTAATGATCAACTAACGTTGAACTTTGGCGATAGTGTATTTGGTGATATCCCAACAGGATCATTCCGTAATTTTGTTAGAAGTAGTAACGGGTTAACGTATGTTATAAATCCATCGGACATAGCAACAATCAATTTAGCTGTGCCTTACACAAGCAGAAACGGCAGAATCGAAACTGCAACATTTACAGTTAGTCTAGCACAAAATGTTAGTACTGCGAGTGCTAAAGAAGATTTAGATGACATTAAACGCAATGCACCTGCTAGATTTTATACACAAAACAGAATGGTCAATGGCGAAGATTATAATAACTTCCCATATACAGCATTTAATAGTATTATCAAAAGCAAGGCGGTAGTTAGAACAAATGTAGGCACTAGTCGTTATTTAGATTTAGTTGACCCTACGGGAAAGTATTCTAGTATTAATACTTTTAATAGTGACGGGTTAGTTTTTAAAGATAAGACAACTACACACTTTTCATTTAGTTTTGTAGATAGAAACGATATCGAAACAGTTATAAGAAGTCAAATTGAACCAAGCCTAAGCGAGAGAAGTACTATACAACTTTACTATGATCAGTTCGATAGAAAGGATTTAATACCTATTGATATAGAATGGAGTCAAAGCACAACCGCAACAAATGAAACGACTGGGTTTTTTAAAGATTCATCTGGATTGCCATTAGTAGTTGGTAACTATGCTTCAGATAATAGGAAATTTATTGTGCAAAGTAGTTTAATTAAATTTATTCCACCTACTGCTAATGCTAATGGACCTTTTTACTTTGATCAGAATAATAGACTAAAGCAAAGAGAAGGCAGCTTATTACCGAAAGACAACACTGTACTATGGTCTGGCGTAAGCAACGTAATGTTAGATGGTACTAACTTTGGTATAGGTAATAACACTGGTGGTACTGGTCCGATTACACTAACTAATTTTATTCCTACTAATGCAGTTCCAAAAGAGATTATTCCGGTATTTAATACTGATTTGCCATTAGACCTAGAGCAAACAATGTTAGCAAACATAGAATCGTTTGCTAACTTCGGATTAGGATATGATAACGATGCAGGTACTTGGTATATTATCAATAGTGATAATTTAGATGCCAATCATAGCGGCGGCACTGGCTTTAGTCTTGATCATGCACAAGACACAAGCGGTACAGGTATTGATGCTAGTTGTATTATTAAGTTTATTGCTAAAGATAGAATATATACAGCTTCAACACACGTATTGAAGTATTTCTTCTCTAGCGTTATTGAAACACGTTTTTTCTTTAGCGGAAACAATATTCATCATCACAGTCGCAGTATATATGATCCGAGAACTGGCCAAAGTCATAATGATTTTATTAACGTATTAAAAACTAACACACAACCAGGAAGTAATGCTCCGTTAAGTTTAGATGTTAAGATGGATATAATCGGCCAACCAATTGAAGCTGACGGATTCGTTAATGACTTCGTAGTTGAAGTTAGTTACCCTGATAGCGATAATGATGCAGTTGCAGATAATCCAGATTTCTTTACTGATATCGTTTTAGATACAGACTTAGTCTTTTTCCAAACATTAATCGATGCAGACGGACTAGAGAGAGATTTACCGTTAGCTAGCAACGTAATTAACATTGATTTTGATCGCAGAAATGATCCTGGGTTAGATCTTAGTTCGTTCCCTGAGGGGAAGATATTTTATCTACCGCAAGATACTAACGGAATATTTCAAGAATCAGTATCAGGAAGATTAGTTGTAAGACCTGACTTTACTGTACAAAAAGGAAGACAAGATCTACAATTCCACTACAAACATAATAGTGCCGAAACTAAAAGGATTAATCCAGGAACAACAAATATTATAGATACATTTATAGTTACAAATGCGTATCACACAGCTTATTTGAATTATATACAAGACACTACAAACACAGTTGCAGAACCTGCAATACCTACAATATCAGAGTTAACGACCGCATATCAATCATTAGATGATTTTAAGATGCTAAGTGATAGCCTTATACTAAACAGTGCTGTATTCAAACCGTTATTTGGCGCTAAAGCAAGTGCAGAGTTGCGTGCAGATATTACGATCGTTAGGCAACACAACTCATTAGCAAGCGATAGCGAAATTAAGAGTAATGTAATAGATGTTACTAACGAGTACTTTAATATCAATAATTGGGATTTTGGCGATACATTTTATTTCTCTGAGTTGTCTGCATTTTTGCACGATAGGTTAGGTGATATTATCGGATCAGTAGTTCTTATTCCTGTTAACCGTGCTAAACAATTTGGCAACTTGTACGAAGTTAGATCAGCACCAACTGAGATATTTGTAAGTGCCGCAACAGTTGATAATGTTAAAGTTATCGACTCATTAACCGAAAGCGAATTAAACGGAATTTCTTAAGATATGGCTAGAATAAGATCAGTAGATTTTTTACCCGAAGTATTTAAAACAGACACTAATAAAGAGTTTCTGAGTGCTACTTTAGACCAACTAGTACAACAGCCTAAGCTAAAACAAACGCAAGGATTTGTTGGTAGGACATTTGGTCCCGGCATTGAAGCTGATGATGCGTATGTTTTGGAACCTAACAACCTACGTGCGAATTACCAGCTTGAGCCGGGTGTTGTGTTTACAGACAATGACAATAACGTAGAAGATGCAATTACATATCTAGAGATTATTGATGCATTAGCAACCAAAGGTGCTAATGTAGTACGTCATGATAGATTATTTTCTGAGAAGATTTACAGTTGGAGTCCGCTTATCGACTTCGATAAGTTTACAAACCATAGCCAGTACTACTGGTTGCCTGCAGGGCCTGATAGTGTAGATGTTGGTTCAGCAGATACATTTTTAGTAAACGAATTTGATATTACTAGGAATATACCAAACAGGACTTATAATGTTAGTGGTATATCAGGTGAAAATCCTGTAATCACACTAGCACGTGGTGGTGAATATACATTTACTGTAAATCAGTTAGGACATAACTTTAGTATACAAACAGAACCGGGCGCCGACGGAACATTAAATCATGCACCGAATATTAGTAGTAGAGATATTCTAGGTGTTTCTAATAACACTGAAGATGTAGGCACAATTACATTTAATGTTCCAGGTACGTCTAGCCAGCAATTCTTTTATGGTTTAAATGACATTAGTCCTGTTGATTTAGCAACTTTTCAACGGTTTGATGAGGTAAACGCACAGTTTGCCAATACATTAGGTGGCATTGATGGTGTAATTGACATAGAGGGAAAGACTGTTGTTTTTCTTGATCCTACTCTAGGAGACTCGGCAGACTTAGGTTGGCAATACTTAAACTTACACGAAGATGCTCCATTTGAAGCAGAATCGTTTGAAGAAACAACGTTTATAGATCTTCAAGCTGATAGGTATAGCGTTTACCGAATAACATTTATAGGCGATCCGTTAAATCCTGTTATTAGTTTAATCCTATTAAAGCCTGTAGCAGAGTTAGAGAAATTTACAATCGGATACGGAGCAGTATATAATAGTATATCATTTTATAAAAATGCATTAGGTGTCTTTGAGAAAGTACCTGCATTAACTGCGGCACAAGATATCTTGTACTATCAAGACAGCACAGATGAAAATAGATTCGGTGTTATAAAATTAGTCGACACTACAAGTAGTACAGTATTAGACATTAACGATATACTTGGTAAGAAAACATATACTAGCCCCAATGGTGTAAAGTTTACCAATGGACTTAAAGTTAAATTCAGAGGTACTACTAACCCAGCTAGTTTTGAGAATCGAGAGTATTATGTAGAAGATGTCGGTGTAGGCATCAGTCTTATTGAAGTAACAGATTTAGTTACACCAGAAAATTATATAAACAGCGAGTTAGAACCATTCGACTTTAGTTCGTTTGATACAACGAACTTTGACCAAGATTCGAACTCACCTACAGACTTAGACTTTATTACTATTAATAGAGCAAGTAAAGATTTAAACGGGTGGACTAGAAGTAATCGTTGGTTCCACATAGACGTTATTAACCAAACGGCAGAACTTAATAATACAATTGCAGTGATTGATACTGGCCTTAGAGCATCCAGACCGATCATCGAGTTCGAAAAGAACTTACGACTGTTTAACTTTGGTACTAAAGGTAAGACACCGATCAATGTTATTGACTTTAGTGAAACTGACGCGTTTGGATCTAACACTGCAACAGTACCAACAGGTGCACTTCTTCCAGTAGCAGGCGCTACTAGTTTTGTAGCAGATGGATATACTTTAGTAGAAGGATCTAGAGTTGTATTTGCTAATGATATAGATATAACTGTAAGAAACAAAGTCTATGAAGTACAGTTTATTGATCCTGATAATGACGGAACCGATACAATTAATCTAGTTGAAACAGTTGATAATATCACCGAAGTAGACCATACAGTATTATGTCTAAATGGCGTAACGTTAGTGGGTAAGGTATTTTACTTTGATGGTACTACTTGGATAGATGCACAACAGAAAACAGCAGTTAATCAACCACCTTTATTTGATGCATATGATACAAACGGAATAAGTTTTTCAAATACTACAATATATCCATTAACATCATTTAGTGGCACAAAACTGTTTAGTTACGGAGTTGGCACAGGTGCAAATGATAAAGTGCTTGGGTTCCCGTTGCAGTTCCTTAATATTGATAACTTAGGTGATATTGTATTTGATAACAATTTATACAAAGACACATTTGCACATAGTAACCCAGCACAGACAAACAACGTAAGCGATGGTTTTATTAGAAAATACACATCAAGAACTACATTCGTAAAAGAAACAGGATGGACTAACTTCGTTGAAACTAATATACCCCCACAAGTGTTTAACTTTACGTTTGATGGTGTAAGTTTAGTGTTAGATGTACAACCAAAAGTAGAATTAAACGTACCTGCAATAAAAGTATACCAAACTAATAAGTTTATTAACCCTAGCGAATATACAGCTACAGTTACTGATACTAGCACAGTTATTACATTTAATGATACACTAGATGTAGGTGCAACCTTACAGGTTCTTATAATCAGCGATCAACAAAGTTCGATAGGTTACTACAAAGTACCAAAGAATTTAGAAAATAACATATTCAATGAGACTAACAATCAGCTAACATTAGGAACAATCAGAAATCATTACAGTAGTATAGCACAGAATCTAATAAGTTTAGAAGGTGATATAAATGGTGCAAATAATTCTAGGGACTTAGGCGAAATAGACGCGTATGGTGAATCAATTATACAAAATAGTGCACCACTAGCACCAGCGGCTAAATTTCTTGATAGCACAGCATTTAACTTCTTTGATGCATTAGAATTTAATTCTAGAAGTTACGAAAAATACAAACAAAGAATATTGTCCTACGTAAGTCGCGTTGACACCTACGGGTTAACAGCTGATGTTATTCTTGACCAAGCAATAGCGGCAATTAATACTGGTAAAAGCCCAGCTAGTCCATTTTATGCAACAGACATGTTACCTTGTGCTAACGCTGTCACAGATACAGTTTATGAAGTAACATCAATTACTACAGATACATTTAATACAGCATCGATACACGACTTTACTAGTGCTACATCGGGTGCTATGTCAGTATACCTTAATAATGTTATATTGTTAAGAGGTATTGATTATATTGTTACTAGCGATAGTGCATCTGTGCAAATACTAACCCCACTTGTTATAGGCGATAGCCTTAGTATACGTGAGTATGATTTTGCAGTGGTTTCGTTTTGTCCTGCTACTCCTACTAAAGTAGGACTATATCCAAAGTACACACCTAAGACTTACGTAGACAACTCGTATACTATACCACAGCAAGTAATACAAGGACACGACGGCAGTATATTAATTGCATTTGGTGACTTCCGTGACGATGTATTACTTGAGTTCGAATCTAGAATTTATAACAACATTAAAGTTGACACGTTGGTTCCTATAATTGAAGCTGATGTTATTCCTGGTAAATTTAGGACTACAGAATACAGCGACAGAGAGATAACAGAGATGTTATCTGTCAGTCTTTTAAACTGGGTAGGACAAAATAGATTAGATTATAAAACACAAAACTTCCGCATTGATAATGAATTCACTTGGAATTATAGTACAGCAAGTAATAAGTTAGACGGCACTGCTCTTAAAGGTCATTGGAGAGGCATCTATATAAACCATTACGATACTGATACTCCGCATATTACTCCTTGGGAAATGCTAGGACTTACTGAAAAGCCAATATGGTGGGAAAGTGAATATGGTCCTGCACCATATACTAGTGGTAACTTAGTTCTATGGGGTGACCTAGAAGCAGGTAGAATTAAAGAACCAGGAAACGAAAGCACAAAGACATGTTATGCTCGACCAGGATTATCAAGTATTATACCAGCTGACAGTGAAGGCAACTTGTTAAATCCGTTTGTAGCATTAGTACAAAATTATTCACAACAAGACTTTAGAAAGAGTTGGGTTATTGGTGACGTCGCTCCTGTAGAATCAGCATGGCGTAGAAGTAGTTCGTATCCATTTGCCTTACAGCGTTTATTTGCATTAACAAAACCAGCGCAATTCTTTGCATTGGGTATTGATAGGGACAAATATGCGTTTAATAACGAGCTAAGTCAATTCTTATTAAACGGTCGTCATCGTTTAGATACAAGAACTGTAGAAATAAAAAGTAACACAGTTCTGAAGCACAGCTACATTAACTGGATAATTGAGTACAATATAAACAGCGGATTTAGTGATGGAACAGTATTAACAACTGAACTAAGAAGGTTAGATGTTAGGTTGTGTTATAGAATGGGAGCATTTTCTGACAAACAATATTTGAAGATATTCACAGATAGAAGCAGTCCAGATACATTAAATTCTAATTTGCTATTACCAGATCAGAGTTTTCAACTACTGTTACATAAAAATCAAGCGATTAGCGAGTTACAATATTCATCAGTTATCGTACAACGAACAGAAGATGGCTACTCAGTATTCGGTAACAGCCAGACACAACAGTTCTTCCAAATACTCGAGAGCTTATCTAATAATAATTTCACAGAGATAGTGGTAGCAGGGCAAGCTATTAGACTACCTAAAGACTTCTCAGATAATGTTACTTTAGTACCATACGGGTTTGAGTTTACTACTCCAGGTCTTGTAATTGATTTTTTAGTGAGTTACGGTGCATTTTTAGAGACACAAGGATTAATATTCCAAACAAGTGAACAGCGTTTACTAGCATCAGGTGAAACAACTGCTGAAGATTTAAATTGGGGTAGAATGACACAAGAGTTTACACAATGGGTAAACCAAGGATGGGATGTAGGTAGTGTTATTGATCTTAATCCTGCGTCAACTACATTAGAGTTTGAAAAAGATTTAGCAGTAGTTGACGATATTACTGGATTAAGTGCTATTGATCAACCGTTAGACCAAAATGGTCGTCCATTAATACCATCAGACTATGTAATTACTAGACTAGACAATAACTTTAAACTTAGGACTATTAATAATAAGTCTATAGATTATATGAGAATTAGAACAACAAGTTATGAACACTTGTTGGTCTTAGATAATGTTAGTATTTTTAATGACTTACTGTTCCAACCGGTTACTGGGTTAAGACAACAACGAATTAAGTTAGTCGGATTTACAACGTTTGATTGGAACGGACAACTCGATGCACAAGGATTTATATTAAACCAAGATAATGTTAAAGAATGGATACCTAATAGAGAGTACACAATTGGTAATATAGTTAAATTCAAAAACGTGTTTTGGAGTGCTACTGTAAAAATAATACCATCTGAAAACTTTGATTTTGCTAATTGGCGTAGAGTTAACTATGATGATATTTCTAAAGGTTTACTACCTAATCTATCAAGCAAAGCGGCACAAATATCAGATTATTATAATAATAAATCTGCTAACTTAGAAACAGATGTAGATCTATTAGCATTAGGATTGATAGGATTCCGCCCTAGATTTAACTTTAGCGCATTAGACGATATCAGTCAAGTTAATTTTTATAGCGGATTTATCGATATTAAAGGCACAAGAAATAGTACAGATGCATTCCGTAACATTCAGTTTGATAAGACAACAACAGAATACGACATATTTGAGAACTGGGCAGTACAACAGGCGATGTACGGCGGCAGTAGCAACAAGACGTTTATTGATTTAGAATTAGAAGATGTAGTCTTACAAGATAATCCGACTATAGTTGAATTAATTAGTAACAATAGTACAAAAGTAGCAGACTATCAATTAATTAAAGTAAATGAAATCTTTAAACAAAGCGAACCGCACATCGATTCTAATGTATTTCCTGTACAGCTAGATAATTTAACTGATACTAATCTACCAATAGCAGGTCATGTTCACTTAGATGATATAGATATATCTGTATTTGAACTAAGCGACCTTGCTGGTATAGTAGATCAAGTACAAGAAGGTTCGTTAGTTTGGGTTGCAAAAGACAATACGTATGATTGGAATGTTTATAGAACAGATCATAGACTTGTATTTAAAACACTTACGTTAGTTAACGGCGTTATACAAGCAACGTTCTATGAACCGCACGAGTTTATATTTGGCGATAAAATAGTAATACAAAACGCAGTTACTGAAATAAACGGCGGACATGCAGTCTTGAATGTTATAGATGATCTAACTATAGCGATAGACGGAACACTAACAGATACTTTTAATAACGTTGCGGCTAACACAACAGACACAGCTGATATTGATTTGTTTACAGCCGATAATACATTAAGTGCAGTAGTTTATAAACTAGACTCTATGAGAGTTAGAACTTTTGCAGATTTAAGCTTAGAATTCTTTAGACAATTACCAGCTGGTTCTAAAACGTGGATCGATAATGTAAACGGCAAACATGCAGTGTACCAAAAGTTTAATGTTGTAGATAAACCGTTAGCTGATTTCTGTGGATCGAGTGATGCAGATGCATGTTTAGGAATACTAGGTTTTAGTAGAATAACTGCTGACTTAGATGATAGCACAACTGTTACTGCTGACTCAGGAAGATTTACAACTGTTGATACAAGTAAATCTGCAGATTCTACAACAATAACAGCAGATTCAATTGATACTGTTGACCATACAGGTGTTTGGTTTCAAACGCGCCTAGAAGAAGATGTAGTAGACGTTACGTTATTTAACAGAACGGTATTGTACAATAAATTTACAAACCAAACTAAAGAATTCTTAGATTATATTGATCCAATTAATGGAAAGATATTAGGATTAGCACAAGAGAATATAGATTATATCGGTGCTCTTGACCCAGCATCATACAACCAAGGACTAGATAACATTACTGGTGTGACGTGGAGTGAAGACAGTCTTGGACAAATTTGGTGGGATACAACTAATGCTAGATATTTAGATTATCGTCAAAGAGAAGTAACGTATGCTAGTAGAAATTGGGGTACATTGTTTCCAGGCAGTTCTATTGATATTAGACAATGGATAAAAAGTTCAATACACCCTGCACAATATACAGGACCAGGTACAGTTGTTGATCCGGAGTCATTTACAGTTGTTTCAAATATTGATAACAGTAGAACAATAGTACAGGATTATTACTTCTGGGTTACAGGACTAGCAATAATAGATAAGGATTCGGAGAAGACTTTAAGTACTAATGCAATACAACAGTATATTACAGATCCAAAAGCATCCGGGATCCCATTTGTTGGATTCTTAAAAGCAAACACAATTGCCCTGTTTAACGTACAAAAGTACTTAACTAACAGCAATGCAATACTCCACGTAAGTTATAACAACACCCAAAGTGAAAACACAATATTCAGCGAGTATAACTTAATTAAAGAAAATAGTGCTAATGACTTTTTAGAGACACAAGAATATAGAAAGCTATTAGATAGTTTTGTCGGTGGTAACACTATAGGTCTTGCTGTTCCGGATCCAACTCTTGGTGCCGCTGAAAGATTAGGTATTAAGTACAGACCTAGACAGTCAATGTTTGATAATCGTTTTAACGCATTAAAGGAATACTTAACGCAGGTTAATACTTTACTTAAACAGCATATTATTTCAACTAGTAAAAACTTTACATTACTTACAGCTGAAGAGCTAAAACCGACGATAGTTAGTACATTACTACCCAACGGCGAAATAGACCTGCAGGTGGCAGATTTAGAAGAACTAGGATTTCAAGATTTATCTCTTGTTCCGGTAGGATATACCTACTTAGTTAATGTCGACACAGATAATACTGGTGGCTGGAGTATATATAAAGTAATTGCAGGATCTGTATTACTGCTAGTACGTGTACAGCAATTTGACACATCAAGGGCGTGGGACTATATTAACTGGTACAAAAACGACGAAGTAGAGAATGCACCGCAAATTACTATCGTTGATGATTTCTCAAGTCTAATATCAGTGCAAGCAGAAGAAGGCAATTACGTTAAAGTTAGATCTAATAGTGTAGGTAAGTTTGAAATTTATCAATTCTATAGTAACGCATGGATTCGAGTTGGGTTAGAAGATGGCACTATTGAGTTTAAATCCTCGTTGAGTGACGGAACATCATCGCAAGATAATATAACAATTGATACTGCGACATTCACAACAGATACAATTGTAGTTACTGCTGATGTTGGTACAGGTGGCACTGAATTAAGAAATGTATTAAATGCAATCAATCAAGACTTATTAATAGATGATTTACTAATAAACAGAAATATTTTGTTAATTAGTATCTTTAAGTTTATTCTAGCAGAACAAGGGAATGTAGAATGGCTATATAGAACTAGTCTTATTGATGTAGAACATAAGGTTCGTGACCTAGTACAATTTCCTACATTTAGCCGAGATAATCAAGACTTTTTGTTAGATTATCTTACTGAATCTAAACCATTCCATGTTAAGATTAAGGAATTCTTATTAAGATACGATAGGTTTGATACAGTAAACACTAACACAACAGATTTTGATCTTCCGTCACAGTTCGACACAACGTTTAGTAAGTTCATAAGTCCGATACTAGATTATGATGGTGCTATTTTAAATACAGACCAGAGTAACTTTGATGAAGACGGTGTGGGATTAAGAGTCTCAGATCCTAATATATGGACAACGGATCCATGGAATAATTGGTTTAATAATAGATTTTTAATAGTTAGTGATACTACGATAGTTAACGCAGGTACCGGATATACATTAGCACCAACAATAACAGTAACAGGCGGTGGTGCAACAACGCAAGCAACAATGACTGCTAGGATTAGCACATCGGGTGAAATTATTGATATTACGATTGATACTCCGGGAGTTGGCTACGTAACGACACCAACAATAACAGTAACAGGGGGTGGCGGTTCGGGTGCTATTATTTCTTCTATCCTTACAAACAACTTAGTAAGATCATTCTTAACAAGAATTAAGTATGACAGATATGAATACGAAAGCAGTGTAATTAATTGGAGCACACTTGGTGATAACGTATTCCATAATTCTTCGCAATTGTTAAGACAAACTATTAATAAAGTATATACAGCGAAAGATGAGAGAAATGTAGATTCTACAACTCTTACAGTTGATCATGATGCTAATAGTAGAACTACTGATCTGTTACAAACAGCAAGCAATTTTGAATTAGGATTTGTGTATGAAATTATATCAATCGGCACAACAAATTTTACTCTACTCGGCGCATCGTCTAATACAGTCGGATTGCATTTTAGAATGACAAGTGCAGGGGTTGGAACAGGTACTGCCCTTAAGTTAGGAATAATTACAGATAATACAAACACAATAACTGCTGACTGCGAGTCATTTACTGCATTTGGAACATCGTTTGATCTTATTGATTATAATTTAGTTGATATTACTACGTTAAGTGGTGTTGATAGAATTAGAGGCTTTTACCAACCTACTTTAGATCTACCAGGAATAGATCTTGCGCTATTAATTAATGGTGTTACATACCCTAGTGTTGAAGTAGATGATTGTGATTACTTAGAGACTGTTACAGTAGATTCTGGTTTAGTAACTATAGATATTAGTTCTTTAACAACAGATTTTGTTGTTAAAGAACTAGATACAGACTATAACAGTTTATACAATGACGTGTACTTAGGTATTAATCCTGAAGATATTAACGTTGATGGCAGTGGGTTTGTTGACACCTATAGCAGTCATGCTCCGGAAGAATTAGTACCAGGTAGTATGTTTGACACATTGGATTTAGTAGTTACTACTAGACCTGGATTTGATTACAATGGCAACGGTCATGCATTTGAAGTACAATCAGTAATAGAAGAATACATAAGTATTGGGTCGGTAAGTACAACTACAATTAGTTTCTTAGATTTAGTTGAACATCCTATCGCTCTTCGTGTAGCAAACATATCAAACGGATTGCTATTAGTCGAAGGAACAAATTATACAGTTAATTGGATAAATGCTACAGTAACTATAATCTCAGGAGCAGTAACCTCAGATCAGATACAAATCTTTGCTTATGAAATAGGTGGAGGAAACCAATTATATCGTAACACATTTAACGGTGGAGAAATTGTAAATCACTTAGAGATACCAGTTGGTTCTGCAGAGATATTTAATATAGTTGTACACGTAAACGGCATAGAATTATCTAGTGGATTTACATCTACACCAAGCGGTGCAATTACAGTAGATTCTTTATTAGTAACAGCAGATTCAAAACTAACAGTAGACACGTTATCAACAAGTGGTGAGAGCAAGACAAACATTACATTCATAGAGACTTATACTGCACTTGACTTTATTGCGGTTACTGTGTTTGGATTTGAAACACCACAGCACGGTCATAGCTATACAATAACACAAACATCTGATGTATTTGGTGTTGATGCAACAAGTATAACGGTAGACAACGTGTCTATAGATACTGTAGTTACAACAGACGGCGAAGTTATAGATGCAAGTTCGGTAGTTGTTACTACTGATACAAATTTAATAATTAAAGGAACACCTTTAGTAACAGCTGATACATCAAGTACTGAAATTAACATAAGTCCATACAGTACTGATAAAACTAGAGAGAATATGATTGTTGAGCTTAATGGATCTCGTTTACGTCCGCCAGAAGCAGTCAGGTACAACGGTGACGGTGCTGAGTATGATTTTACGTTACCAACAGATGGCAAGGTAAATCATACTACTGTAGCAGATAACGAAGTAGTAGTTTATATTAACGAAGTGCGACAAACATTAAGTACAGATTATGTAATTGATTCAACTGTGCCAGCATTAAAGGAAGTAACATTCCTAACTGACCCACCAGCAAGCGGAACAAATGTAGATGTTTATATTAATACAGCATCAGACTACACAGTAAACGGAAATATACTTACATTAGAGCACATAGTTCTTACAGCATCAGATACACTTGCAGTAACTACTTGGAAAGATGTGTCGCAATTAGATTTATTAACAAATGTATTTGTCGGCCCAACGCTTACTACTATACCTGTAATAGAGTTATTTGATAGTGTTGGGTTTGATACTGAATTATTTGATGGTATTAGTTTCACTGCTGGTTCTGTTAACTTATTCGACTTAAACAGAACAATACTTGATAATGGCAGAATGTGGGTTACTAAAAACGGCCGACTATTGCAAGCAGGTACTGATTATATTGTTAGCGGAACAGGATTATTCCTTACTGGTGATATTATCACATTAAACGATGTTATTGTTGCAACAAGCATAACAGATAATGTCGTACCAGATACATTGTCATTTAGACTGTTTAAAGACATGAAAGGTAATGCCGCAATGTATAAAGTTAACAAAGATAGTAACACTACTGCGTTAGTACAAGATATTGCTTTAAATGATGATACTATTTTCGTTAAAGATGCTAGCTTACTAGGTGTTCCGAATTTAGAATTAAACATATTCGGTATAGTAATAATAGACGGCGAAAGAATTACTTACAAGGAACACAACACAACAACAAATACAATTAGCGGATTACGCAGAGGAACAGCAGGTACAGGAGCCGCAACGCACACAACAGGTGTATTTGTTAATGATGTTGGTATTGGTAGTGTAGTACCGGGAAGTACTATTATCGATGGGGTACTAAACGAAGACTTAGGATCTGAGATGAATGTAGTACCTGAAAAGTTTGATAATATATGGTATGCACCTGGAATAAGTACTCCAAGTAATGGAATACCACTACAAATTCAAACAACTACCCAAGCAAATTTTGTTAAAAGTTAGGGGTTTAATAATACATAAATAGTAAGAATGAAAGAGCAAGATAAGAAAAAGCAACCTAAAAAGGTAGATGAAAATAGTGGTGTGCATGTAGACGATCATATTAAAATATTTGATCCAAACACAGAGGAAGTATTCGTAAACAAACGAAATTAAACTATGAATGAATTAGCAAATAGCGGTATTAAAGGATTTCTAAAAATACATGATCCTGCATCAGGAGAAGTATTCTTTGAAGGTTCAAACGCAATACATTTTGAAAACATGTCAGAAGCATTAGCACAGAGCTTTTCTAATAAGAATTTAGGATACATTTATCAAATGTCTTTTGGTAATGGCGGCACAAGCGTTGATCCAACAGGTATCATTACATACTTGCCTGCAAATTCAATAGGTCAAAATGCCGACTTATATAATGAAACATTTAGTAAAGTAGTAGATGATAATTCATTAACAAACACTGATCCACATAGAAACAATCTAACAGTATTGCATACACCAGGCACAGTTTACACTGATATCTTAGTTACTGCATTACTTGATTTTAGTGAACCTTCAGGACAGCAAGCATTTGACAATAGTACAAGTTTAGACGGTGAGTTTGTATTTGATGAGTTAGGATTAAAATCATGGAACGGGAGTGCTACTGATCTTAGATTAGTAACACATGTAATTTTCCACCCAGTTCAAAAATCATTAAACAGACAGATACAAATAGATTATACCGTGAGAATACAAACATTAACAAACCTTAGCACTACATAGTAGAGGATAATATGGCATACGAAGTTAATTTTACAAACGGATCAGTAGCGGCAGTAGTCGAAGACGGAACTATTGATCAAATATACAGTGTTAAACTTGTTGGTAAAAACGTTACAACTTACGGTGAAGTGTTTGCTGAGAACTATATACGATTATTAGAAAATGGTAGTAATGTTACAGCGCCGACTAATCCAGTAGCAGGTGAGCTATGGTTTAACAGTTCTAATGCAACAATAAATAATATCGGTCCAAGCACATTAGGTGTATACGATGGATTAGCATTTAACCCATTAGGTGGGTCGTTTGCAAGTGCAACACAACCATCGAGCCCGAATGTAGGTGACTTATGGTTTGATACAACAAATGATCAATTAAGAGTATATAGTGGTGCAAGTTTTATTTTAGTAGGTCCAGGATTTACTGAACCAAACGGAGTATCTGGTGCTATTGTAGAAACTGTTACAGACGTACTTACTAACGATCATTTAATTGTAAAATTGTATGTGTCGGTACCTGCTACTGAACCAGGAGGAGGCCCAACAGCTTCGGAGGTTGTAGCAACTGTTAGTCAAGATGCACTTTACACGCTTAACACAGCGAGCTTATTTGATGGGTTTGTTACAATCGCTCCAGGAATACAATTAACAAATAGCGGTGTTATTGGCGCACAATTTCATGGTGATGCTACAACAGTAGATGGCTTTAGTGCAACTGATTTTTTAAGTTCGATTGCAAATGATAACACATTAGGAACATTAAGCGTGTTAAACGATGCGGGGTTATTTGTTGGTGTAAGTAGCGACTTTAAAGTATCGGTAACAGGTAACGATGTAACTGTAGAAAACCAAACAGCAACAGGTGATTTAAAATTTGCTGTTGATAGCGGAACAGTGTTAACAATAGACGATGCAAACACAGAAGCAGTATTAAATGCTGATCCAACATCAGCATTAGGTGTTGCTACAAAGCAATATGTTGATGCAGTAGCTACAGGTTCTGGTGCGGGACTAGCACTTAAACTTAATTTGTCAGGCGGCACAATGTCTGGTGCAATAGCAATGGGTACTAATTTAATCACCGGTATTACTAATCCGGTATCAGCACAAGATGCTTCGACAAAGTTATACACAGATACAGCAGAGGCTAACGCAATATCGACATCAAACACATACACCGATGGGTTAGTTACTACATTAAAAGGAACAGCTTCAGCAGCCTTTGATACATTAGGTGAAATAGAAACTGAAATCGGCAACTTATCTACATCAAGTACAGCAGGCCTAGCACTTAAAGTTGCTAAAGCTGGCGACACAATGACTGGTTCACTAATATTAAATGCAGATCCTAGTCATGTGTTTGGAGCGGCAACAAAGCAATATGTTGATGCAGTAACAATATCAAGTACAGCAGGGATAGCACTTAAAGTTGCTAAAGCTGGTGACACAATGACTGGCACGCTTGTTTTGAATGCTGACCCAATTAATTCATTAGAAGCGGCAACAAAGTCGTATGCTGATGATAGAGAATCAGGTGCTGTAACAACATCGTCAGCAGATGCTACAGCAAAGGATGCATTAATAATAGGAACAGCAACAGCGGGTTACGACACATTAGGCGAAATAGAAACTAAAATTATTGCATTGACTAGTGGCACATCAGGATCTCTTGCTACTAAAGTTGCTAAAGCTGGCGATACTATGTCGGGTGTATTAAACATGGGCACTAATAAAATTACTAGCTTAGCCACTCCTACAGCATCAACAGATGCCGCCAACAAAGCATACGTAGATGCAATTACACCGAGTGCATCATCAAATGGATTCGGCACTAGAACAGTGAGTACAAGCGCACCAGCTGGAACTGGATCAGATGGTGACATCCATTACCAAATCTAACTATGCCTATACATGTAAACAAAAATGGTGTTACATCTGATTTTGATAAAGTATCTCAAGTTTACATTAGTGACGGTACATCATTTAGTCAAAGCAAAGAAGTTTACGTATACAACAGCAATCCTAACAACGGACCAGTTGGATGGGAACCTCTATTATTCGAAGCATCAACTGATGTTTTTACATCTACAGGCACAATAGATGTGCCTGTAGGAGCATTCCGTGTAGTTATTAATATTAGCGGAGCAAGGGGCGGTACAGGTGGTAATGATGCTAGTGCCCCCGGTGGATCTAGCGGAGATGGTGCGACATTATCAGCAATGATTGAGGTTGTACCGCACACCACATTAAGTTTTTCAATAGGTGCCGCAGGTGGCAATGGTACAAGCAGTTCAGGTAATGCCGCAGGCGGTGTCGGTGGTACAGGTCACTCTGCAGGTGGTACAGGTGGCAGAGCGGGCCCTAGAGGATCATCAGGTGGTGGCGGTGGCGGTGGTGGATCGTCATCAATTGCTCTTCCGAATGGCGATGTTGTTATGTTAGCCGCAGGTGGTGGTGGTGGTGGCGGTGCTGGTCATAGACGTCATCTATCTAGTAGTAATAGAGCTGGAAAAGATAGCAATTCAATCAACACTAGTTTTTCTCCATCGGTAGGCGGTAACGGTTCAAACTGTCCGTGTTTCGACGGTGGCGCAGGTGGTGGCGGTGGTGCTGGCAATGGTGGTGGTGCTGGCGGACTATATTACACGGCTGGTAGTGTTTGTCAAATAACACCCGGATGTGTAGGCAACGCATACGATAATGATGGCTTTGGTGCTTACGGTGGCGCTAGTTTCTACAATGAAGAGTTAATTAATGGCGCACCTACACAAGGACAAAATTCAGGTGCAGGAAGTATTACACTTACTTGGCTTAAAGCAGAAGGGTTTTAAGGTAAATACATAAAAGTTATCAGGATTAAAAATGGCGTATGTAATTAATAAAACTAATGGAGCAATATTTGCAACGGTTGCAGATGGTACCATCAATACAACAAGTAGTATTACAGTTGTTGGTAGAAACTTTGCTGGTTACGGTGAATTCTTAGGTGAAAATTTTATTAAGATGCTAGAGAACAGTGCTAACACATCAGCACCGGGTAGCGCACTAACAGGCCAATTATGGTATAATACTAGTAATACTACACTTAACGTATATAACGGCACAGAATTTAAACCTATTAGTAGTGTAAACGCAACAGGAACAGAGCCAACAACATCATTAGTAACAGGCGACCTATGGTTTGATACGTCGCTTGATCAATTGCACACTTACAACGGTACTTCATTTACGCTAGTTGGACCGCCTACTTCGGTAGGTGTAGGTACTTCGGGCTTAATAGTCGAAACTGTAACAGATAGCACACTTGTTGATCATGTAGTAATAAAACTAGTAATTGAAAACTTAAATGTTGCTTATGTAAGTGATGATGCTGAGTTTACGCCAAATGTTGCAATTACCGGCTTTGCTACAATTAAACCAGGATTTCAATTATCATCAACTGTTGCAGGAGCATTATTCCAAGGAACAGCAATAAATTCACAATTATTAGATAGTTTAGACTCAACACAATTTTTAAGATCAGATGCGAATGACACAACAAGTGGCACATTAGGTATATTAAACGACACAGGCTTTATAGTCGGCGTAGATAGCGATTATAAAGTATCTGTTTCTGGTAGTACTGTTACAATAGCAAACGAAACATCCAATGGCAATATAGTACTATCTGTTAATGATGGCGGTGTGCAAACTGAAGTATTACAAATGGATGCCGCTACAGGCGAAGCCCAAGTAAAACATCAAGGTGTGTTAACTAATGCACCGACAACAGACGGCGGTATTGCTAATAAAAAATATGTAGATGATTCAATTGGCGCAGGTACAACAGGTGCATTACTAGTTAATGGTTCTAATGATATTACAGGTGTTATTAATCCGACTTCTAACGGAAGCCTAGATTTCGGAACAAGTGCTAAAAGATTTAAAGATATCTGGGCAAACACATTTAAAGGTGCTTTGCTTGGTAATGTAACAGGCGATGTTACAGGCAATGCAGACACTGCTACAGCATGGGAAACAACAAGAACAATTACATTGAGCGGTGATGTTACAGGTACAGTTGAGAATATCGATGGAACTGGTAACGTTAGTATTGCTACTACGTATGCTAATGATGTTGTACTAAGCACAGACACAAGTGGCAATTACGTAGCAAGTTTAACAGCAGGTACTGGTGTAACTGTTGGTGGTGCTGGCGAAGGAGCAACACCAAGTGTAGCTATTGGTCAATCAGTAGGAACAACAGACGATGTACAGTTTAACGATGTACAAGCTGATGGGAACTTAACAGTAAACGGAACAACAACTACACTAAACACAATAGTTAACATAGCTGATAACATTATTACATTAAACAGCGATGAAACAGGTGTTCCAAGTGAAGACAGTGGTATCGAAATTGAACGAGGCACAAGTACAAATAAAACACTTGTTTGGAGTGAATCTGCTGACAAATGGACTGTAGGCACAGAAACAATAGCAGCCGGCACCTTTGAAGGTACTTTAGTTGGTAGTGCTACTAATGCTACTAATGTTTTTTTAGCATCTGATAGTACTAATGCATCATTCTTTGTACCTTTTGCAAGTGGAGCAACAGGTGCACAATCACTTAAAACTGATTCCGGAATGACTTATAATCCAAATACTAATGTACTAGGTGTAACAGCTTCTCAAGCACAGTACGCTGACTTAGCGGAAAGATTTGAAGCAGATGCTGTGTATACAGCAGGCACAGTAGTAGAGCTAGGTGGTATTTGTGAAATTACAGAAGCAATAGATGAATTAACAGACAACGTATTCGGTGTAATTAGTACACGCGCCGCATACTTAATGAACGCAGGTGCAGGTGATGATATATCTCACCCACCTGTAGCAATGAACGGAAGGGTACCTGTTAGAGTAACAGGTAAAGTAAGAAAGGGTGATCGCCTTGTTTCGGCAGGAAACGGGTTAGCCAGATCGGCTAATGCAACTGAAATCACTGCATTTAATGTAATAGGGAGATCTTTAGAAAATAAACTAGATAACAAAGAAGGCACGGTAGAAGCAATAGTGAAAGTTAATTAAAAAATAAAAAACTTAACGCCGAGGAATCTTGACGTGTTACTAAACAGTAACTAAACTAACAAAAGGGAAAAAATTATGTCATACGCCGCAGGACAAACAATACTCGACGACGAGTACAACGACTTTGCAGTAGGAGCCGCATCCGGTACACCTACACACACAACTAGAAATATCGATTCTGTTTGGGGATCGGGAACAAATAATAAAGGTTATGGTCAATCAACAACGCTAGGATCAGTTAGCGCAGGAAGCAGTATTACAGCAACGCAATGGGACAATATGATTGATAGACTTGCATCGATTGCCGCACACCAAGGTACTTCAGTTACAGGGCATAGTGCTATCACTGCAGGTAATACAATTTCAATTATTTCAGCATTGAATACAGATATTACAAACACTTATGCTAACAGAGGCAACGCATCAGCATCAGGTGCTGATAATACTGCTAGTGATACACAAACAAGTACTTGGAACGGTACAATTACCGCTACAGCAACAGCTAACTTTGGTACCGATGCAGAAGCACGTTACTTCTTTAATGCTGGCGGATTACTTAATATGGACTTTAGTACAGCGGCTGGTTCGGGTGCTAAAGATACTGGTTGGGCAAATTTATGTGCCGCGGCAGGACCTGTTTGGTTATCATCAGCTGGCACAGGTGGCCCAGCTACGTCTGTAACAATTGCAGGCACAGCGTATACTGGTGTTGATCATAAAGGTACTGGTTCTCCAAATACTGAAACAAACACAGGGTTCTTTGGATTAACATCTTCGAATCAACAATTGTTTATGCAGTCTGATTCAACTTACTTGTATACAGCGAACGATATTAGAATTAACTATAAGTACAACGGTTCTGGATTAGTAACAATGACAGTTACATTCAACGATGAGGCTAATACTACAGGTCATACAGGTGGTACAGCAGATCCAAGTGTAACTATTGATATTACAGCAACAATCCGTGCTAGACAACCTAGTACTACTAATATTAGTAATACATGGGGTGGTGCGCCAGTATTGAGTGTAACTGGCTTAGCATAACACTACAATAAACTAAAGTAAAGGGCTTAACGGCCCTTTACTTTTGGCTGTTACTTCTGTTATAATAAGTAACAACATGAATACAGATAACCTAGTACAAACAATACGAGAGCGTTTCGACCACGATTCTGCTAAACAGGTCTTAAAAGAGAAGTACGAATCAAAGATGCTATTTGCAGACAGCGAGGGCATGTGGAAGGCGGGACCTGACCTAATAGCAGTATTATCTACATTCTCAGACGAGACTATAGTACTAACAGATACGTACAGTAACCCTTGTAAAGTTAATAGAGAACACCTATTAGCTACGGCTAAAGAACGTTGGCAAGAGCAAATGAATGCATGGTTAGTAGAAGCAAACGAGTTACGTACACAAAGATGACACAAGGCGTATTAATATTTGCGTTTAATAACACAGTACACGATTATCTAGGACAAGCTAATTGGGTTGCTGATAGAGTTAATAAGTACTTAGACTTACCTGTTAGTATTATTACAGATACGAAAAGCACTAACAACAGGACATTTAAACACAACTTAATACTAACAGACGCATTATCAGGCGGTCGTCGTAACTTCGATATACATCAAACAAATAAGATAGGTAACTGGTATAATGTTAATAGGTTTCAATCGTATGACTTAACACCTTACGATGAAACAGTAGTAATAGACAGCGACTATATAGTTAATAGCGATCAGTTATTAAGACTGTTTGAATCAAAGCATAACGTAATGTGTCATAGGAACGTATACGATGTTACAGGACGCAATAGCTTTAGTCCGTATAAGACGTTTGGAAAGTATAACTTCCCGCATTATTGGGCTACTGTATTGCACTTTAAGAAGTCAAAAGAAGCAGAAGAGATGTTCCAACTAATGACTATGATACTAAACAATTACGAACACTACAGCGATATATATAATTTTAGAGTAGCACCGTTCCGTAACGACTATGCTGTTAGTATAGCATTAAGTATATTAAACGGACACAGATTAAGTGCTATACATGATATACCGTGGGCAATGCCTAGTGCCAATAGTGATGCAACGCTTGAACAACTAGACGAGACTAAGTTCTGCATTAGATACGAAAAGTGGGTTAATAATAAGAAGAGACCTTTCAAGTGCATTGTTAAAGATACTGATCTGCACTTCATTAATAAGTTTGCTATACAAGAGGTTATTGATGCTTGATCGTGGGTATTTGATACCAGCTGATAACACTAAAGACGTTGATTACATCAATTGCGCCCGTGCCTTGGCAAGGAGTATTAGAATACACACGCCTTTCGCAAAAATTTCTATACTCACATCAGACCCTAGCTTAGTACATAATAAAGGGAATCTATTCGACTCTGTTATAGCGTTCCCATTCGGAGACCAATGTCCTGATAGCACATGGAAACTAAAAAACGATTGGCAAGTATTCTACGCAAGCCCTTATCGCCAGACTATTAAACTAGAAGCAGATATGATTATTCCACATAGTATAGAGCACTGGTTTGATATGTTTCAGAAGCGTGATGTAGTAGTAACAACCGGAGCAAGGAATTACTTAAATGAAAAGTCTAACGTACGGTACTATAGGAAACTCTTTGATGAGAACAATCTCCCAGATGTGTATAACGCTATAACATACTGGAGACGCAGTACAACAGCACAACAGTTCTTTGACACAGTAAGGACTATATTTGATAACTGGGATACTGTAAAAACAACAATTAAAGGTGGAGATAAAGATCCTGGTAGTACTGATGTTGTATACGCTATAGCCGCTAAAATAATAGGCATTGATAAAGTAACGTTGCCTGATACAACATATCCTACGTTAATACATATGAAAGGTAAGATAAACTACTTAGCTAAAGAAGATTGGACTAAAGAGCTAGTGTATGAGCTAGACAAAGCTAACGTAAGAGTTAACACTGTAGATCAAATGTATCCTTGGCATTACTGTATAAAAGACTTCGGGACTGTACTTAACAAGTACTACGATACACTTTAGCATTATGAACACATTAATTGAAGCCTTCCAGAATAGAAAGATACAGCCTAAACAAAAAATTGAATTCCGCTTGTACTACGATAAGAAAACAGGAAAGCCTATAGAGTACAGTATGCAAGAGCTTGAAGGTGACTACATAGTAATAGATGCCAATACGTATGCAAGACCAAAGATAGACATTATTATTAAAGATGGTAAAATAATTAAACACTGTACTAGCAATGTTAGGAAGCTTGTTATTAGCCCAGAAAATACATCAGGTACACAATGCCATAAAGATGATATATGCTTAGTTACAAGTACAGTGCAATCAGTGCAATCAGTGTACTGGAAGGTTAGGGTGTACGAGTAAAAAAATGGTCTGTAGCAGAGAAAAAAATATTAAAAAATTAAAAAAATTATTGCACCTGAGTAGAAAAAAAAGTACAAAAATGGTCTATAGCGGAGTGAATTACAATGGGAGCCGTATGCGGAACCCGCCCGAAAGTACAACCTTTCTGATTCCTAGTGACCCCCCCATTGAATTTAGCAACCACAATATTACGATATGATAATTGACATAGCAGACTTAGACGTTGTCTACCTTAGTTACGATGAGCCACAGAAGGAAGAGTTTTGGGTTAAGATAAAAAACATGATACCTTGGGCTGTACGTGTAGACAGCGTTAAGGGTAGCGATAACGCACACAAGGCTGCGGCTAACGCTAGCTCTACAGATCGTTTCATTCTAATAGATGGTGATAACTTACCCGACCCAGAGTTCTTTAACCTACAGCTAGACCTTAAGGACGATACATATGAGCAGGCTGTATTCAGATGGCGTGCTAAGAATCATATCAATGGTCTTATGTATGGCAACGGTGGACTAAGCTGTTGGACTAAAGACTTTATACATAACATGCAGACACATGAGAACAGTAACGGTAGTGCTGATACATGTGTAGAGTTCTGCTTCGACCCTATGTACTGGCCTATGCATGATTGTTATAGTACTACATACCCTAATGGTAGCGCGTTCCATGCATGGCGTGCTGGCTTTAGAGAGGGTGTCAAGATGTGCTTAGATAGAGGAAGTAAGGGCACAGTACTAGAGTTTAAAGATAACGTTCACAAGCGCAACTATGATCATCTAAGCATATGGCATAACATAGGTGCTGATGTAGACTATGGTCCTATGGCAATGCTAGGTGCTAGACAAGGAACGTATATGACTATGCTAACAGACTGGGACTATACTAAAGTACAATGGTTCGATAACCTTGAGTCTATATGGGAAGAGGTTGATGCATCATTTGATCCGGATAAGTTTGTACACTATGGCGAGGAGTTAACTAGGCAACTAGGCTTACCTATGTGCGCTTACACTAAAGCTCAGAGTAAGTTCTTTAAGTCGCACTATATGAGTAACTGGCGTAACGTTGGATGTACTATTAAAGAGATAGATGTTATAAGGAAAGCAGAAGGATGGTAAAATGAAAATATTAATAACAGGGCATACTGGATTTATAGGCCAGCATTTAATTAAGCACTTAGGTGAGCATAGCTTACATTTACTGCAAAGCGATTTAACAGATCATATTAGCATTAAAGAAGAAGTACACAACGTAAAACCTGATATGGTAATACACTTAGCCGCAAGGACCGAAGTACAGTTAAGCTTTTACGAACAAACCTCATTTAGTGATGTTAACTATACAGGCACCGTTAACCTGTTAGAGTGTATAATGCAATTAAAAAAAGTACCAAAGTTTCTATTTGCTAGCACAATGGAAGTGTATGGATGGCAACCATGTAGCGATCAAATAAAAGATGGTCATGTGTTTGATGAGCTACCAGTATTCAATAAGGATACAGTTCCGAATCCGAACGCTCCGTATGCAGTTGCTAAACTCGGATGCGAGAAGTATATTGAATACGCTAGCAGAATATCGGATTTAGAATACGTTTCATTAAGGCAGACTAATTCGTATGGGCGTAAAGATAATGATTTTTTCGTAACTGAACAAATCATAACACAGATGATTAAGAACCCTAATGAATGCTTACTAGGATACGGTAAGCCATACCGTAACTTCTTATACATAGATGATATGATTGATGCATGGCTATCTGTTATAGAGAACTTCGATAAAGTAAAAAATAATACTATTACTATAGGACCAAATAATGCAGTAACTATGGAAAAGCATGCAGATAATATTGCACGTAAGTTAGATTGGCATGGTACTATTAAGTGGGACGCAAAGGATCCTCGTCCTGGTGAGATATACATCTTAAATAGTGATAACGAACTAAAAGAATTCACAGGGTGGGAACCTAAGGTTAGTTACAACGATGGGCTAGATTTAACAATTGCAGTATGGAAAAAAATACTATAGTAGTACAAGTTACTGCTAATGACTCTGCTATTTGCAATCTCGAGTCATTAATTATTGACATAAGCTATGCTATGAGCAACGACGATCCTATTGATATCTATATCGAGGGGTTAGATATTAAAGCCACAGGATTGTACAGGCACCTAGAATATTGTGCGGATAAATTCGGATATGATTTAGCCCGCATTAGTATAACCTCAGAAAATTTATTCGAAACTCACTCTAGTATAGCAGTGTCGTATATTCCGCCGATCCATTTTGCTAGACGTATAATAGAAAAAACAAGTAACAGTACACTAATAAAGAACGACTTAATAAAACACTTTGGAATGTTTGTAGGACGTAGTAATGCTCCTAGATTACTACTAGCTACATATTTAAACAAATGCAATGATAAAACTGTTAGGAGTTTCCATTATGACCTGCATAATGTTTATCATAGGCCTCATATCGGGTTAGAAGAAATTACTAAATCTTTTAATATATCCGATATATCTAATGAAGCAAAGTTCCTGTCATTGTGTCCTATTAGTCTTGATGATCAAGAAATGCGGTATCCGATGACAGGCGTCGGTTATAATCATGATCTGATATCGTATTACAAAGACTTCTTTGTAGAGATAGTATGCGAAACTTTTTATACTGGCGATACGTTCTTTCCTACCGAGAAGACATGGCGTCCTATAGCAATGAAGACGCCTTTTATTATACAAGGGCCGGAATGGTACCTACGCAACTTACAACGCTTAGGGTTTAAAACGTTTGGGAACTTCTGGGATGAAGGGTATAGTGAAGATCCACCTAGTCATGCTATACTAGAGATTAAGAAGGTTATTGATACTATAAGTAACCTATCAATAGCTGAGCTTAACGCTATGTATAGAGATATGCAACCTATCTTAGAGCACAATTACAACACACTTCTTAACCTAAAAGCAGAAGACTTCTTAGTTTTATAAATATTCAGAATACTAGAATTTCTATCCGCTACTCATATTATACATTCTGAAGAAGAGTTTGTCAACAAAAAAAGTTATACACCCCAGTGGTACCGCTACAACCCCGCCAAGCTGGCCGGGCTTGCGACCTTCGGTGAAAAGTTATACACCTTTTATACAACCTCGAAACGTCAGAATTTCTATCCGCTACTATCATTATACATTCTTTGGTCTGATATGTCAACCAGGACTATATAAAGTCAACCTTTCACTACGTAGGCCTTAATAGGAATTACCCTTAACTAACGATCTGCTATAATTACATACTATGAACAAAGGCGACGAAACCAACAAAGACTTTAAGAGTAAGTTCTTATCTGATGCAGAGGTAATGAAAGAACGGCTTGATACCGTATCTCCTAGCCTGTGTTTAGCTAAGTGGAAACAAGTATCCTTACACTTACCAACAGGATTAACTAATAGTTGCTATCATCCGCCGTTACATAGCATAGGGTTAGAGAACTTAGATAACAATCCGTCTTTACTGCATAACACTAAAGAGAAGAAGCAACAACGTAGGCTTATGATGCAAGGTAAAAAGCCGGATGGATGCCAGTACTGCTGGAAGATGGAAAGCAACGGTGATTTATCAGATAGGCATTACAGATCCGGTGAACCATGGGCTAGTAAAGACTTTGATGCTATAGTACAGAACCCAATGAAAGACGTTATCCCAAGCTATGTAGAAGTTAACTTTAATCACGCTTGTAACTTAAGGTGTAGCTATTGTAGCCCACAGTTCTCTAGTAGTTGGATGCAAGAGATTAAACAGTCCGGAGCCTATCCAACAAGTACGCCACACAACGCTCCTGAGCACTTCATAAACGAACGATTACCAATTCCACAAAGTCACGACAACCCTTACGTTGATGCGTTCTGGAAATGGTGGCCTGAACTATATCCAGAGTTAGAACACTTTAGAATGACTGGCGGTGAACCATTAATGGATAAGAATACATATAGAGTATTTGACTATGTATTAGAGCATCCTAAGTCCAACCTTCATTTAAACGTTACAAGTAACCTTAGTGTAATAGATACTCTTTGGGTCAAATACTTAGACTACGTTAAGAAACTATCCCAAGGCGATATAGAACACTTCATGCAGTACGTAAGCGTAGATACATGGGGAAAGCAAGCTGAGTACATTAGAGACGGATTAGACTTTGACTTACTATGGGATAGGGTTCATCAGTTCTTAACAGAGGTTCCTAACTACAGTAGCATAACGTTCATCATTACAATGAATAACCTTTCAGTAAGCAGTTTAGATAAGCTTCTGGAAGGTATACTAGCATTACGTAAAGAGTACAGTAAAGACTTCCAACGGGTATGGTTCGATACCCCTGTATTAAGAACACCGTCTTGGCAGAGTATGCAAATACTGCCAGAGGCTTACACTATGCGTTTAGAACAATGCAAGGACTACATGCAAGATAACCTAGAGACTGAAGAGACACGGTTCAAAGGCTTTAAAGACTATGAGGTACAACGTATACAACGCGACATAGCTTGGATGAAGGAACCATTGGATGTCTTCTATAGTAACAAACAAAAAGCAGACTTCTATAGGTTCTTTACAGAGTCAGATAAACGACACAATACGAGCTTCTTAGAGACGTTCCCAGAGATGCGGGAGTTCTGGGAAGAGTGCCGTTTCCATTCAAGGGACTAGTGTAGATAACCAGTGCCCAACTACTGCGGTACCTAAAGCTAAAGAACGCTACTCAAAGAATAAAAAAGATACACCGTCGGGAAAGGCGGTTTTGATACTCTTCCTCTAATCCTTATAAGATCTTGTACAGTGCATTATTACTCGGAATGATTCCTACTCGCTGTGTGAACCCTTGTAAAACGCTGTGCCTATGACCTTCTTAAGACTATATATTAGCGTTAGGGGCACAGTGCTCTATATAGTACTATTGTAGTCATTAGTCTAATAAGGATATAAGAACGATTAAAAAAAAATGGCTAAAGACACAGGCATTGTTGCTAAAGAATCTACCCCTTGTAATAACAATGATTAAATATAGTTAACTTATATTGGCACATTTTAAATGAAGTATTCAGTACACAGTCATTGGGATCCACTTAACGTATGTATAGTTGGTAGAACATATCCGCCTGAGTTCTATTCGTGGATTAACGATCTAAAAACCCGTAACCGGTTTGAGAAGTTAGCAGAGGAAACCGAAGAAGACTATCAGCAGTTAATAAACGTATTACAAGATAAATTTAATGTTAGTGTAGTTCGTCCGGAATTCCCAGATGATCTTAATGAGTTATATCGCAATGGTAAATGGGTACAGCCTCCAGTTTCACCTAGAGATTATTTTATCATGATACAAGACAAATTTTGGATCCCTTCAGTTCCGAATGCTAGTCATGCTTGGAATTCATTTTATAGAAAGAACAAACATGCTGATTGGCCGGATAATATTATTAGACCTGAAGATTTATCGTACTGTGCCTTTACGTATGGTGATGATAGTTTTTGGAATAAGTTCGATCAGTTTAAAGATCAAGACCAAGAACATTTAGATTTTAAATTAAGTATGTACACACATATATTCGATGAGATAAAATCAAGCGGAAGTGATATTGTTAAAACAGAACTAGATTTCATTAATGGGTGTTTTGTAAGCAGACTAGGCGAGAAGATGTATTTTGCTACACAGGCATACCATGACAACGAAAAAGACTTGTTAAGTAAAGTAAACATGCTGTTCCCAAACACACAAAACAAAATTGTAGATGCACAAGGACACGGTGATGCTGTTTATTGTCCAGTAGCAGAGGATTTAGTTATTAGTATTAATGCGCGTACGTACAAAGATACGTTCCCAGATGCTGAAATAATTTACTTGCCTGATTCAAGCTTTACATATAATGATAAATTTAAAGTTGCAATGACAAAGAATAAAGGAAAGTGGTTTATCCCTGGGTTTGAAAATGATCAAAACCTAATACATATGGTAGACCATTACTTTGATGAGTGGGTAGGACAAGCAAGCGAAACACAATTTCAAGTAAACATCTTAATTGTTGATCCTAAGAATATTATCGTTTCGTCACACAATGATAAAGTTGAAAAGGCATGTGCTAAAAGAGGCATAGAAGTACACATTGTTCCGTTCAGACACAAATATTTTTGGGATGCCGGAACCCATAGCATTACTAATGATATAAACCGAGAAGATGATCCTAGGACAGGGGATGACAAAGCAAAAGAAATCTGGTACTAAGGAGAAATAAAAATGCTAACTAAAGCTGTAGTACTTTCTTTAATACTTTCAACAGCAAATGCTGGGAGCATTAACTCAGTTACAACTCAACAGTTGATGCTAGGTATAGGTACTATGTTATACTACGATAAGAACTGTGGTGGACTTAGTACTTCCGGAATACAGAGTCTTAATACAACAATGAGGACTCTAGGTGTTGACCTTAGAAAATTACAATATTATACTCTTATTAATGTAGGAATTACTTATGGAGAAAATGTAGGATGCAGTGCCCTGAGAAAAATAGTCTTAGACAGTGGCAATGCTAAACATCTAAATTAAAAATATGTATATTAATTGACATTATGAACACAAGAGTGATAGGGACACAGTTTCCTGATGATTGGTTATGGGGTCGATATCAAACTAAGGTTAAAGAATCATTAATAGCTCAAATTGATGCCCGGTATGATAATAGTATCTTTATAGACTTAACATGGTTTGGCAAACAGTACAACAATGGTCAGTACGATAAAGTTATACAGCTGAACAAAGAAGGAAGAGTGTTCAATTATGCATTTCTATTATCAACAGTAGATCCAAGTCATCTTAATCCTAATGCAGTAAAGGAGTTAACGGAACTACTAGGGTCACCGGAGTTACATCTATTAGGTAACTTTGACGATACAGCGTATCAATTTGATTTCTTTGCGCCGATTATAGCTGAGCACTTTAAGACTTATACTAACGATGAATTGTTATTAACGGATCTTAAGTACAAATACATTAACTACAATAGGAAGCCTAGAGAACACAGGGTTAAGTTCATGCGGGAATTAATACAACATGATCTAATTAGCTGTGGGGTTAATACGTTAGGTAAGCCAGACAGTACATATGACAAAGACCCATTGAATGATTTGTTTATGCACATAGGTGAGAAGGATGAGGACTATGTGCAGTACGGGCATTGGTTCGATGATACCAAAGAGGATAATGTTGGAATTCCGCATGATGTCCTAAGCCTGCATAACATGCATTACTGGAAACATCATTTCTTACATATAATAGGGGCAACAGAGTTTTGGCCTTGGGACGATGTATTTGTATCAGAGTCACAGTTCAAGCCATTCATTGGATTAAGACCTTATGTTATTAACGGAAATACAAGGACATACAAATGGTTAACCGATAGAGGGTTTAAAACATTTAATCATTATTTCTCTGGGATTAACTTAGAAGACACTCATGAGGACTCAGTGCATCCTAACTTAATAAAAGTAGTACAACGTTTAGATCAAATGAGTACAAAAGAGATATTAACAATGTACAACGATATGCTACCAGACTTGTATTATAATAAAGAAAGGTTCTTTGAATACGCTAGAGAACAAAGACTAAGAGTCCAGGATTTAATTTGAAATACTTAGTTACAGGAGGCGCTGGGTTTATTGGCTCGCACCTAGTGCATACGCTATTAGAAGAAGGACATAGCGTAGTAGTATATGATAACTTTACTACAGGTAAAATAGTGAACTTAGAACCGCACCTAGATTTGCAAATAGTCATAGGCGACATTAGAGATAGCATTGCGTTAGCCGAAGCATCAGCAGACATTGATGGAATATTTCATTTAGCGGCAGTAGTCCAAGTACAAAAGTCTGTTGACAATCCGTTAATAACTGAATCAGTTAATACCCTGGGAACATCGAACGTACTACAGGTAGCAAGACAAAACAATGTAAAAGTAGTCCTGTCATCGTCTGCATCAGTATACAAGACTAGCAATAAACTATTAACTGAAGCGGGGACTTTAAATCCTATGTCCCCGTACGCATTAAGTAAATTACATAACGAGCAACAAGCTAAATTATTCAACGATTTATATAATGTTGATACAGTGTCGTTGCGATACTTTAACGTGTACGGTGATAGACAAGATGCATCGTCCCCGTACTCGGGAGTAATTTCTGTCTTCAAGAAATGCAGGTTAAATAATGCAGAAGCCGTAGTATACGGCAATGGACTACAGGTTAGAGACTTTATACATGTCAGTGATGTTGTAAACGCAAATATGTTAGCGATGTTAAAGCCAACCTCGTTAGTGTATAATATAGGAACAAGTATACAAACATCAATTAACGATCTAGTACACTTATTTGAATTAACAGCAGTACATAAAGAAGCAAGACTAGGAGAACCAATGTGTTCTTGTGCTGACATATCATTAGCACAACATGAGCTAGGTTTCAAAGCTAAGATTAGACTAGAGGAAACAATAGATTGAGCGAAACAGACTTACAATACAAAGAAAGAGTCCTAGACACTAAGAGCAACAGCTTCTGTGGTGCTAAATGGTACAATGCAACTATATGGTTAGGTAGTGGAATGACTACAAGTTGTCATCATCCATTGCCTCATCATGTTCCTGTTGAAGATGTGCTGGCTAATCCAAAAGCTTTACATAACACAGATCAAAAGAAGCAAGAGCGTTATCAAATGCAATGCGGAGAACGTCCTAGTGGTTGCGAGTACTGTTGGAAGATAGAAGATATTAATAAGGACAACATAAGCGATAGGGTCTATAAGTCTAAAATTTATGATGATAATGATCTGGTTACAGCTTATGAATTAGATCCTGAAAGCGACGTTAACTTAAAGACATTAGAAATAGCGTTTGATAGGACTTGCCAATTTGCGTGTAGTTATTGTAACCCTGCATTTAGTACAGAGTGGGTTAAAGATATTAAGAAGAATGGGCCTTTCCAGGACTTAATTAGTGATGGAAGGAATCACTTTACACATACACATGATAGTTCACAACGCTACAAGCCCAAAGAAGAGAATCCTTATGTAGAGGCTTTCTTTAAGTGGTGGGAGAGTGACTTACAATACACATTAGATGAGTTACGCTTAACAGGTGGTGAGCCATTGATGAGTCCGCATACTTGGCGCTTATTATCTTGGTTAGAGAAGAGTAAATCTAAAGTTCAGTTTGCTATAAACAGTAACTTAGGTGTTGATAAAGAACATCTAACAAAGTTAATACAATCAACTAAGAATATTGAAAACTTTCATTTATACACAAGTAATGAGAGCATAGGGGCACAGGCAGAGTACATTAGAGATGGGCTTAGTTGGTCACAGTGGTTACATAACGTAAGTCGTTTATTGCATGAGGGAAACCTAAAAGGTTTACATGTGATGTGTACTGTAAATGCTTTGTGCCTAGAAACATTACCTGAGTTCTTAGATTGGTGCTTAGAGACAAAAGAAGAGTACGGTAGGGACTTCCCTAACTTTACATTAAATATATTAAGATTTCCTAGCTTTCAAAGCCCGCTGATACTACCAGATGATATTAAAACTAATTATAAAAATAACCTCCAAGATTGGCTCAACAGTAATAGACACAATCCGTTACTACACGAAATGGAAATCAATCAGACCCAAAGACTAATTGATTATTTAGACGTTGTGAAGACTCCGCACAGTGACACATTTGAAATGCCTGCATTACTAAATGATTTTAAACAATTCTATACACAGTACGATGAACGACGCGGTAAGAACTTTACAAAAACGTTTCCTACGTTAACGGATTGGTACAACACATTAACGTGAACAGTCTCGAAATAACTACAATGGTTGGGTGTCCTTTATTATGTACAATATGCCCGCAAGATAAAATAAAAGGGCAATACCAAGGCACCAAATATCTGACTTTAGAAAATTTCAAGAAGGTATTGAGTAAGTTGCCACAAGATGTTTCTATTATATTTGCAGGGTTTTCGGAACCGTGGGTTAATAGCGGAGCAACTGATATGCTTGAAGAAGCATTGTTGGATAATCGTAAGGTAGAAATATACACTACACTAACTTACACTAGTCTATCAGATGCTAAACGAATTAAGGAATTAATTACACAGTACAGACGTCAGGTTATACAGATGTGGGTGCATTTGCCCGATGCTTCAGGAAACATGCCTGGCTTTAAGTTTTCAGATGAGTACAATAGCGTAATTGATATTTTTAGAGAGGTTGCGCATTTCATGACAATGGATACTAATTCGAGCCCACATCCAGATATCAATGCTATCAAAACTAACAAATGGACGTACCACACACGAGCAGATAATATTAGCCTGGATACTAATTTAAAAATACAGACAATAGAGAATGAATTTGTAATTGAGTGCTTAAAGAGTAAGACATTAACAGCTAACGTCTTACTACCAAATGGAGATGTGTCGTTGTGCTGTATGGATTACGGACTTAAACATATTATTGGAAATTTATTCAATCAGACTTATGACGAAATAGTTAACAGTGATACATTAACTGATATCAAAACATGTAACAGTAAAATAGGATTCAATGAAAAAACTTTATGTCGTACTTGTGTTGAGACAACACAATACACGCCGTGGAATAATAAAGATGTGCATGCAATGATGATAGAAATAGATACGGATTTTACATTATGAAATACGTATATGACAGCGCAGATCCAGTTAATGTTAAACTGGCAGACTTAACAGAGCGTGAGCAGTTCTTACTAAGAGATAGTAAAACATTTTGCATTTATCCTTGGATACATTTACACTCATACCCAACTGGCGAGACGTACCCTTGTTGTCATGCTGATATGCAACACCCTGTAGGCAATAACAAAGAAGATCCTTTAGACGTTATTTGGAATCAAGAAGGTATGCGTGAGCTACGCAGGGATATGATGNCTGATATACCAAACAAAGCATGCACTGGNTGNTATGAACAAGAGAAGCACGGGTTCTTCAGTGGGCGTAAGAGTGCTAACAAGCATCACGGACATCATATAGGAAAAGCAATAAAGACGACAGATCACGGCACAGCAGATAAATTCCAAATGTCTTATTGGGACATACGCTTTAGTAACTTATGTAACTTGAGTTGTAGAAGTTGCGGACATATCTTTAGTAGCAGTTGGTACAATGATCAAGCAGAGTTAGCAGGCCCAGAGTGGAAAGCTAATAACAAAGCATTGCTTGTTGGAGGTAACTCTAAAACAGATATAATCAATCAAGTAATGGAACACATCGACTATGTAGAGCAGATATACTTTGCAGGTGGCGAACCATTAATGATGGACGAGCATTACACTATACTAGAAGAACTAGAGCGTAGAGAGATGTTCCATGTACGCTTAATATATAATTCAAACTTTACACAAGTTAAGTTAAAGGACCGCTATGTCTTTGATTATTGGAAGAAATTTGATAGTGTGAGTGTAGGTGCTAGTCTAGATGCAATGGGTAAACGTGCTGAGTACATACGCAAAGGCACTAAGTGGGACGTAGTAGAAGAAAACCGTAGACGTATGTTAGACACGTGTCCTAACGTAGACTTTTACATTAGTCCTACACTAAGCATTATGAATGCCATGCACATAACAGACTTTCATAAAGATTGGGTAGAGAAAGGCTTATTAAAACACCAAGACCTAAATATTAATATATTACAAGATCCGACGCATTATAGAATAGACATTGCTCCAGAAGAATACAAAGATAAAATTAGAGTTAAGTTTCAAGAGCATATTAAATGGTTAGAAGGACACGATCACGATCATTTACAGCGTGCGACTACAGGATTTAATAGTGCTATTAACTTCTTAGAAACAGACAACACGCAATACTTAAAAACGTTTTGGAAAAAGACCAAGCAATTAGATGACATTCGCAATGAAAATATATTTGATTATATTCCAGAGTTAAAAGAAATAGAATAAATTCATTATGGACCTGAAGATTTATGAAAACTTACGATAACGTTTATGTATTTGGCGATTCATTTAGCACGCCTAATTGCTGTGTAGATATTAAAGACAGTTTCTGGTATAAAGCGGCAATAGATGCAAATTCTAAAACCATTTATAATTATTCCCATGGGGGGAACTCAGTAGAGAGTATTATCCATTTAATAACATCTGATCAAAAGAGATTTAACTGGGATGGGTTGTTTTTAATTGGGATTCCTGTACTAGAACGCTTAACATGTTTTGATGAAGAAACAAAAACAAAAACAGTAACTATAATCAACGACAACGAAATCAGAGAGGAAGCAGTACAATCACATGAAGATTTTACAGAGTATGACTGGGCAGAACTAGGCAAGGATCTCTTAAGAATTGAAAATAGAAGATGGACAGAAGCACGGGTGTTACGAGAATTATATCTATTTGAAAATTGGTTAACGCACAGGAAAAAAGCAAATTTTATGTTTATTAATTTATCTAAAAAGTTTATAATGCAAGACCAATGGGAACCAAGTAAAAAGTATGTTAAAAAGTTTAGAAAAATGGATAACGCTATAATCTTTAGTGATAACACATACCATAATATTAACTTAGGAATAAACAAACCTGCAGATTATAATCTCTATGGATGGAACGGTCATCACGGAGCACTAGGTAATGAATATTTTTATACTAATTCTCTTAAACCATCACTTGTTCGTTCGGGGTTACTATGAATATACCGCATGAAAAGTTTTGCGTTCTACCTTGGATTAGCTTAGAAGCAAGCCCAATAGGAACTGTACGCCCGTGCTGTCTAGCAACAGAAGAGCTAAGAGATAACAATGGATATAAGTTTGATTTAAACAATGCTAAATTAGATGACATAATTGAAAGCGATAACATGACTCACCTTCGTAAAGAATTTCTCGATGGTAAGTTACCAGAAGTTTGTCAACGCTGTTGGTCTGAAGAAGATGCAGGCAGAACTAGTAAACGTATGCACACGTTAGATAGACTTAAAGACATACTCAAACATGAGAAAGAATGGACAGAAGAACCAAAGCATCTGTATTTTTTAGATTTAAAGTTAGGTAACGTTTGTAATTTAAAATGTAGGATTTGTGGCTCGTGGAGTTCTAGTACATACGCAGGCGAAGAGTTAAAAGCACTTCCAAAAGACCAACGTAAAGATAGTTTTCATAGAGAAATGGTTATTAAAGGAGCATGGCCAAGAAAATCAAAAACATTCTGGCATGAGTTAAAAGAACACGTAGACACAATACGATATTTAGAGTTCACAGGTGGCGAACCGTTTATGATTAAGGAACATTTTGAATTCCTTAATACATTAATTGATATGCGAGTCGCACACAAAATTGAAATACACTATAACACTAACGGAACTATCTATCCTGAAGAAGCAGAAAACATTTGGTTTCATTTTAAGCACGTGGAAATTGCGTTTAGTATCGATGCAACTAAGGAACGTTTTGAATATCAACGTACAGAAGCAAAATGGGACGAAGTCGAAACAAACATACAAAAGTTTAAAGATTTAAGAGAACAGTTTACTAATATTTCTTTACAAGTATGTAGTACAATTAATATTTTTAATGTTATGTACTTAGATGATGTTGCTGAGTGGATTGATAAACAAGGTTTTGATTTTGTTTATTGGAATATGCTCCACGATGCACCTGTTCATAGCATTATTTCGTTGCCTGAAAAAGCCAAGAAGATTACTTACGATAAGTTAGTGAACACAAACAGTACTCACAAAGAAGAATTTAAACGTGTTGCTAATTTTATGATGCAACGAGATGGTGTTAGTCATTACGATTTGTTATTAGATATTAAACGTATAGACCAAAGACGTGGACATTTATTATCTATGCATCACACTGAGTTAGCAACAGCAATTGGTTATGAATAGAATAGATATTTTGCATGCAGGTGGTGGTGGCTGCCACTGGCTTAGCCACACAATATATTGCTTACAAACAACAGAAAGAAACATTATACCCGTACGAGGTGGCGAGAAATTTGATGATGGAACTACATTAAAGGGCTACGAACTTACTTGCAACCATTGGGCTTATGAGTTAAATCACACTAATTACTATATACTGTCTACGAAATATATGTTTAACATTTGTATCGCTGGACACGAAAAGAATATACATATATTAGATGACTTAACAATGCAAGAGAAGTTTGAACGGCATACAAACAATGCATTACACCAAATGTCAGACGATCATATATATGCTAAGCCAGATCTCGACCATAACTGGATATATAACTATCCTGATCGGTTTATTGATGTGCTATTTAATATATTAGATAAGCATGAATTTGATTATGAAGCAGATCGCGAATTTATGCATGCAAGTATATTAAATTATATTAAATCAAACCCGTTGCCTAATAAATATTATGATAACTACAAATCTTTAATGTGGTTAGGATGGTGTCATGCAGTGGTAATGAATTCAGATGAAGATGTACAAACAAACCTAATAGAGTGTAGTACTGTGCAAGAACTAGCAAATGCATTATATCCGTTCCGTGAGCTGTGTTTGACTAAAGTTAAAGAATTTATAATACCTGGCACATTAAATGGATAAACCAGATACATTATGTATGGCACCGTGGACACACACTTATTTAAGTCCGCAATCAGAACGTAGGCTTTGTTGTGCTAGTAGGGAACCCCCACAGAACTTTAGACAGTACATAGATACAGCTGATGCAGATGGGGTATACAATCCTCTTACGTTAGACGAATGGTGGAACTCTGAGCATGTTAAGACTGTTAGAAAGAAAATGCTTAACAACGAAGTGCCTAGCGAATGCCAAGTATGCAATCACAAGTTGCTTAACACTGATGTATATCGTAATTATTTCTGGCATCTGTTTAGACACAAGTACGATGAAGTCTTAGAGACAACAGATGAAACAGGATACACTACTATGAAACCTGTTAGCTGGGATTACCGGTTTAGTAACTTATGCAATTTTAAATGTAGGATGTGTGGAGACATGCTTAGTTCTAGTTGGGAGGCCGAAGAGCGTAAGCACAATATGATAGACTTATCTAACACTAAGAACAATTGGATGCGACCTGATGTTAAACAACAGATATCAGAGTTTCAAGATGCAGTAGTAAAAAAAGAATTTGCAGATGCCGTTAAAGAACACAGAGTAGAAGAAGTATATTGGGTAGGTGGAGAGCCGTTAATGTTTCAGGAGCACTGGGACTTTATGCAACAAATTGTTGAGCAAGGTGATGGTGCAAACGTATACGCACGTTATAACACTAACCTAAGTCAAATTACCTACAAAGGTATTAACTTATACACAGATATATTATCACACATCAGAGATTGGCAGATATGCGCTAGTCTAGATGGCACAGGTAAGATAGGTGAGTACATTAGAACCGGGCTGAAGTATGATACGTTTATAGAGAACTATACGCAAGGCCAACGAATACAAAAGTATGATCGACAAATGCGAATAGACTTTACACTAACGTTGCCAGGACTGTTTGAGATAGAAAATATTTTTAATCTTAGTAAAGAATTAAATACGATGCTATTAGCAAAAGTTACTTTTGCATTTACTCCAGATATTGTAATGAGTCCATTGTGCTTATCTAAAGAGTTACTTAATACCTATTTAGAAAAAGTTTTAAAAAAGATTAAACCACAAGCAACGCATTTACAGCAACCGTTGATTGATGTACTTGAGAACTTACTCACAAGAGAAACATTTGAAGAGCAATGGCCTGACGAGCATAGAGCTGGCTTAGTAAAAGGGAAAGAACGTATTTTAAAATTAGAAAACATAAGGAATGATACGTTCACAATGCAAGACATATTAGCACAAGATGAGGATATATTCAAATGGTGGAACTCGATCAAATAGAAATTAATTTAGTCAATGAAAACAACGATCTATACACGGTGTATATTGAGGTAACTGACAGCTCATTGTCTAGGAAATGGCTATCAGCATTAAATGAATTATTAGATAAAAATTATCATTTAGAAAAGAATTATTGTTGGTTTGGTTTTGCAGATGGACCCAGGGATGGCGACTACATTGTAAATGCGATTAATAGATCGATATATGCTATTAATAAATCGTATCTTGATTATTATATAGATGATCATTATACAATGGAAAATTCTATAATTAATGGAGAAGCCGGTCCTAAATTGCCTGGAGGAAGATTAATACACGAGCATTTTAATAAGTTACATAGATACTTTGAAGAGTTACAAGGCACATCAGGTGATGGTGGCCAGATATCGCATCATTACTTAGCCGCAGATGAGGAGACTAAATGGCATATACGTCAGCTAAATCTATTGTGTCATGAGTTTGAATCGTGGTCGTTAAGTAAGCGTAAACAATCATACCTGCCAGAATGGCAACGCCCTAGCCAATTAATGTGCTGGATGAATGCACCACGATTTGAGCTAGATGCCAACGACTACGATCTATTTGGTATCGAAACTATAGCACGTCCGTTAGGTGGAGTCTACGTAGGTGTTAACAAAGCAGTAGGAAAAGCACACTGGGAAGTGTTCTTAGACGAAGGTGGTAGAAGTATAGACGAATTGACTACTACGTCTATGAGAACACAATCACAAGCCGCAGGTGACTTTGATATAGAATGGGCAAATAATCCAGGTGATTCCCATTGGCATGAGCAAGAGATGCAAGACTTTAGACAATGGTTAATAGATAACGGATTTGATCCAGAAGACAAGTCGTTAACGATAGGACACCCACAAGTAGGTCAAGTAGACTTAGATAAATCTTTTGGAACAACTGATTATAAAGTCATATGGAAGATATTGAATAATTACTTAAATGTACAGAGCATTAAAACAAGTGATGCTTATGCAGAGTTCCCGTACAATTGGAGCGACAATGATTACATGGAACAACAAATAAGGAGTGTAGTGTGAAGAACCCAATAAGAACATTATGGAATAAAATCAAGTTAGAAATTAGATACAGAAAGAAATTAAAAGAACTTAAAAAGAGAGATCCGTTTATATATAAATGAGCATATTAGGAATTAGCTGTGGCTTCCATGATGCAGGCGTAACCGTAATAGACAATACAGGCGTTGTACAGTTTGCTAGTCATAGCGAACGCTTTAGCAAGAAGAAGCATGACCCAGACTTATGTCCTGAGATACTAAGATACGTTAGACAATACGATATAGATACAATTGCGTACTATGAGAATCATTGGCTTAAAAAGTACAGACAATTAATAGCAGGGCAACCTGTGGATCGTAACTTTTCGTTAAAGTCTACATTAGCGCCACAGTTTGGAAGACATCATCAGTTATTAAGAGACAGCAAGCTAGTAAGCTTCGGGCATCATAAAAGTCATGCCGCGGCAGGATTTCAAACAAGCCCGTACGATGATGCTACTGTAGTTGTTATTGATGCTATTGGTGAGTTAGATACCATTAGTATTTGGACTGCAAAGTATGATAAGAAAGGCAATGCCAAATACAATCTACGTTGGCGTAAAGGGTATCCGCATAGCATAGGATTGTTCTATAGTGCTATGACTAAGCGTGTAGGGTTACGCCCACTAGATGAGGAATACATACTAATGGGTATGTCAGCGTACGGAAAACCTTTATACAGCAACGATATTATGGATCGCTACATAGACCGCATCGCTGGAGCAAAGTTTAAAGAAAACATGCACATGGGCGTTCCAGACGACTTCTTAGGAGAGGATGCGGACCATTACGACATTGCTAGAAGCTCACAAGAAATTGTAGAAGAACTTATATATAATGTGATGAGTTATGCTAGGTTTAATTATCCTAATGATAATTTAGTGTACGCCGGCGGTGTTGCTTTAAACTGTCTAGCTAATAGGAACTTAGGTAGGTTCTTTAAGAACATTTGGATTATGCCGAATCCAGGCGATGCTGGCAGTAGCTTAGGTGCCGCGGCATTAGCGTATGGTAAAAAAGTAGAGTTCAACAATGCTAACTTAGGATACAACATTGAAGGCAAGTATCCAGTTAAAGCGTTACTAGACGAGTTACAGACAAGTAAGATTGTAGGTGTGGCTAGTGGTAAAGCAGAGTTTGGCCCTAGAGCATTTGGCAATAGAAGCTTACTAGCAGATCCTAGGGGTCCTGAGATAAAAGATAAAGTAAACGATATTAAACGCAGACAGCACTTTAGACCGTTTGCTCCTGTGATACTAGAAGAATTCGCTAACGAGTACTTTGCTATGCCTAACGGATTTGAGAAGAGTCCTTACATGCAGGCAGTTGCTCATTGTCATAAACCAAATGAGTTTCCAGCTATCATACACAAAGACGGCACAAGCAGAGTACAGACAGTACCTAAAGATGGATCTGGTATTAGAGAACTATTAGAACAATGGTTAACGTTAACTGGCTGTCCACTATTACTTAACACATCGTTAAATATACGTGGAGAGCCTATGGTTAACAATATTGATGATGCTGAACGCTTTGAAAAGGAATACGGCATTAAAGTGTGCAGTCCAATTAAAGATAAGTTTCTAATCCACCCGTCCGTCTAATATCTTGTGTACAACAACTAATACCACCATCCCAAAAGTATTTGTGTCTTAGCTCGCATATAATAGGCTCAATGTGATGTTTAGCACAGAAGTCCCATACTTCTTTATTGTATCCACTAAAGATAACATGCTGTTCATCTAGTACTAAGCAGTTAACATTAAACACAGTCTCAGCAGACTCACCAGTCCAGTCTTTTAAGTAAGTATCTACATAATGAGAAAACTCACTTGTAGGCTTTTGCCCATGCACGTACCAACGACCGTTAAAGTTCTCGTGTCTGAACTTTCCGATTTCCATAGCATGCTTGATACTTGGATCGTTTAGTTTTAGTATATCCCATCCTATAAACTCATCCTCTAAGTTCAAGTCGTCGGCGTGATATGTTGATAACAGTACACCTGGTTTCAGTATAGCAAACACAGCATCACCGTGACCTTCGGTCACTGCTTCGTGTATTTTGTATCTACCGTCCAGTACATTTTCTTTAACCCAATTTGTTTGTTCCTGTGTCCAATACTCACTATTGTCTACAAATATATCTGAGCCTACTCTTACAATACAACTAGCATTACCGCCATCTAAAACAACATCAGGCTTCCACACTCTATCAAACGGGTCAATGACAGAGCCTGGAACAGCATCTTCGTATTCATTAATAATAGTATGCATTTCATCTAATGGTGCGCATATTAGTAACTTCTCGCCTAATGTTATTTGCCAATCCCTAGGAGTTAAAGGAGGAAGGTCAGCGCCATCTTTGTCTAACTGTTTAACTACAAACTCTTCTTTATCTATAATGTCTGGGCGTCTTACTGTTGCTCCGAATTCCTCAATTGTCTTTTGTAAGTTATTAAGGTCTTCTTCAGATTCGTCTAGTATATGTGTTAATTGATCTTTAACATTTTTATCTTCTATAAAATCAAAGTAATGTCCTGGGTATGAGCTACCTACTATAACTTCTTCTAATGGTTGCCAGCTGGTGTAAGATTGTATCATTGTGTAAATGCGTTCATTTGACTAACTCCTTTAAAAGTATATTTAAACGTTTTTCTTTACTTGCATGAAAAAGGTCTTGGTTATGGATTATATCATCTTTACACTTTATATATATTTGTCTAAGTTGTTCGTTGCTGTAGTCTAGTAGCCGTAGAGTCTCATCCATTGCTGATTTCCATCTTTCTGTTGTGTTTGTAATTTTATCATAATCATGTTTAATGACATGATCAAATGTTTTATACCCCATATCTCTTAGTAACTGTATACTACCTGCCGCTCCAAATATAATAAACAACTGTGAATTCTTAATAGGCTTGAATGTCTTCTCTGTTAAAAATACTCCGTTGCTTTGGTCGACATCCATGTGACTTTCTAAAACAATGTTTAAATACGCATCTTCAAAATGTTCTCGCACTTGCACTGTATGGTTGTTATGATTGTCTGTTGATAACGTATCTGCAGAAAACGGAATACATTGTAAAAATGTTTTAGTCCGTTGTCTTAATCCCACATACTTATCAACTTCGATAGGATTATCGTTCTCACATTCGCCAGATGTAATTTCATTACCGTATGCAAAGTATCCGTCAGTGTCGAATTGCTGTTGCCATATAGTAGACATAACATTTGCACGCCAGTATTTGTGCATCCTAACAAGCGCGGTGAACTTCTTACTCCTTTGGTCTTCGTGATAGAACCCAGGTTCATGTTTCTCGTTCCTGTATCGGAATAGCAATTCGTCGTCGACTACGTGATAAAAATGATCTATATTTTTTGCTTCGCTATTAGCACTAATGAATTTAACTTGCTCTCTAGGAATATCATTCTCAAGACAGAGAGAGACAATGTGCTCATCAATCACATAAGGATTATCTCCCTCGCTGTAATAGAATAATATTTTTACAGATTTGCTTTTTAGTTTAGTGATGAGCTCCGTTGACATCAAGTTAAACCAATTTATGCTGAAGTCAAAGAAGCTTAACGCAATTGGGTAAAATGTATTGTTGTCTGCGTTATCTACTGACGAAATAGAAACGTCTATGTCGCATCGTTCTAAGTGCTTTAATAGCATAACAGGTTCACTAAATGGAGTAACAGTGCTAAAATGTTTCCATTTATCTGTCATAGGTGATGCATCAACAGTTGCTAAGTTTGGGTATGCTTCGCCGTCTATAGTCTTATCAATGCAGAATTTTATTACCATGCGTTGCTCATAGTTGTAAGTTCTTTCCATAACAATTCTTCAAATTCCTTGCTGTAAAACCAATTAAAGTTATGCTCTACTATTGGTGTTAAATGTTTTTGCAGTTGTGCTTTTTCTTTTAGAGAAAGGTTATTGAGTTCAATAAGGGTGTTAGTAATAGACTCTAGTCTAACGTTATTAGGTTCGTTATCGTAATCTTCACTCCAAAAGTCTCCAAATGTTTTAAACCCATAACTTCGTAAGTATTCTAAGTTGTATTGGGCTCCTACTAAGATAAAAGGCATTTGCATCACAATTGGCTTAAATGTTTTTTCTGTGAGGTGCAAAGTTGTCTCATCGTACACTGTTTCAGTTACTACATCAAGTAGGCTATTTTCTGATTCTTTCCACAGGCTAACTCTGTAGCTTTCGTTTGGTATATCTTCGGGATTCTCGTTACCTATTACCAACGGCAAGTCAACATTGTCGATGTGCATTTTTTCGTTACTATAAGGACACACTAATGGAAAGCTAACTTTGTTGTCTTGTATTAGATTATGTTTTGCTAAAAGTTTACACAAGTTCATTCTATGGGTTCTCTTGCCACTTACTATTCGATTTTTGCAAATAAATGTGTTAGTGATATTTCGGTTTTTGTAGTCGGGAATCATGAACGTTCTATTGTATCCTCGGTACCAATCTAATGCCGCCCATGCATGAAAAAAGTAATACGACTGGTTACACCCGTACCTGTAGCATAAAGCATCGACGTTTGCACTATCTTTTTCGGATGTCACAAATGTCACACTAGCAGGATGTGCATTTTTAGATTCTAACGTGTCTGGTTTGTGTTTAAAGTGATACGTGTTAAACGTCTTATAAAACCACTCGACTGTATCACTATGCACCTCAGGGTAGAATGGTTCCTGGTCCCAAATTAAGAACGCTCTGTCACGTTCGATAATTAAGGGTGTTACGTTTAATGCATCTATATCTGTTCTACCAAATGGGTCAAAGTAATGCATTGACTGCTTGGGTTTTGACAGTATAATAGGAGAAAATACGTTGCTGTATATTTCATCAATTCTAATCATTTATGTTTGACATATTTTATATAAACAATAAACCAGATGTACCGGCTAAGAAGGTTAAGTCTATTAATGAAGCGAGGTTGCTATCTAAGACTAGATATTTATGGATTCTCGACGGCGCTAACGATTATTCTAACTTTGATTTGTTGTGGGAACCGGTACCATGGGAAGAAAGACACATGCATGTATTTCCTAGCCAATGGCAAGACAACGGGGGAACGTACTTAATACCTAAACTAACAAACGATACTAATTATCACAAAAGAATAATACCTCGAGCTAAGGTAACGGATCCTGTTATCTTTTTAGATTTCAATAACTCTGAATCTAGTACAGCATTTAATACAATAAACGATAAGTTTACAGATGTAATTAAAACAAGATTTATTAGTTCCTATCATGGTACACTAGCACGTGTAATACAACAAGTAGATAGTGAATACATTTGGGTTGTAGCATCTATGTGCGACTACACCGATTTTGATTTTACCTGGCATCCAAGTGAATGGCAGTCTGATATGTTGCATGTATTCCCTAGCAACGAACAGAAGTTCGGAGATACGTTTTACATACACGTGCCTACGTTTAAAGAGAAGATTAATAACATAGAGTTATTAGAGTGGTACGAGACTATACATTTTGTAGAAGGTATACAGTTACCCCGTTACTGTATACCATACGTTGAAGTTAATGATGATAGCATCGTAGAAGATGTTAAACAGTATAACTTTATAGAACCTGCTGTGCTGTTTACTAACGATACTAGTAAGGAATATACAATACCCACAACTAACCTATGGCGCGAAAAGACTAGAGCAGTAGTACCATTAAGCAATGGAGCAAATACAACGTTAGTAACACGAGATGCTAAGAATCATATAAGCACACAGATATATGATTATCCATATATTTCTAAGAAGCATGTACAGTATAAAGACAAGCCGTTAGACATTATCTTTATTAGTAACGGTGAGTCTAATGCAGACAAGAATTGGAATCATTTAATTAGCGTAGTACATAATGCTAGTCGTGTATCTAATATCGATGGACGTGTACAAGCATATCAAGAAGCGGCTAGGTTCAGTGATACAGCATGGTTCTTTGCTGTGTTTGCTAAACTAGAAGTCAACAAAGACTTTGATTGGAATTGGCAACCAGATAGATTACAGCAGTCCAAGCACTATATATTCCATGCTAAAAACCCTATTACAGGACTAGAGTACGGACACATGGCAATGATAGCGTATAACAAAGAGCTAGTGCTTAACAACGATGCAACTGGGCTAGACTTTACGTTAGACCAAGAACACGAAGTAGTACCTATCCTAAGTGGCACAGCGTACTACGCAGACAGTATAGAAGTAGCATGGCGTTCTGCGTTCCGTGAAGTTATTAAGTTGCAAGACAGTCCTAGTATAGATAATGACTATAGACTATCTAAATGGTTAGATTCTAATGGTACTGATTTAGGCGTATGGAGTCAACGAGGTGCTGTTGATGCTGTTGAGTATTATAATAGCGTAAACGGAGTATTTGACGCCCTACGCTTAACGTATGAGTGGAAGTGGCTAGATGCTTACTTTAAACAGAAGTATGAAAGCGAACTCGCTTGATAATGTATTTTACTTCTTCGTCTGTTAGCTCAGGGAACATAGGTAAGCTAAGAACACGTCTGCTTAATACAGTGGCTTTACTTAACATGTCTAAGTCACTATAGTTACGATACATCCTGTGCTCGTGCAACGGACTAGAATAATGAACCTTACACTGGATGCCATCTAATGCAAGTGCTTCTTTTACTTCGTCGCGGTAGTCTATATTAATTACGTACTTCTGACATGCATGATACTTAACTTCGTCGTCCTTAATAAGCGATGTAACTTGCTTATGTTCTTTGAATCCGTTGTTATACGCGGTAGCAATCTCTTGTCTACGTAGTTGCCATTCCTCTATATATTGTGCTCTTACCAGTAAATGAGCACAATCAGTTTCACTCATTCTAGAGTTTGTTCCAGGGAAGCCTTCGGTATAGTCTCCATGTTGACGATATGATCTTGCCCAGCTAGCAAAGGTATCGTCGCTTGTTATAATAGCACCACCGTTACCTGAACTAGGTAAGTTCTTAGTAGGATCAAAGCTAATAGCCGCGGCATGTGAGTGTCGTTTGCAACCATCGCTTAACCAATGCTGTGCGGCATCTTCAATAATAATGTGGTTGCTTGATTGTGCCGTTCTCCAGTAGTGTGTATAGTCTCTAGTTGGAGCACCATACAGTCCTACCATTACGTACATGTTCTTACCGTTATCGCCAGACTTAAAGCTAGACTTGCCGTATTTGTTACAGTCTACTAATTCTATATCCCATCCTGTATTAATAAATGCATTAACAGTTGCAGGAAAGGTAAACGTTGGTATATATGCAAGTGGTTGGGCTACGTATGTTTTAAACACCTCGTACCAGTAAGCCGCTATTAGTTCCAATGCTTGTGTGCCACTGTGGCATGTTATTGCATATTTTCTATTATTCTTCTTCGCTAACCAATCTTCAAATTCTTCTGTGTGCTTTCCAGACATTAATCTTCCAGAAGAAAGAACATTATCGGTTGCTTCTAGTAACTCGTCTTTTAAGTTTATGTATTGTCTATCTAGCCCGTGGAACGATACGTTCATTTAATTCCTTTCTGGAAAGTAATCGTTCATACTGCCTTCTCTATCTAAGTCCGAAGTAATACAATGCAATCCTCCGTCCCAGAAGTACCGGTGCCTAAAATTGCATATATGCGGCGTAACGCCGTAACGCTCTAGTGCATCAAATACTTGCTTGTTGTAGTTATTAACTACAACATTTTTTTCATCGATAACAAGCAAGTTTACATCAAATACCGTCTCTTCTACATACCCAACCCATTTATTAAGCCAAGTATCCACCGTTTCTATTACATCGTCGTTATATTCCTCGCCTGGTATCCACCATTTACCTGCATTTTTCTCTTTTAAATCAAGAAACGGTTGTATTTTATTCCATGACTGATCTGGTAAGTAAACTACCTCCCATTCAGGAAACGTATCTTTGTACGTAGGTATGTCTTTCAATGAAATAATTAACCCAGGAACAACTGGGCAGAAAACGCCATCCATATGATCTTCCATTGGCATTACAGTTACACGATATTCGTCGCCTATTATTTTCTTAACGTTATCTACCTTATTATGCATACCAGTATATATATCTTTGCCTATTCGGCTAGTTGATGCAGTATTTAATGCAGTGTCAATGAACTTAGCTGAAGCATTTTTTGAGATTGTAGTAAGTACTTCTTTAAAAAAAATTGGATTGTACCCAGTGATATCAATAATATGTCCATTCTCTTGGTAGTGTACATCTGCCAATCCAAAATCATTGTATAACTCGTTGACAATATAAGTTGGCATTGATTTTAGGTCTTTTAGTGTGGTAACAGTGTAATTGGGCCAAGATGGGTCCTTTATGTTATTGTAGTACTCTTGGTATATATTATTCACCGACATTTTCTTATCGATTGTGAACGTATTGCCGTACATACCAAAATAATCCCTCGGAGTCATCGGGGGAGGAACATAGCTATTCGTTTTATTATCAAATAATAACGAAAAGTCTTCTGGAATGTCTGGTCGTAATATTTCGACGCCAAATGATTCAAGTATTTTAATTAGTGATTGAAAGTCCTCTTCTGTTTCTTTTGCAATTCGTTCGAATATCAAACGCGTCTTTGGGTTTTTAATCCATGAATAAAACTCAGGTGGGTACGATTTTCCTACTATGCATACTTTAAGTGGATCCCAATGCTGATATACTGAATACATGTAGTTCCTTATAGTGATTTAATGTACTGTGCTAATCCTTCTTCTAAGTTAACCATAGGATTAAACCCTAGCAAGTCTTTTGCTTTGCTAATGTCTAATGTACCACGCTTCGGATACTTGCCGTCGTTCTCGTTTACTATAAGGTCAGAGTTGCTGTTAGTCTCGCTAATAATGATATTACCAGCATCAACTAATGTTCTAGCAACACCTCTAGTAATGTTAAAAGTTTCGTTCTTAGCGTTAGGATGTGTAGCACATAGTATCATACCATCTGCAACATCATCAACATAAGAGAAGTCTAGTGCTAGTCCTTCCCCGTTGATGCTCATCGTCTTATTAGCTTTAGCCTTGACAATGAACTTACTTAACACACGATCAACTACATCGTAAGGACCATAAACTGCGCTAGGACGTACAATACTGTACTCTAAGCCGTATAGTCTATTGTAGTTACGCACAAGGTTCTCAGCGCATAGCTTCATGATACCGTACGGTTCAATAGGGTTAGTACTAGCGGTCTCAGGGTTGCACTCTTGATCGAAATCTCCGTATATCATACTAGACGATATAAACACAAAGCGTTTAACGTTGTGCTTTCTACAAGACTCTAGTAAATTCAGTAAGCCTTTTAGAATAACATCGCAACCTAACTGTGGATTTTGTATTACAACCTTAGCTCTGGGAAAAGCCGCTAAGTGTATAATACTATCTGGTTTCTGTATCTCAATGATCTTATCTAATGCAGTTGCATTTACAATATCTTCGTAGTACGTAGTAACGTCAGTTTTAAACAAGCTAATACGTTCTTGCATTAGCTTCTCTAACTCTACACGATCTATAGCACCGTCGTAATCAGACTTGTTATCAACAATAATCGGAGTATGTTCTGTATCTTCAAGTTTTCGGACAATAGTATGCCCGATAAACCCCAAGCCACCAGTAAGCAGTACCTTGCTCATTAGAGCTCCCAGTACTGTTTAATGATTTTTAAGTCTTCGTTCGAAAGGTTAAATTTAGAAGCAATACCTTTATCGCTTCTAAAGTCTTCTTGAACATCATGCCATCTCTTAGTTGATATTAACCGCTTAATTAATGGCTTGCTGGCTTTGAGTATTTCGTAATCTATATTCATAGTACTTATTGTACTATTCTTTTATGTTATTAAACGAAGTGTTTAGCATTTTGTCAGTTTCGGGTTGCACTTCTTGGGCAACTGCCTCAATGTCTAAGAAAAAGTCAACGCTATCAATAAAGTCGTTTAACTCATATAGCGTCTCGTTTATAACTTCTTCAATTTCATCTTCGTGGAACCCTTGCTCCTTTAAGGTAGTGATGTTGATAATCTGTTTACTATCTACTTCCTCTTCTGGACCGAATAGCCTAATTACAACTTTGTCGATAAGATGAGTTGGTATATCTGTCTTATCAACTGTATTGATAATATGTTTCCATTTATCAAGAAATTCAGTACTGAGTTTTACTCCCACGGTAGTTCCTTATGCTTATGCTTTAGTTTTTGCCTTAACCTTTTTAATAGATTTTTTAGCAACTGTTTTACCTTTAGTATACTTTCTTTTAGGGGGTCTAAGACTTTCATCCATCTCGTACGCCTCCTCTTTTAACCGTTTACTTTCCGCTAGCAAAGATTTAGATTTTGACTCTATAGTCGTTGCTTCTGTTAACATTTGCTGTGCTGTAGATGAATCATTAAGCGTTTCGCTAGTGAGTTTAGCACGAGGATCAACTAATCCACGATTCTTATCTAAATTTGCTAATTCTGCGGCCGCATCTTCACCACTTTCAATCTCTGCAAGGATTCTGTTTAGCTCGTCAAGCCTTACGCTATTTTTAGCATCAGGCATTACAATGATCTGCTTGCACTCTGCTTTTTTGAGCATACCTTCTTTATGTATTGTTTGTAGCATAATACGACCGTCACTAAACAAGTTTCTGTGAAGTACTTCAGCTAACTCATTCGCGGCTTGTCCTTCAGGACTCTCAATAACTTTCATCAATGCATTGTGCATTGCTACACCCATTGATTCTGTATAAACAACTAAGGCCATATGATCTTGATCTGGGACCGTTTTGTATACAATCGCAACTTTTCTATCTCCGTGTCTGCCAACATGTTTCATATTTATGCCTCGGTTTCTTCTTCAGTTTCTGCACTTGCTGTTTCATCTGTGTCGCTGTCAGCTGTTTCATCTTCACCTGCTTCTGCTTCTGCTTCTGCTTCTGCTTCTGCTTGTGCATCAATCATTCCTAATAAGCTTGCTAGTTTATCGTAAGACTCACCGATAGAAGTAAACTCTTCTGCTTTAAACGCACCTCGTGAAGTACAAATATCAATAATTTGTTTAAAAATTCTTAGGTCGTTAATACCTAGTCCTGGTGTTGTTGGTGTACTTGTGTCTTCTGCACCTGTGTTTGTGTCTGTAGTTTCTGTATCTACTTCTTCATTTATATCATCAATCATTTTTTATTCCTTAAAACTAGTTAAAATAAATTCGTTCGTATTTAACTAAAATTTAAAAGAATGCTTTTTTTAATTGTTTTATGCGGCGGCGTCGAAATAAGCAGTAGTGCCGTATGGTGCCTCGATAGATGTAGTGCCGTGTGCAATGAATAAAGTGTCGCAGTAGTTAGCGTTCCCCCATTGCCCGTCCCATGGAAACATATCTGTAAACATAACAAGTCGTTGCGGCTCAATGCCTTCGTCTATAAGATATTTAAACACACAGTTAAAGTCTGTGCCACCGTGTCCATATATTTGATAGTCCGATATGTCATCTAAGTTCTCACTGGTGAAGATTTGTGGATTATGAACTTTCGTATCAAACGTAAACAAGTGTATTTTAAACGAATCAAATGCGTCCATGATACCGTTTACTTCATTAAGGAAATCTCTTAACGTAGTATCGTAGATACTACCAGAGGTATCAATTGCAATAGCGATATCGACCTCTTCACCTGGTATAGTACCCGGTAACACAGCATCGATATGCCATCCGCGTCTACTAGGACGCATCCAACTAAAGTCGGTTTTAATAGTACTCTCTAGTGATTGACGTAACAGTTCACGCCAGTTCATCTTAGGCTCTGTGAAGTCTTGAATCATACGCTCAATGCCCGACGGAGTATTACCTGCACCTGCGGCTTGTGAGGCTTGCATCATGGCCTCTTTGATTTCATTTTTGATTTCTTCCTTTTCTTCATTTGATAGATGTGATGGTCCTACTCCTTCTTCGTCGCCATCGCCTTCGCCACCAGGTTTGCCATTTTCGTTACCTTCTAAGTGTTCATCTAACATCTGTTTAATTAACTTATCTAAATCTATTTTATCAGCATTTTCATACAGTTTATCGTAGATTTCTTCTGCAGTCATATCATCGTATTGCATATCGTACAAACACGGAACAGTAGTAATCTTAGTGCCTACTCTATGTTTAATTAAATCTCGGTTTACAGCGTAGTCGCAAGCGGCATTGAATAGTTGTCTATCGCGATCTCCTAGTCTGTTGATATGCTCGTAACAACAGTGCAATACCTCATGACCAAACAAAAACTCAATCTCTTTAATTTGCAGTTGATTAACAAAGCGACTATTGTAGTAAAACTTACGACCGTCTGTTGCGGCAGTAGGTAGCCATTCGTCTGAGTTAACAAGCTCTAAGCGTGTAGCCATACTACCAAAGAATGGTGCTTTAAGTAGTAGTCCTACCCTGGCGCTAATAAGCTTTTCTCTGACTTCAGCATCTAGCACAGGATCCATTTTGCCTCTGAGATCTTCAAATGCTGGATCTTTGTTTTTGTTCTCTGTAGTATTTCTGCTCATTAGTCGCTTGCATTAAGGATATACTTGCCATACTTCTTGTGGAACTCATCGAAGTTCTTAAGCTTGGTAGGCTGTAATGGTAATTTATATGTAGTTAATGCTACTCTTGCTCCCATAACAACTAGTTCCACTTCAAAATTATCAATCATAAATCGAAAGAAGTTATCTGCCATCTCATGGAATGTATCGTTATCGACGTCGTTGTCTAATGCTTCTTTTAACTCGTAACACATACTAATGACTAGACTGTACATTGCTGATATCTCACGCACTTCTAAGCCCGTAACCCTTCCTTCTAAAATATCTGTTGGATTAGGCATCTTCTTAGCAATCTTACGATGAGCACAGAACTTAATTGCAAGACCTTCACCTACTGTGCCTGCGATTAAGTTAGTTGTAGTAACAACATCTAGATCATCGTCTAATAATTCGCTAGCAAATACCCACGAACGAGGTGTAGCAAATGCTCTACTTGAACTCTTAGCATCAAATGTATATAAGTCGCCCTTAGCAAATGTTAAGTAACCAACAACGTCCTTATGTACGTTATGTTCAACTGCCCAATCGACCCAACTGTCGAAGTCTACCTTCAGTTCTAAGTGAATGAATCTATTAGCAAGTGGAGTAGGCATTCTGTATGTAACACCTTTGTCGCTTTCTCTGTTACCTGCGGCAACAACTACAACGTTGTCAGGTAGCTTGTACTTTCCTACTCTACGATCTAGTACTAACTGATAAGCCGCGGCTTGCACACTAGGTGCACCTGATGTAAGCTCGTCTAAGAACAATACAACGTGTTTATGCTTTGCCGCAAACTCTTCGTCTGGTAAGTCAATTGGTGGAGCCCAGTCCATCTTACCGTTGTCCTTATTGTAGAACGGAATGCCTCGTAAGTCTGTTGGCTCCATTTGCCCTAAGCGTAAGTCAATTACTGCACCGTCGATCTCTTCTGCGATAGAACGCACTAAGTCTGATTTACCAATGCCTGGTGGACCCCATAAGAATACAGGACGTTTAGTTGCAAAACAACGCATGATACTCTTACGTGCGTCTTTGCTTGATATTGCTCTTGAATCTGCCATATTTTTCTCCTCTCTTCTTATTACTTATGTTTCTGTAACTATACAGTCTAACCTGGTAACTTGTTATGCTGTCTTTTGTTTTTTTGTAATTTCTTCTCTGCTCGTTCTGCCTCTCTTCTTGACTCTCGTGTTGACAGTCGATGTAATCCCTTCATGCTACCTATTAGTTGTTTATTTGCTCTGCTCATTGAAAATCTCCTACAACTAATAAAATAATACATCCGAAAAATACGATGCTTACAAGCAGTGCCATTACAAAATTTAAGATAGTGTCTTTCATTTTAATGAGCTTTGTAGTTAATGCCAAATTTGCCAAACATTGCATCGCATGTTACAGTGCCGTCGTCTAGTAAGTCAGACAAAGCTTTAAACGCTACATCACTACTTTCAAAATTAACCACTAACCCTTCGGTAGTAATTGAGTCGTCTGATTTAATTAAATCTAACATTGCACTTTTCATTTCAACTGTTGTCATGTCGTTCCCTTTTGCTATTTAATATACTACGTATTATAGACTAATGATCAATATTTGTCAACCAAACTAGGTAGAAAGATCTTAATAACCTTTACTTACATAATAACCATATTGCATCTGACTGCGCTTGTTGCGCTTGTTTTAAGACTGCAACCATCTTCTCAATTTTTGCTATTAGTTCTTCTTTAGTAATGCTGTATTCCCAGAATAAATGACCTTCTGTAATAATCATCCACGAGCCATCTAATTCTTCAACGTATCTAACTTCTACCATACTATGCTCCTTTATGATGCTAATGCTTCTGCTTTGCATTCTGCTTCGTATTCTGCGTTTTCAATCTTGCTACGAATCTTGATGTAAGCCATTGATCTACGGTCCATACCTACTAAGCCATGGTGCTTGTCAAATATGTCTGAATATTGTTCTTGTGCTGTCTTTTTCATATGCTTCTTCTTATTGTTATAATACTACGTATTATACATTCAGGACCATAGACTGTCAACCATTTACCTTAGAATGATCTGTATTTTTTAAATATTTTTTAAACAGTTAAATACGTGTATGTATTGGGGTTACCATTTAATATTAGACTGTAAAGGCGGAGACTTAGATAAGATTAAATCCGGCGATAATATCCACGCTTTCATTAAAGCATTAGTGCCGGGGATTAACATGGTTGCATACGGTGAACCTACTATAGAGCATTTTGCAGAACATATACCAGAAGCGGCAGGATACAGTCTAGTACAGCTAATAGAAACATCGTCTATAACAGGTCATTTTGCTGATATAAGCGGTGATTGTTACATAGACGTGTTTAGTTGTAAGGATTTCGAAATAGATGCCGTTAAAGCCATAGTTAAAGAGTATTTTAACCCAGATCAAATACGGGTGACATTCTTAACTAGGCAAGCGTAACGCTTACATTAGATACATATTGGTGTTCTTTAAGTACATCGATTAGTTCATCATTACTTAAATCCGTAACAATGTCAGCTACTGGTACTGTACCTGCTGATAACCGTTTATCATGCATGACGTAACCCTTGTCAGTAAAGAATTTAGAATGCGTGTCAAAACATTTCCACATTTCGTCATCGTTCCGTTTCGAGTTATAGAAATTTACACGAAAGTCTGCACTAAAGTAATCAAATGGCTTAAATGCTTCCTCTGCGGCATAACTGTGTTCGTCTAGTTCTTTATCTTTACACAAGTCTTCTAGCGTCTTGCCTATCTCGCAGTAGTTTAAGTATATAGTACCAAACTTAAAATTATTAGTGAATAAGTCGTAGTCTTCATCAAAATAATGATGTGACTTGGGCAATCCGTACCAAGTAGTTACAAATCTAGGGGTTTGTTCTGTTTGCTGACGTTGCATGTGTTCGCACCTATGCACATCAATGTTTAAGTCTGCTAATGCCTCTCTTACTTCGATCGGTGCAGTCTTCCAATATTCAGAAGACTGCGAGTCTAATAGCCCATGATGCACTTCGAATATATGATGCAAGTAGTTTAGTGTGTCTTGATCGTGTACTGAAGTTAATTCACGTTCTACAAGTTTGGGGTTATTGCTATTGATTATATTAATGTCGCGTTGTATATAGTCTAGTGCTTTCTGCTCTTCTTCTATAGTATCGTTAAAGCCATAAAACCGATCTGGTTGATCTATTGGGTATAATTGAGTCGCCATTGTAAGTAATTCAATCCAACGATGTGTTATTTGGTTTTCTAATCTAGGTTTAAACTTGAGTTCTACTGTGCTGTTATTGTTTTTGAACTCTATGACTATATGTTTGTACTTCTGGTACATAAAAATGGTAAATACATTGTAATAATTAAATATTTAAGCAATGGCAACAGGTACAGTAAAGTTTTTCAATAGTCAAAAAGGCTTCGGGTTTATAACAGAGGATGGAGGAAGTGATGTATTCGTACACTTTTCCGCTATTCAAACAGACGGTTATAAAAAATTAGAAGAAGGGCAACGCGTTCAGTTCGAAATTGAGCAAGGTGCTAAAGGTGATCAAGCCGCAAACGTAACAGACGAATAGTTATTCGGGAGATACCCAATCCCATTCTGGTTTCATGACTAGAAATTGACCATTAGTATCATTTAATAAATCATCAGTCTTTTTTACTTTAGCTTGGTGACGTGCTTCTTCTTCTGTTGCTTCTACAAATGCTGAGTTAGAGTCATGCTCTATAGATTCTACCTTTTCAACAAAGCATCTACCATTTGTAACATCTAGTATAAATGGGTTTACTTGTTCCCATATAAATCTAGAACTCATCTCCATTGATACACCGTACGGCAGTACTCTTAGTTTAAACATAGGCGGGGTTGTTGCATTTATAACATCTCTAAATGCATTTAGCCTAGGATCATTAGCTGGAATAACAGTAGTGTGATCGAAGTAGTATTCAATGAACTTCTTAACTTGCTTTAGCTCACCAAATGGTACAATCCACCCCATCTCATCTACATTACCTGCAAAGGTCATCTTTACTGATCTATCGTATCCGTGTACAGACGCGCAATCACCTGCAGTACCATCTGCTTCTGTATCAAAAAACTGTGCGTGTCCGCATGGTAGTTTGTGCCATGCTTTAGTTGATTTAACTTTCAACGTATTCTCCTAAGTAGTATTATATTATATAGCAACAACTGCTTAGGTTAAACTAAAAACGGTGAAATATTATGCTGTTGCAGGTCCTTGCTGTCCTGGTCTCTTTGTCATAGTATGACCGTATTTAACTTTAATGGTATCCATTAGTCTTTGTATTGCATTATAAGTCTCAGGCATAATTCTATACTGCCTAGTTTTCTTGTTGAATCTCTCATCATCTGGCATTTGTTTCAGTTTGCTGAATTCCTCAAATGCTCTAGCCCACATCTCTTCAGGCTTAAATCCATAAACAGGATCATCTACGTAGTCCCAGTCTGCTACAAGTAGATTGATCTCATCTGATAATATACTCGATACAGCATCAGCTAGTGCATATTTAAGTTCTGGTCTTTGTTTGTTACCTGGGCTGTTCATTACTTTGTCGTGCAATGTACCCTTAAGGGCTTTGTTGTCCAAAAGCCCGTACGGGCTTTTGTGCGAATCGTGTATTTTTAAAAAATCTTTAGTGCTATTCTCACCGTAACCAAAACTTGTAATTCCGATCTTATCTAGATCTGGTTCGTCAGCTATCTTCATTCCGCCTTCAGCATCTACTGCACCAAAGTTCATACTGTTTTGATGTGCTACTTCATGCGCTAAAGAACCTTCGTGATCCTTACCGTCACGCTTTAGTGTTACTTGTGAACGGTGAGGATCGCCTTGTTTGTATAATACTTCTTGCCTACCGCCTAACCCCGGATCAAATTGATTTGGAATACTTATTCTAGGATTAAGATTAGCAGTAAATGCCCTAGGTGACTCTACACCATAATCGTTGGCGAGTCTTTGTAATCCTTGTTGTAGTTTAGCAGAATCTGCTTTAGCTTTAGCACCTGTGCCTTTGGTTCCCCATCCGTCAACGTTAGTGTACCCTTCTTCTCCTTTTGTGAACTCTTTAGATGCTGGTCTATATCTGTTAGCTGACGTTTGCTTAGGTTTATTATCAGTCGTATGCTTATCTACTAGTTTCTTAACGTAGTCAGGCTGACGATGAGGCATGTCACCGAAGTACTCTTCAAAATCCGCATCGGTTTCTGGATTAAACCCCTTCTCATCGTGTCTTTCAAGCAGTATTAATAAGCGTCGTAATTTTTTTGGTTCTGACATTATGCTGTCCTCGGTCCTTGTTGGGTCTGTCTCTTTGTCATAGTGTGTTTGTACTTAACTCTAATAGTGTCCATTAACTCTTGTACTTTTTTATAAGTCTCAGGAGTAATGACATCTTTCCTTCCAAATCTTTGATCTTTTGGAAGTCGTTTCAGTCTACTAAATTCAGCCATTGATCTAGCCCACATCTCTTCAGGAGCAAGTCCGTACTCTGTATTAGCTCCCCACCCTGTCGTTCCATGATGCATGGCTCTTGCATCTGATAATATGTGTGATACAGCAGTACCTAGTGCATGTTTAAGTTCTGGTCTTTGTTTGTTCTCTGGGTTGTTTACTACCTGGTCATATATTTCTTTTCTAAGGCTATCTCGGTCTATCCCAGTACTACCGAAGTGTTTAATTTGCATATCTTTGTACTTATCAGCAGGACTACGTTGATCTGGATCATTAGTGTTGCCTTTGCTAACGCCAAATCCTGTGATACCCATTTTTGAGCCATCATGATCACTAATTATTCTCATGTTACCTTCAGCATCTACTGCGCCGAAGTTCATACTATTATGATGTGCTAACTCATGTGCCATGTCTTCATCGCTAAATGGCTTGCCTCCTAAGCGTTTTAGTTCTATGGTTGAATGGTAAGGCGATCCACCTGTATAAGTTCCGGCACTATGTCGTCCAGTTTGTTTTCTTGGTTGACTTCCAGTTGTAGTTGGGCTGTTATTAAATGTATCTACTGATTGTGTTTCTGGTCTTAAATTAGCAGTAAATGCCCTAGGTGACTCTACACCATAATCTTTAGCAAGTCTTTGTAGTTCTTGTTGATGCGCTTTAGCCTCTTCTTTAGACTTTTTTGATTTGCCTTTTGTAGTCCATCCGTCGTAGTTTGTATCTAACTGAGAAGTTTTAAAGAAATTAGGATCTGATCGTTGATACTTTGTACCGGTATCTGCGTATGTTGTTTCTTGATCACCTGCTTTATTAGTTTTATACGTAAGATTTGATTTTTCGAAAGGTTTAGGAGTAAAACGGTTCCAATTCTTTTCGATCCCTTCTAATAACTGTATTAAATGACGTGCTTTTCTAGACTCAGACATTATGCTATTCCTCTATCTCTTGAGTTGTAGCCTTTCTTTGTCATAGTATGACCGTATTTAACTTCAATTGTATCCATTAACTCTTGTATTTTTTTATAAGTCTCAGGAGCAATTCCATCCATCTCATCGAATCTCTCATCGGCTGGTAAGCGTTTTAATCTAGTGAATTCAGACATTGCTCTAGCCCACATCTCCTCTGGCGCTAGCGCGTAGTTCTTCTCTTGTTTACTCCACTCAGTAGTATATGGCACAAGATCTAACACGTTTGAATCTGATAGTATGTGTGATACAGCAGTAGCTAATGCGTGCTTTAGTTCTGGACGTTGTTTGTTAGTTGGGTTATCCATTACACGTTTGTATAGATCATCCCTAAGACTTTCTTGATCTACTTCTTCGAGATCATCATAGCTGTGTTTGTCATATAGTTCTAAGTACTTGTCAGCAGACTGTTCGTTGGCGCCGAATCCTGTAATGCCTAGCACACTATTATCGGGATCGTTTATTATTCTCATATTACCGTCAGCATCTACCGCACTAAAATTCATACTATTGTGATGTGCTAGTTCATGTGCTAAGACTTCGTCGCTGTTGTGGCCAGTAAGATCACGTTTTATCTTTATGTCTGAATGATATGGATTTCCAGGTGCATACATAGACTGTTGTAAGCCATGTCCATCTGGGTTTCTAGAAAATTTATCAACTGTACTTATTGTAGGATTAAGATTAGCAGTAAATGCCCTAGATGAATCTACACCATAATCTTTGGCCATACCTTGTAGGGATTTTTGAAACTGTGTAGCATCTTTTTTAGATTGTTCTGTTTTACCAGCAACACTCCAACCGTCGAAGTTTGTATCTTTTGAGCTACCTGGGCTGATATTCGGAGATGGTAATCTGTATTTTTCGCCAGTGTCTGTGTACTCTTTAGACGCAACTGGCTTTGAATCGTATCCCTCTAGTAACATCAGTAAGTGACGTATTTTCCTTGTCTCTGACATACACTAAAAGTACTTTGTCATTTCCTTAAATGCATTGCCGATCTTGTTGAAGTCAATTTCTTCACCACCGTTCATATCACTCATGTCGCCTACTGGCTCTAACGTACTAATGGCTTGCTCATCACCGAATCCCATTGGTAAACTAGTAACCTCAGTATCATCGCCGCAACTACCGCTGCCATCTACAAACCCGTCGTCACTGCCTGCATCTTCTCTGTAAGCCCAGTCGTCATTATCATCTTCTAAATCGCCTATTGAAACTCTTACATCTGTGTCGCCATCGTGATCAGCATCATAACTCCATTCGCCTTGACCTTTGGCATCATCTAAATCAAACATTGAGATCATATCACGCATGCCATCCATGCCGCCTCTATCGCCTTGTGGTAAGTGCAATGTTGCTTCGTCTACTTCGTCTACTGCGACTTTTCTATATGGGTTACGTGATCTGCCCTCTTTCCCTTTTGGTGTCGTATTATAAGTCGGAAATTGTTGGGCTTGTAGTTCATTTGGTCCAGTATCATATGCTGGTGCCCCTCGTTTTGACTTAGATGTCTTTGGCAGTGGCTTATGTGCTTTTTCGTGCGCGAAGTCGTCGCGTGGAATTTCTAACTTTGTACGCTTTGGTCTAGCATCGTCAGATCTAAAGTAGCCTTTATCATGCTCGTCAGCTTGTGCTTGATCAGTTGTTGATAGCTGATGTGCTTCTTCGTGTGGAATAGTGCGTTTAAATGTTTTAGGTGTGCCATCAGGATTTTTAACTATTCCCTCTGTTAGCACCTCTGTAATTTTATTTTCTAATTGGGTTATGTGCTCTGAAAGATGCATTGTAAGTCCTTAAATATTATAATTTACAATATTTATCTAGAACCTAATTTACAAAGGTGTATTATTGTACCAAGTCTCTTCCCATAACTGAGTAACACCTGCCGCCTCACGACTCTCTGATTTCTTACCACCTAAGTAAGGAATAGCAAGTCCTTCGGTTACTAGTTGTTGGTTGATATTTACACCGTTGATAATGATATCGCCTAAGACTCTACCGAACTTACCTTTCTTATCGATTTTAGTTTTAACAATAAACTCGTTGTTGTTTGCTTCTATTAACTCAATTAGTCTAGCTGTTGCCGCTAGTCCCCATGACTTCTCGTACAAGTTACGTGTTCTTTTTTCTGGTGTGTCGATACCCATAAGTCTGATACGTTCTTTAATAAAGATACTAAACCCCATGTCGATCTCTGCATCAACGGTGTCGCCGTCAACGACTCTTCTTAGTTTTGCATTGTATTGGTACATTTTTTCGCTCTTTGTTTGATTTTCTATCAGCGAATACTTCTATTCCGCCCATTATCCCTGCCCCGAATAGTCCTAAGAACATCATTAAGAAAAAGAACCAGAATAGACGTCGTTGTGACATTGGTATATCTTCGCTTGATTTAGATACCTCTATTCTTGGATTTTTTACTATGTATTCTTTTGTCGTTGGATCTCTCACTTTATTTCTCAGGTCTACTACAATAGTATCTGCTTCTGAAGCACTTGTAACTATATGTGTGTCTGTTCTGTGTGTAGCGTCTTTGAACTTAATAGGAGAAGTAACACAACTAGTTAAAGTTAAACTAGCTATTAAGAGTACAGCAATTTTCATACAGATCTTCCAAAGTAGAATCCCATAATACTTGCTAATATACTGCGGACTGTTTCATCATAGATCACTCCATTAACAACAGTAACAATAATTTGCTTACCACCGCCAAATCCTAAGAAGCTCTCTGTTTCTATTTCAGATATAATGTTAGTAGTTAAGCTAGGTTCAAGTGCCGGAGCAATGATAATAAAGGCTAATATGCTCATCATGGTAATAACAATAAAGCGTCGTATAAATGCGGCGCCAGGGTTCTGCATTTGCCGAGCAGAGTCTACCATTTTCTCGTTGAGCTCTCCCTTCTTGATTAAGAAGTCCCACTGAGCCTGCTTGGCTTGTTGATTCATTGCTATCATTTTAAAGACGAATCCGACTACTGTGGATAGTCCTAGACTTAAGAGTTCAAGCGGCATTTTTAATAATATAAAGTATGTATATTATTATTTAGCGTAGACTATTAGTGATACGGTTATCTATGATTAGATCTAGATATTATATGATGGCTTTTAATACTTTGATTGTTGCATCCATTGCTTTGTTTAAGTTAGCAAACATATCTTCTTCTGCAGTATCACTAGCATTATCAGATACACCTTTTATTAGTACACATTTTTTATTAAATGCTTTAGCAGTATACGCAACTGCAAAGCCCTCCATATCTACTAAGTCTGCATCTATCGCAGTTTTGCTAGTATCTACAAATTGATCACCAGTTGCTAGTCTAGCAGTAAGAATACTCATTGGATGGTTCGGTATTTTTAAATAGCAGTCTAAAGTTTGATACATGTCTTTTTTGTATTCTTCTATTGGCATGTAGGTATCGTGTTGTATAACATTTGTAATGCAGTACGCTTCCCCTGCTTTGTACATCGGATTTAAAGATCCTGCTAGTCCTATATTAATAATGTATTCAGGGTCGTGTCGTTCTATTAGAAGAAGGGTAGCCATTGTGCTGGCTACTTTTCCTATCTTAGATTCTATTAAAACAATGTTAGGTCCTGTGTACATCTTATAATTTAATGTTAGTGGAATTAGATCAGTAACACTCTCTTTTAAGTCTAGTGCTTGTACAATCTTTTCTACTTCTTCGCGCATAGCGCAGACTATACCGTATGTCGGATTACTCATATATGACTTGTGCGTTTACTTGCATTCGTAAATCATTTCTTGCTTTTAGAAATCCTAATTCAATTATGCATTCTAAGGTGTCTACTCTACCACCTAGCTTGTTGATTAAATGATGCACCGCATTGACAGAACCGCCTGTTGCTAACAGGTCGTCGACGATTAGTATATTATCACCATGCTGTATTGAGTTAATCTGTAGTTCAAACGTATTCTGTCCGTATTCTAAGTCGTAATCGATACTTACAGATTTGTCAGGGAGCTTGCCTTTTTTTCTTGCCATAACGAACGGAACACCTAACTTGTAAGCAACTGCTGAGCCGAATACAAATCCGCGAGCATCTAACCCTACAATTTTATCTGGTGTGTCTAGCACGTGTCTGTAACATATATCATTTATTACTTGTTTAAATGCTTGCGGACAAGCAAGCAATGGTGATATGTCTTTAAATACTATTCCCTCTTTGGGAAAGTCTGGGATGTCTTTTATGTAGTTTAATATTCTCATACTCTGTATGTTACTTTCTTTAAGCCAGCTATTGTACTAGGAAATTTGTTTAAATTGTTACATTTTATTTCATAACCTTGATTTCTAAGCGTCCACTGTATCCAAGCTTCGTCTACTAATGATAGGTTGTTGAATGTATAATCTACCTCGTTAATGAAATTTTCAATAATTTCATTACAAATCTTATCTTTATCTTTATGTACTTGCAAATCTATCATTTTTGTATGTATTTTTTTCATTTCGTGTAAGTTGTTGATCGATAATTCACAGAATTCAGCTAATTTGATAATTGTGTCCTCAAAGTTATACAATACATCATCTACAGTAACAACACATAGATTCGGGTGTTGATACCAATCAAGCAGATTCCATTGCAGTTGATCATGCCACGCAGGCATTAGGTAAAAACTTAAGAATTCTCGTAGTATCCATCTAGGAATATCATCAATCTTTGTATTGGAATTTATATCCCAATTTGAATATAAATTATTTAAGAAAATATCCCGTTCTTTAGAGTCGTTACTAATTTCATTTTCGAGCCAAGATTCCCATATCTTACTAACGTAGTTGTTTATTACTAATAGAACAGTATCCGGCGATGGGTATACTAAAATTGCTTTATCCACTTTGCCCATTAGGTAGTCAATCTCTTTTGATACTACTTGGTCTTTAAGATTTTTAGGATGGTATTTGACAAATTTACTCTTATTATCGTGGCTTAGATAAAACTCCTTTGTGATTTTGTGTTTGTGCATAAAACTGGGCTCGTGCAAGTGTGAGTTGCCATTACGCTTAAATGGCAAGCTAATGTCTTTTTTCTTTTTTGATAGACACTCAAGCACGTAGATTAAAAACGTGCCATATGTTCCGCCGGTATATATGATAGGTGTATGTTTTCTTAGATTAAACATAGTGCAGAATTATATACTATAATTGTTCTTTTAAGTTCTTAATCTGCTCAGCGTTTAGGTTAATTAATTCTTTGTTACTACTTGTAGTATTGTCAAATATTATTTTGCCTAACTTAGCATTAGCAATCTTCTGATTAGGAATGTAACGCCACATATAACCTTGTTTACCATTTAGCCCGAACACTGTCATACTAACGCCTATTTTAACAATAACTGCCTCTTCTCCATCTAAAATAACATGGTCACCTTCTTTAAATGGGCCGAAGAATTTAAATGCTAGTCCTTTAGCAATTGCAGTAGCGTAGTCTTTAATGCCCATTGTAACAACAAGACCGACCATCATTACAACGAATGGTGTTGTTAGTTCAGTAATGAATATACTGATATCTTTCGGATTCATAATACTCTCTATTGTTCTAGTTAATGATGTTGCTAGATCAGAGATTGCCAGTTTGAGATCTACTTGCCCTGTGTTAGTTTTTTACTCGTCTACTACGATACCCATTTTTTCATAATCTTCTTTAAGCCATTCTAATTCTAATCGTCTGTCTTCAGCATATAGATCTTCAATTTCTTGAAGAGTGTTGTTTGTCTCAGAAACTTCTTCTGCTGATGTAGAACTTCCTTCTATAATAGTTGAATTAGCAAGGTCGTTACCATCTTCGTCGGTGTGGCTTGCAAGCATACAGTGTAGTATTTCATGCCCCATAATAGTTAATGCTTCGCGGTCATCCCATAATGTTGGTATTACCATGTGTACTTCGCATACATCGTAATTCGGGTGAGATAGTGAATATCCTGCTATATCATCTTCCATCCTGCCTGTTTCTTCTCTGTAGGTGTCATTAAGTGTAGCGTTGTCGGTGTACGTTTTGAACTTTACGATGAAATCGGTTCTACCTATTTCAACTGTTGCATTTGGCCCGTATTTTGCTACGTTAAAATCGTCTAGTGCGTTTGCTTTCGATGTCCATATCAGTAATATTCCTAGTACAGCAATTAATACAAACTGCCACTTCCATGTATTTTTATACATTGTATTATCCTCATAATTAGTTCAAAAGTATTTATAACATAGGGCTAGATGAAGTGTCAACCTTAGGTTAACCTATCTAAGTAGAATGATTATCTTCCTCTACCGCTATTTCTATTCATTAGTCGTGCAGTATTGGTAGTTTGAGTTAGGTTTGAACTGCTGAACTTAGCAGGACTGTTTAGTGATGTGTCTTGTGATGCTGTTGATTTTGTTCTTATTTTAATTTTTTTCTTTTTCTTTCTAGGCTTGTTACTCATACATTATATCATTCTCATTAGTTCAAACGTATTTATAACACATAGGTAACCTTAAAGTCGATCTACATCTAACCAATTAGTAAATAATTCTGGGAATATACTGCTAAATGTTAAGTTAGATATTTTTTGATATCGTTCTGTAAAGTGTTTAAGGTCGGTTATAAGTGTGTTATGATCTATAGTAGTTAACGATCCTAAGCTATTGTCTAAATATTGTATAGACTTGTAGATAAAGTTGCGCTCGTTAGTTAACAGTTGGTTTGATATAAGCATGAACTCAGATTCTAATTTGTGTTTTAATTCTAATCTAATATGTCTAGGTAATACTAATATGCTTTGAAATTCAGGGAACCTAACTACAGTGCTGTACATGCTAATAATTTTATTAGGATACTTCTCTCTAAGACGAAGGTTCAACCGTACCTTATCCATTAGACCCCATATACCAAAGATGTTTACTGTGCTTTGTAATGATATTACACAGTTATCGGGTGTATTTTTGCACCACCATTCAACATTGCTTATAAATTGTTTATAGTTTAGCCCTGCTCTTGTAAACTCAGCAATATTACCAGTAGCATCAATACTAGCTGATATTTTTATAATTTTAAAGTTCTTTGCGTAAGTAGCTAGCTTCTTGAGGTATTTAACATCAATACTTATATTGCTATTTAGGTGTAACCGTATATCTAGCTCTTCATCTTTTATCTCATCTAGCGTCTTCCAGAAATTCGGCGAAGTTAACGGCTCACCCCCGCTGATCTTTAGTATCTCGACCTTGTGTTTGATCTCCTTCCACCATATGTTCCATGCATCTAAATACTCTTGATCTATTGACCCTGGAATAATATGTACCTTTTGATACAGGTCTCTATGATCTGTCGTTAAGTTAAACGGTCCGTTCTTTTTTAGTTCTCCAGCCCATGATGAACTTTGTCCACTATCACAGTAGCTACATGTTAAGTTGCAAAGATTATCAAATACTACTTCGATTGACTTTGGCACATGATTAGGATCAACGCTTAGTTTGCCTAAAGAATCTTTCCACGTGATGTTTTTCTGCATCCTATCACTAACGATATCTGGATTCTCATTTTCCATATGCCAACACATATGGCATTCGTCGACTATTTTGCCGTCGATCATTCTTTGTTGCATTTCCATTTTATGCACTGTGTTGTGCAATGCTGATGGATTTTCTCTAAGTTCATCTAATGGAATATGATGCGGAATTGGATGATGACAGCTATTAGTATTGCCGTGATTTAAGTAGAGAAATAGCTCTTCCCATTTTGCCGCGCAGAAGAATCCTTTGTTATCCATTACATTGTTACTATTGATTTGAACAAGTTAATAAACATGCTGTTGGTTTCTCAGTTGAATCCCATTGTTTATATAGATCGTCGAACCACATTAAACATTCTTCAAGAGGATATTCTAACGCATTGTTCTTATTCACTATATTTTTTAGTTGCTCATTACCAGGGTGTGCCATTGTATCTGGAAATACTCCAGTAAAACAACAAGGGTATATAGTTCCGTCACCTGCTATATAAATTTGATTACCGTTTAAGTGATACTTGCAGTTGATTTTTTTAGTGCTATCGACGTTTATTTTAGCCTCTAGCGTTGACTTAATCTCGTAGTCTACTACAGGAGTGTTATCTCGGCCATCACCGTCGCCTATCCAATATTTAAAGTCCCCGTTAGTGTCGTATACTGCTCCTTGGTTCCTGCCGTGGTCAATTAATTCAAACGACGTGAACCCTAATTTTTTTGATAATTTTCTTGCATCATCTATTTGGTGTTCGTTATGTTTGAACTTAACCATCTTCCATTGGGCATTGCCACCTGCATTAATAAATGCCTGTGCATTTTCTAATATTTTGTCATAGTTTGTTTGCAGTCTATACAATGAATGCGTATCGGATAATCCATCAATGCAGAATTGAATCATAACATTGTCTCGTACTAATCCAGCCCACCATTCGGGAGTTCTTGTGCTTGCATTTGTACTAACTACTATGTCAGATACATAGTCAGCAGTATAGTGTAATATTTTATCTGCATCTTTTGCAACACTAAAATCTCCTAGATTACCACTAAATGTTACCATTCTGATTTGTGTTAAGAAATCAGTACTTAATATAGATTTATAATCTGAGAATAATAATTCTGTAAGTGGATACCCAGCATTAAATGGATATCCACTTATGTTTCGCAAGCACATAGGACATCGAGCATTACACTTAGTAGTAAGTTCGATATGCAATGATTGTACTTCGGATAACAGCATTATTTGTTGATTATATAGTAAACGACTCTCCGAGTTTGTATAAACTCCTTAACTCTTTTTGCACCTGTTTCAGTTATTGTTAGCATATACTTACTTATACAGAGAACGAAGACCCACATCCACAAGTGGTTTTAGCATTTGGGTTACTAATAATAAAACGTGAGCCTTGTAAGTCTTCTAAGTAGTCAACAGTTGAACCAATTAGGTATTGATAACTCATTGGATCAACTACTAATTGAACATCGTTTTTTATAACTGTGCTATCGCCTTCTTTGTTATCTTCATCAAACACGAACCCATACGAGAATCCAGAACAACCACCACCAGTTATATACACACGCAGTTTTAAGTTGATGTTGCCGTCATCTTCTATCATTGCAGATACTTTAGTTGCGGCACTGTCAGTGAAATTGATATCTGCTTCGTATAGTTCAGTCATAAGTTAGATAGGTCTATTTTAGCAAGTAATTGTTCTTCTGTTTCTACACGATTAGGATCAGGCAAGCAGACATCAATAGGACATACTTCTACACATTGCGGAGTATCAAAGTGCCCTACACATTCAGTACACTTATCTCCGTCGATAACATAGATCTCATCACCCATATAAATCGCTTCATTTGGACACTCTGGCTCACAAACATCGCAATTAATACATTCATCAGTAATTAACAATGACATAAAAAAGGAGCGTAGTTTCTCTTAATGCAAATCGGTAGTATGTTTATCTTCGATGGTTCTCTGTTGCTTTTTTATCTCATGAAGCATCTCTTTCATGTTCTTATTATCTATCTGAATTTCTCTAAGACCGATCATCACTTCTTCGTGCATTGCTGGCCACCCAGCAATGAAATTAGAATTTTTGTTTACTTGGTTTTGCATGTATTCTTGTGTAGAAGTAATAGAAGAAGCCCACCAAACTGAAGATATAGTTTGGAAAAATAGCGCACCGATTATACCTACTGCTGAACTCTTTAGCCATGTAGGTATTTCTTGTTTTGATTGTTTTATGTGCTCCATTTCTGTCCGTATTGCCGATTGACACGATGATATATCTCGCTTTATAATTTCGATATCGGTTTCAAGTGTATTAAGTCTCTTTTCCATTGCGCCATCCCTATGCCTTCTTCAATATATTTATGCAGTGGATCTATTAATCGACGGGAATATATAGGTTATCTTATACTGTAAATGACTCACCACAGCCGCACTTTGCTTTTGTAAGAGGATTGTTAAATTCGAATCCTTCGTTTAATCCATCGACGACATAATCTACTTCTGTCCCATCGATGAATGTTAGTGACTTTGCGTCAACTACTATCTTAACTCCATTGGAAAAGAATTCTTTATCATCGATATTTATTTTATCGGCGAACTCTAATTGGTAAGCATATCCTGAACACCCAGTTGTTGTTATTAATATTCTTAACCCAAACCCAGAGCCTCTTTTTTCTAAGAACTCCTGTGCTTTTTTTGCGCCATTTTCTGTTATTGTAATCATTCCTGATTTTTAAATTTGTCAACTGCTTCTTGCATGGCTGCCTGTAAAGTACCCATTTCAGCCATCTCAACAATAATGTCACCGCCGCCAGCAAGCTCAGAATTGAAATAAATTTGTGGAAACGTTGGCCAATCTTGGAAAGCTGGCAAGTTTTGCATAACCTCTTGATCTTCAAAGATATTAATATACGCAAACTCTACACCAGTTGATGCTAGTGTTTGTGCCGCTGTAGCTGAAAAACCACACTGCGGAAACTGCGGTGTTCCTTTCATATATAATACAACTGGTGCGCTATCAACCTGCGCTTGGATTTTTTCTATTACGTCCATATCTTTCATCTCCATTTTATATTGAAAAACTGCTACCACAACTACAATTTATATCAGCTTCGTGCATTTACTGTTTGTGGTCTTTGTAATCTTTAATTGCCGCTTTGATACAATCTTCTGCTAATACTGAACAGTGGATCTTAACGGGTGGTAATGATAACTCTTCTACAATATCAATGTTTTTGATTTCTGTAGCCTCATCTAATGTCATTCCTTTAACCATTTCTGTTAGTAAAGACGATGACGCAATTGCCGAACCACAACCATAAGTCTTGAATTTTGCGTCTGTAATAATGTTGTCTTCGACTTTGATTTGCAAACGCATAACATCGCCACAAGCCGGTGCACCCACCATGCCTGTACCTACATCTGGATCATCTTTTGGGAAAACCCCTACATTTCTAGGATTTTCGTAATGATCTAATACTTTTGGTCCATATGCCATAATTTAACTCCAATAATCCTCATCGTCCATAATAAATTCCTAACCCATCTCTGTGATACCAACGATTGTACCATTCTGAGTATTTCTTTTTATCTTCCTCAGTCATTTCTGTATCCTCTATAACTAGAGGTGTCTGGAAATCCACTCCACCATTTAATCTGCTTCATTTTAGCCATAATTAACTTATGTTTTGGTAACTTAACGTGTTTTTGTTCTTTACTGTTAAGGTACATTGCAAATTTAAGGTCTTCGCATAATGAAGCCTTCTTGTTATAAATCCGTTCGTTTCCTTTTAAGAAACCGCATAGACCTGAGTCGTGGTACATATTTTTCTCCTTTTGTATTTAAAAGGACATCATTGTCTTACCTTCGAAACCACCGTTGGCCTCTGTTTTATTTCATTTGGACCGCTGTTAGTCCACACTAATATTGATACTTCTTATAGTAATATATATGCTAACACCTAACAATATATAAATGATATCATTATCGGTATAGTTTACTCTTTCTTCTTATCAGTATAGCCAAAGTAAATCTTAGGCTTTGTTTCTTTACTTTTTAATCGGTTTACATAGTATAACGATACTGCGCTTAATATTGTTAGTAGGGCTAGTGCTATTTCGTGACCTGACAATTTATGCTACTTTTAATTTAAATTTCTTTAAATATTGGTTATATGCTTTTTCTACAACCTTATTGGTTGGGTCTCCTTCGGCTTTATACTCCACCCAGATACCCATTTTCTGACCCATAGTTAATGAGTCATACCATTCATGCATTGGCAACTTTTTCATTTTTATTCTCAAACCATTTAACTGCTTCTTCATCCCATTTGTCCATTCTTACATAAGACATATAACGAGGACTTTCTACCATGTTAGGATTAACATCTAAGCCAATGCCTTCCATGAAGTTCACAATACCAATACGTTCAATCATTTCACCAGTTCTTTCATGTTCAAGAGCATTTTCTGCAAAGAAGTCAATTACTTCACCTGCTAATTCTTCAATGTATTCATAATCTTCTGGTGTATCCATTTTAAGGAAAGGTACAACAACAGTGCCAAACAGGTCACCAATTTTCAATGTACGTTTACCACCCATACAAATTGTTACACCCTTATCATCGCCTTGTTCAAGGATAGCACCTTCAGATGCATCGCTAATATATTTGTGAGTTTTTGGTGAAGTAACATTTAAACAATGCATACACTTAACACAATTCTTATTGTCAATTTCTAAACTATTATCAGGAAGCATTTTCATTGCCTGTGTTGGACATCTACTAATGATATTAGCATTAACATGAGCAACACCATCATCTGCAACCATCTTTTTCCATGCAGTTTGATTGATTTTAATATCATCACGCCATGTACCAATAGTAGCAAAGTCACTACGTTCAATTGAGTTCATACAGTCGTTAGCACAACCTGAAACCTTAAATTTCATTTTGTATGGTAACGCTGGTCTATGCATATCATCTAAGAATGCATTAACAAGAGTTCTTAAAACTGCTTGCTCGTTTGTGTTTGACATTTCACAACGTGCCGCACCAACACATGACATACCCGTACGTACTGCAGGTCCTGCACCACCCATGTCAAAACCAATCTCGTTAAGCTCGTTGAAAATAGTTTGTGTTGTTTCTTCGGTTGCGCCTTGGAACATAATGTCGCCAGACTGACCATGAAATGCAATCAAGCCAGAGCCGCCGTTATCAACAAACGTATCACACATGTTTCTTAAAAGATCTGATGTGTAGTGCATGCCTGCTGGCGGTTGAATTCTTAACGTATGGAACTCAGCTGCATCTTTAAATTTATAGTCGCCGTTTTCATCTTTAAGCTCATTGAAACGTGGAATTACACCACCACCATAACCGATAACACNAA